>ERZ794949.87-NODE-87-length-35604-cov-157.070410_pt1 | contig 35604 bp, 21 predicted proteins | sample MGYA00511363_ERZ794949 | MGnify/ENA primary metagenome ERZ794949 (study PRJEB30137, sample SAMN04331402) | food metagenome | isolation source: T1 must sample point D1 replicate B | place: Australia: South Australia ...
TATTTCCCCCTACTTATCAAGATGAGATCCTTTTTAAGGTGTAATCTTATTGTTTTTACTCAGGTAAACTATCTTTTGCTTAAATTTTTGCAGTTTTAGGAAATACCAAAAACCCGCGTATACATCTCATTTATCATTTATTTGTTATTTTTACCTATTTAGGGAAAAAACGTTAAAAAATAGAAAAACAGAACATTTGATTACTTCCTATCAACAAATCGAATTTCAATGGAATTCTAACGAAAATAGGATATATTTCTGAAAAGTATAAATAGTTAACATACAACAACAAGATTTTTCATAATTTTTTTTTTCAGGTATCATCTTTGGATCAAGTTGTTGTAGTAATTACAGGGCTAGGTTTATATTCACTATTGTTTCTATATTAGTAATGAATAATATAACAGATTTTTAATTAATATAGTTCTAATATAGAGAAAGAAGTTGACAAAAACCGTAAAAAAACAAACAACAATTATAAAATAGAAATGCCAGCTAAAGCCGCTTCCGCCGTACCAAAAAAGCCATATAAAGACGTTATCGTCGAAGCCTTAAAGGACTCTAAGTCCAGAACTGGTTTATCTAGACAAGCTTTAAAGAAATACTTCACTGAAAAGTTACCTGAATTCTCTAATAGTCACTTAAACGCTGCCATCAAGAACGGTGTTAGCGCAGGTTTATTTGATCAAAAGTCTCCATCTGCCAAGGTTAAGTTAACTGCTGCTGCCAAGAAGCCAGCCGCTAAGAAGGTTGCTAAGAAGCCAACTGCTACTGCTGCCAAGAAGGTTACCAAGAAGCCAGCTGCTAAGAAGGCTGCTCCAAAGAAAAAACCAGTCACTACTACTAAGAAAGTCGTCAAGAAGGTTACTAAAAAGCCTGCTGCCAAGAAGACTGCTAAGAAGTAAACAAACTAATAACATAAAAAAAAAAAAAGAACAATTATTAAATAGGATTAAAAATTTTTAAAACAAATATCATTTATTAGAACTTTTTTCTTCTTTTTCATTACAGTTTGATACATATTGTTTATATATATTCAATTGTTAATAATAATATTTAGGTAGGGTTTCGTAGATGAAACGTTTTTGAAAAAAAAACAACAAATGCGTGGGGGATTTTTCACCCTTATGATCACGAGATCTAAACCAATTGCTTTTCCTAATTGGGAAAAAGCTCAATTGATTAAATGTTGATCACGTGAAATGCTATTTATAAGGGTTTTTAAACAATCAGTACAGGTTATGCTAACAGAAGACACATTAAGCATTGAAAAAAAAAAAAAAAACAAACACATGCTATACTTCAACAGCTCTAAACAGTCTCAGTTCAATAAGAATCAGCCGAAGAAAGCATGAATTTCGTGATTTATAGCAAGAAAAGTCGATATTTGCCTATTTTTACAGTAACTTTGGCTGAAAACGTTTCATTCCACTGGGGAAACTGCAGTATCCATATCTCCGTCAAACCAATTCACCTGAGAATTGACTAAACACTGGCAATCTAAGCAATATACCACTACCCATACCTGTGGTAGCTTCAATACCACTGCCATTTTTAAAATAATGTGTGAAAAAATTTCTTTTTTTTTTTTCACTAATTTTTGGTCCTGTTTTTTTTTGGCGTAACTATATTGTAGGGTCTCTAGAGAGTCATAAGTACATTTCACGGTTATAGTTAGGAGTGAGAAAGCAACCAAAACAAATCGGTATTATTGATATAGAATTAAGCTTTGAGGCTTCTTTTTTTTTTTTTTTTGTAGATTGACTTAACAAATTGAAGTTTTTGGTATACTTTTGTTAATAAGCTTCAGTGACCAGATCATATAGTGACTTTGAGATCAAAAAAGAAAAAACATAATCCTACAAATTAATGATCTGTTAACATTTCATATCAAATACTAAAACACTGCTATAATTCCTAAAACTAAACAGTAATGTCTAAAAAAAGAGATTATGATGGGAATTTTATAGATCAACCTATCAACACACCTAGTGATATAGCTGATGATTTGTTCTTATTAAATTCAGATCAAAATAACTTTTTTTCCGACCCTTTAGATTCCCTTATAGATATCGAGCAGTTGAATGCTGTGTCTGAGTTTATAGTTCCAAATTTAAGAATTCTTCATAAGTTATCTTGTCTTTCATTAAGAATAATTAACACAATATTTGATAAAACACAGTCTACTAAGGATAAAGAATCGCTATTAACTCTATTATATGGCATAAAAGATGAATACATGGACCAGCAAATTGAAGAAGAAGACTTTGTAGATTCCAATAAAAATTTTTATGAACTGATAACGTTATTCATGAAATTGATGTTTGGGCATTTTAAAAAAAGAGTCTATAACAATAACAACATAGAAACATATTATGATATAGATCTACTAAAGAAGAAGGATATCTTCTTGTCCTTTGGCGATGTTTTTGAGATATTTGATCAATATGAATTTTATAATGATCTTATACTGCTTCCAACTCCGCTGCTGTACAATCAATTTTTATTCTTTCTTCATAACAAAATAAAAAATAACAATGACTATATGGATGATAACAATTTTGATGAAAATATGTTTAGCAAATACAACGACATAGATTTTGAAAACCAGATTAAACAGAAATACTTTAATGATGATAACTCATATGATCATAAATTCAATGAATTATTTCCTGTTCTTCCTAACAATGATGATAATAATTTGCATTCATATGAGCAGTTTTCCTACAATAAGGTTTTATCGATTCCTTTGAAAGTTCAGTATCATATGTTTCAATTATTACAAAAAATTAACTTATGTTTATTTTTATTGATATCTTTGAAATTATCACCTCATGATTTGACTGTTGCAAATAACTTTATATTTGAAGCTATGAACGGAAGTATTCAACCTATAAGGAATTCTAAGAAATTGAAAAATACTGCAACACCAACCCTTGAAATTAATAGAAATGTAATCAATTCTGATATGGATTTGAGCTCAGCAACAGGGCCATTTAGATTTTTTGAACTCAACACCAAAAAATTGATTATGTCTAGTGGAATGTTCAATGCAGAACTCTATGATAAGGTAGACGACAGAGCCATCATTTCAGATGGAGATTCTTATCAGATTTACATGGATGAGTACCAGTATAGGTTATATAACTCTATGCATGATGGGAACTCAGTAAGAGCTATTAAAAAATTAATGAAGAGTCATATTAATATACTCGTTGAATTTAAAACACAAATATTCATTTACGAGTTAGTAAGAAATAAATTGAATTACGGAATAAATGATAGGTTTGATGAGGAAACTGCAACAGTCCTAAAAAAGACTTTTGACTTTGACAATATTAAGCAAAGATTGCTATACTTGAAAAAGAAAAACCCGCAAGATCAAGATTCCATGAATAACATCGAACAAACTTTAATTGACAAATTACAAATCAGATATTCAAACATTTACAAGAAAATCATAACTACCAACAGTTCAGACAAGGAAACTAGCATCAGTGATTTGATAAAGCACTATGATTGGTTTGATTTTGTTTTGTTGTTCATTCAATTTATGCGAATGAATTTTTTGCAGTTGAATAGAACTTTGAAAGAAGATTCGAATATCTTGAAGGATAGTGATAATACCATCTTCAAACTGGATTTGTTTGATACAATAAAACAAAAGGACCAAAGCACATTTGTCAGCCAAAGCACAGCAAACAGTGTTGGTTCAACTCCCAGAGGATACATTTCAAATCCTACAACACCTAAAATAATGAAAAATGGAAATTTAATTGAACATACACCATCGACTACATCGAATTCTCCCTTGATGACAAATAACAACGGAAGCAATATGTTACAACAAGATTTATCAGATATTTTACAATTAGAATCTAATAGTAGTAATAAAAAAGTGATGATAAATAAAGTAACAACAACAAGAAAGACTTGGACCAAGGAAGAAGAAAGTGCATTGCTACAGGGTTTGAAAATATGCGGACCAGCATGGGCCATGATATTAGAATTGTATGGAACAGCAGGTATCATTAACGAAAATTTAAAAAACAGAAATTATTTGCAATTAAAAGATAAGGCACGTAATTGGAAAATATGGTTTTTAAGCAAAGAAATCAAAACTTTGCCTCCATATTTGAGCAAGGTTACTGGTGGTGTTGAAAGATGCTCGGCAAATGGATATAAAAAGAAGATGTCAAACGCAGAACCCAAAAAATCAAAGCAAAACAAGAAAAAAAACATTACGATTGTTAGTAAATTGGAAAAATTCCTGTATACTGACGAAGATGTAGCAACTGCAAGTGAAATTAAAGAAAGATGCAACACTTCATACATTGTGAAACACGGAATTGATGTGGACGCTTTTAATGATGAGTTATCTGCTGAAATTAAAGAAATAAAGGAGAACCTTGGTTAAAAACAGGAATTTGTGTAGTTTTATAAAGTTTAATTAATATATATGCTCAGCTTCTAACTTTTAATAGCATAAAAAAACAAAACGAAAAAAGACATCACTATAACTGTAAGAGAAGCTACTGTTTTTGTTTCAAAACAACTTGTTTGAGTATTGATGAAATATCTCCGATACATGACGATGAGTAGCTAATATGCCACTTTGGTTTGTATTTATCTATAAATCTAGTAGAAGATTGCCTATAAACGTATTGACGGTAGTAAATTATCACTTTTAGTATTTTTTACAAGACTACTAAACCCACATTTTAACTTCACAAAGTAGCTTTGTATTTCATTACAGATTCACTATTTTGCACGTGACCACTAAGCTTGTGATTATTACCTATTTAGGAAATTAGAAAAAATACCTCAAAATCAGGTTTAATCAATTCACGACATTAAGTTCTACGATCATACAACAAAGCACAGTTTCGTACAAACAAAAGCAATGGCTCCAGCTATGAAGATTAAAGCATTGCACTAGGTTTTTTTTTTGCTAGTCAAAAAAAAAAAAAAAAGAAGAAGAAGCATTCACTGGCCAAAAGCAGACAGTACAATCTAGTGGCTGCTAGTAAAATAAGCCAAGCAAAAAAAAAAAGCTTATTTTCTCCATAAACAATTGTATCCAAGCAAGACCAATCTACCTACTTGACTGAAATAACAAACTCTTCAATCCATTCAACTTCTTCAACTCCCCAACTTTGCCAGAAAAACAACGGATTTAACTGTGTTTATATATATATTTCTTAAGACCTTTTTAACGCTGGGTTTTTTTAACTACTATAGATTCTACAACGCTTTTTTAATAAGGCTTTCTTAGCTTCTTTTTTTTTTAATATTTCTCTTATAACTAGTTTTAAATTTAAAATAAAGCCAAATAAGTATTATTAAAATACACATATTCTAACGAAGAAGAAGCATATATCGAACCAAAAACAATTAGTTTTGATAATACCAAATAAATACTACATAAATGTCTAATGTTGTTACACAAGAGTCATTTTTTGAGTTAGAAGAACGGATAAACAAAGCAAGAGACGATACAAAACAACTGTATGCTCAAATAAACTACATAAAAGCTAAGAACCAAGACTCCGACTTAATTTCAATGGCCAAAAATGTGCCTTCACTTAATGACAGTTTTGATATTAGCAAAAATACGTTCACCTCGCTTACAAATTTAAAGAAGATAAGAACCTTAAAAGGGCACCACAACAAAATTGTAGACACCAAATGGTCAAAAGATTCATCAACAATTTTGAGTGCTAGTCAAGACGGATTTATGCTGTTATGGGAGGCTAGCACAGGATTTAAAAAAAATGCAGTATTACTAGACAACCAATGGGTTTTGTCATGTGCTATATCACCTAACAATACGCTTGTAGCTTCAGCAGGGTTAGATAATCATTGTACTATTTATAAAATACAACCAAATAACATGGTGCAACAAAATATTGTGTCGATTTTCAAAGGCCATTCAGGCTACATATCCGAATGTGAATTTTTATCTGATAATTTTATTCTTACTGCTTCAGGTGATATGACTGCTTGCAAATGGGATATTACCAAGGGTGCCAAAGTCATGGAGTTTTCTGAGCACTTGGGAGATATTTTGGCTTTAGCAATTCCCAAAGAAAATAGCAATACCAATATTTTTGCTACTGCTGGCTCCGATGGTCATTGCTTAGTTTGGGATTCTAGACAGCAAGGTTCAGTACAAAAGTTTTTGGTGGGAAATACAGATGTAGGAACTTTACAGTTTTTTAGCAATAACAATGCTATTGCTACTGGCTCTGATGATGGGCTAGTAAGATTGTTTGATTTAAGAGCAGATTGTAAAATATCCGAATACTCCTTAATGGATAAACAAAATTCTTTGAAATACTTACTGCCTAGTAATTTTAATAGCAAAAAAGGTAATTACAATCATACATTAAATAGCGGCAGTAGTTACTCGGGTACCCCATTATCTGCAGGTAGACATAACGAAAAAAACTCTTTATTTAGTCAAGACAGCACTTATGATACAGAAGGTGTGGTATCTATAGATTTTAGTAAGTCAGGTAGATTGATGTATACCGTTTATTCCAATTATGGATGCATTATATGGGATACCTTAAAAGGTGAACTAGTGGGTTCATTGCAAGGTCATGATAATAAAATTAATAAAGTGAAAGCCAGTAATGATGGATATGGTGTATTGACCGGCTCTTGGGATGAAACTATTAATATCTGGACACCTGTCAGTATGTAATATAACTTCTTTTAAGGATAAATAACATTTTATTCACTTTCTTATTTTACAAAATCTTTTTGATGTTAATAATCTTAAATAATATATATAAAATGAAAACAAAAAAAAAAATAAGATACGCAAAAATCCTAACAACTTTATTCAATTGATAAAGTATGTTGTTGGATGAATTCATTCATACTTTTCAATAGACCTTCAGGCATACTGAAAAGATCAAATATAAATTCACCGTCTTCAGCGTTATTTTTGACATTCATTTCTGGAGTAGCATTATCAGTGATCATTTGAACTATAGCAATAACTTGTTCTTCATTTAATTTAGTCAAACCTAAGGCTAACTTTTCTAAATCTATCGAACCTTTCATAGCAACCTGCAAGGTGACTCTTTGCTTTTTATTCTTAGGTACTGTTTCTTCAACATTATTCATGGATGCACCTCTACCTCTTTTAGCAGGAGTCACAGCTGTATTATGTATGTTATTATTTTGAGTTACATTGTCGTTATTTATGTTATCTAAACCAGCATTTGTTAGGTCAGCATCATTATCTAAAACAGCTTGTGCATTGGCAGTATCTAAAACAGTAGGAGCAGAAGCAGGAATAGGACCAGATTCTTGTAACAGCAAATTCAACTTAGGTTTGGTCAAAGGAATATTAATTGTATGTTCAATGTCGTATTCAGGTAATCCGAAATGTAAGTCATGCTTGACTTTTCTTTCACCTGATTTTTCTGCTAAGAACAAAGATATGGACATTTCAAACCCACCCCAACCTTTTTCTTCTATTCTGAATGGTGCTTTTTTGATTGTTCTATTTGGGTTTACAAATGTTGGATGTAAATGGTATACTACTCTATCAAATATGTTACCTGGCATTTCGTTACCTTCAGCATCTAATAGAACTACTTCAATGGACCATCTGTGAACTGGAAATCCTTCTACAGGGGGTTCTTCTTCAATTTTGGATTGTTTAGTTTTAACTCTAACAGTTCTCTTAGTAGATTCAACCATTGTATCTGTAATGTTCTTGGTCTACAAAATCTGTCTTTGGTTAGTATGTTTTCATTTTTGATTATCAAGATAAACAAAGCGTAGATTTACATGATGAAGGGAAAATTTTTTTTTTTTTTCTTTTCTTGAAAGACAAATGTACCACCGTGCCCAAAATAGAAAAAATATACATGAGCGGGTAATAATAGTAATCGGAGATAAAACGCTACACATTTCTGCTTGTTCCAAAATAATGAATATATAACTTCAAGGCTTTGGTTTAATTAATTCTAAGAGTATATGACAGCTGCTACCGGAAAGCTAATTGTTTTGATGTTTAATCAGATTCGGAGAGAAACGATATATCTGAAAACAACATTTTATTGCTCATATATGTTCTTTTACAGTCAATGATATAACTCAAACAAAGCTTTTTATTATGTGCATCGATGGGAAAATTTGAGTAATCGTAGTTGAAAACTTCAAATCCTCTTTGCAAATTGTTACCTAGAGCTTCGTAATATATGTATATATATATTTAAAAAGTCAATACATTTTCAACTTGTATTGCTTACCCCATTTTATCGTTCATCAGTGCTGTAAACCGGTTCAACTTGAGTTGTTAATAGCCGAAACTTTTCTTGCAAAAGCTAGAATATTCAACACTATCAATATGCTTATTCTAGGACTAAAATGTCTACTTTTGTTCACTAAAGTTGGGCCATAATACGCAGTATCAATTTTTTGTTTATTATTAGTTGTCATTTTTTTTTAAATATGTTTAGACATATACAGGTTGGTTATATAGCTAAAAACTTGTCTAATTTTTAAATCGTCTTTTAATAAAAAACTCACTTGATAATGTCATTCAATTCATATTATAAAACTAATAACACATAACTGAGCTAACTGCTTTCTCTACAAATATCAAATAATCAGGACTTAATCAATTCGATTTATTATTCTTTTTTTTTTTTTGAAAAATATTGATATTCTCTGTGTATAAATTAATCAAAGTGAAAAAAAACTAAAATGCATTTGTTGTATCAAAGACTTAACTTATTTTTTTTCTTTTGAAATAAGCATGTCTACTCACTTATTTATTTTTCGCTCTCTTTCTCTAAGAACTCAGTCCACTTACCTACTATGCTGTTTTCATTAATTCCCTTTTCTCTTTTCACTTTATTGGCGTTCAAATTTTTTTCATCATACAACAAACCAACTTCCTTCTTTCTCAAGTCATCCCAATCCAAAAAGCTGGAGATCAGTTCCAATACTTCGTACTTTCTACCTTCACCTCTTGGTATAGTTACAAATGTTGCAAATAAATTGGATATCAATTCCTTGTCTATTTGTTCAGTAGATGTGGCTCTTTTTACTAATTGCAAACTATTTTGCAAATGTTGAGATATTTTAATATTTTCAGACTTCAAAGTCATGACTTCTTCGTACTTATCCTTCAACTGCTCTTTCAATTTCTTTAGCTCTGTTTCTATCTCCACGTATTCTCCTTTTTTGCTGTTCATGTTAGCGATGATATCGCTCTTTTCAGCAACTTCTTCATTCAGCTTAGTAATTTGATTATTCAGATCGTGTTCTTTTTGTGTGAACAAATTTGTCTTTTCTTCTAACTCTCTTTTCACATCTGTTTTATCATTCTCCAAAAATCTTATCTTTTCTTTTATGTATTGATTTTCAGTATCTTTTTCCTCAATGGTATGTTTCAATTCTTCAATTTCTTTTTTATAAAAATCCATGTCCTTTTTGTTATTGCTTAAGATCAATTGCAAGTCAACAACTTTTTCATTTAAATCTTTTCTAATTATATTCATAGCTTCGATTTCCCTTTCCAATGATCCAAGTTTTTTGTTATTGTCTGTATTACTGGAGTCTAACTGTTTCTTCAAGTCTGTGTTCTCAGCTTTCAAAACGCTTATTTCTTGATTCATCTCTTTAATTTCTATATTTTCTTTTTTCAGGTTATCAAGCTTATTCTTCAATAATACGTTTTGTGACGAATATTCCTCTAGTTGTTCCTTGGTGGTTATAAGTTCTTGCTTCGAAGTCTTCATATCCTGGAATAATGACTTCATGCTTGAAATTTTATCCAATAAATTGTCATATTGCTCTTGAATATTATCTCTGTCCTCAGTCAGTTTTTCTATAATCTCATCTTTGCTTAAGTTCGCATACTCGTCTTCTTCTTCTTCCTCCTCGGAACCCTCACCTTCTTCAGCTTCAGCACCTTCAGGCTCGCCTTCTTCTATGTCTTCGTCTGGTACTTCACCAGATATGACTTCCTCCTGCTCTCCAGCTGTTTCTACGTTTTCAACATCTTTTTCCCCCTCTTCAACTACTGCTTCTTTATCAACCTGAATATCTTCCTCGTTATTTTCCACCTTAGTACTTTCTTCGTTCTCTACATCATCACTAATCTTTTGTAAAGAATCACTGTTGTCTGTGTTCGGTTTTTCTTCAGATTTTTCTTTCAATTGTTTCTGTTTATTATTAGATTTCTTCTTGGCCATTTTGATATCTTATTGTCTATGGTTACAGCCCCTTTTTTATACCTTGTTTAAGTGATTCATATACCAATTAGTAGTTTATTTATAACTAGAATTGTTGTTTTTTTTTGCTTATTCAAGCTGTCTGAAAAATCGCATCCGCTACAATATTTTACAAACAAAACCCGACACGTTAAAAATTTTCATATCCGCTTCTTGCACTGTAATGTTTTTTTAAATAATAATCCTTAGTGATTTAAGCTGTAAAGACATTATATAAAACATATAACAAGGGTAAACCTGGAAATATTGATAGCAAATATAAAAAAAAAGATGTCTTCTAAAGGTAACAATATATCGAAATTTTTCAAGCCAAGAGGATCCACGAAAGAAACTGAGGAAATATCACTATTATCGTCTGAAGAAGAGGCTAAAACGACTACCAATAACAGCGGGAAGCTTGATTTGGATAGCTCCAGCGATGGTGAAGGTGAGGATATCCTTATAGGCAGTGCAAAAAAAGATGTTCCTGAAATAAAGAAAACATATTCGAATGTTCATGATTTGTTGAAAGATATAGAATCGGTTGATCTGGACAACGTGACTACCAAAGTTGTTGATTTTAAGTCGTTTGCTGGGAAGAGTCAAGACGCTGATCAAAGCAATTTATCTATATCCGATGATACCTTTGCTGAAGGTGCTGAAGACTGTTTATTAGGGTTGACTATTGTATTTACAGGTGTTTTACCAACATTGGAGAGGGAAGTGGCCGAAAATATTGCTAAAAAATATGGTGCAAGGGTTACCAAGTCCATTTCTGGAAAGACCTCTCTAGTTGTGCTAGGTGATGAAGCAGGTCCATCAAAAGTTGAAAAGATAAAGAAATTGAAAATAAAATGCATAAACGAAGAAGGTTTCAAACAATTGATTATTGGATCCCCTGAAACTGGCGGTTCTTCAGATTTGGCCAAAAAGGCTATGGAGAAGAGATTGAAAGATCAAGAAAAAATGGAAAGTGAAATCAAAAGGCAACTGAAAGAGCAAGAACAATTTGAAAAGATGAATAAGCAAAAAGAATTAGAAAGTAGAGCAAATGTTAAAGCAAATAGACAAGATCCATCAGAGTATTTGCTGAAGGTTGATGATGAATTGAAATTATGGACTGCCAAATATGCACCAAAATCTTTGAATGATATCTGTGGTAATAAAACATTGGTGACAAGATTACAAACATGGCTGAACAATTGGGACACAAATTACAAAACTAATTTTAAGTTTCCTGGTAAGGATGGTAATGGTATATTCAGAGCAGCTATGCTGAGTGGGCCCCCTGGTATTGGTAAAACCACTACAGCTCATTTAGTAGCCAAGAGTTTGGGATACGAGATTGTTGAGAAAAACGCTTCAGATGTACGTTCAAAGAACCAATTAAATGATAACATTAAGAGTTTGTTGGGTGGTACATCAGTCAACAGTTACTTTGAGCACAGTAAAGAAAAACTACAACAAAACAAAAACCTAAAAAAGTTTGTGCTTATTATGGACGAAGTCGATGGTATGAGTAGTGGTGATAGAGGTGGTGTAGGTGCACTAACTGCTTTTATAAGAAAAACAAAAACACCTATCATTTTGATTTGTAATGAAAGAAGAATACCTAAAATGAGACCTTTTGATAGAATATGTTTAGAGTTGAGTTTTAGAAGACCAGATGCCAGAGCAGTCACTCCTAGATTGATGGCTTTAGCTCAAAAAGAAAACTTTAAGCTGGATCCTTCAATTATTGAGCAACTTACTGCTATTTCTGGTGGTGACATAAGATTGATGATTAATATTTTGAATATGTCTTATCACAACAACAAGGGTATTAATAAAGATAATTTGAATGAACTGAAGGACTCTGCTAATAAGGATGTATCAATTAAAATTTTTGATATAACTGCTCAATTGTTCAATGGATCCATTTATGGGGATATTGGTAGCAATAGATTTCCATTGTGGAAGAAAATGGAACTATACTTTTCTGAATACCAATTCACATCATTGATGATACAAGAAAACTACTTAAGTTGCAAACCTTCTAATATTCCTAAAGGTAAAACTCATTTACAAATAGTAAGTGAAGCAGCCGATGATATCTCGAATGCTGATATTTTAGATAGAAACATCAAAACAGGTGAGCAATTGTGGGGGTTATTGCCTGCACATGCTATTATGTCTTCTATTTCACCAGCATCAAAGGTTGCTGGTATTCCAGGGAGAATAAATTTTGCAGGATGGTTGGGTCAAAACTCCACTACTGGTAAGTTTGTGAGACTACTTCAAGATTTGTATTATCATTCCAAGATATGTACTTCAGGTAACAAAACCAATTTCCGTACAGAATACATACCTACACTAAAACAAGTATTGCTTTTACCTATTTTAACTAAAGGTAGTGATTCTATAGAAGAAGTTATACAAAGACTAGATACTTATTATTTATCAAAAGATGATTGGGATACTGTTATGACTTTTTTGATAGGTCCTCAAGATACAACTTTGCAGTTAAAGAAGATACCTACCGCTGTGAAGTCTGCCTTTACAAGAAAATACAATGGTATGAAGCATCCTGTTTCATTATTCCACACAGCTACAGCAGTAACATCCAGTGGCCAGTCAAAGGCTCAAGCGGATTTGGAGGAAGCTATTGAAGTTAGTGATGTTGATGATGATGAAGATGAAAAGAAAGAAGAAGATGACTTGGAAACTTCCTTGAAAAAAGATAAACTATTGAGTATAGGTAAGCCTAAAAAGAGACCAGCTGCTAAAACATCAGCACCAAAGACAACAAAAAAGAGAAAAGTATAGAGAAGCTTGGAAACATAATAAAGTGGTTTATGCTTATATATAAAAAGTTTTCTATAAATAATAAACTTTTTTTTTGTTTTGTTTTTGTTTGCATTTTAAAAAACCATTTCTTCAAAAACACCATTAAATGCATTTTCAATCCATTTGTATAACTTTTTATAAACCATTTTGCTACCATTATGGAAGGCAATTTTATGATCAGAATCAGGGAAGACTTGCATATCGTAGTTAGAAATTTCTGCCAAATTAAATTTATCTAATAGCTTATATGTGTTTAAAGCATGAACATTGTCATCACCTGTTCCGGTCATGATCAAGAATCTCTCCACACCTTTAAAAGCTTGGTAATCGTTGATTTTGGCATTATTATATGAATCTTGAATATTAGGATCACCCAAGTATCTTTCTGTATAAATTGCGTCGTACAATTTCCAATCTGTTACAGGAGCAACAGCCATACCATATTTGAATGTTTCACCTTTGTCATATTCCAAAGTCTTTAAGGTAATGAAACCGCCATATGACCAACCCCATAGAGCAACGTTTTTTTCGTTGATGCAGCTTTTGTGACTCTCTATGTATTTTTGAACAACTTCTTGAAAATCCTTAGGTTCATGAGTACCTATGTTGTTATTACTCCAATTTTTGAAGTTCCAACCTTTACCACCAGTGCCTCTAGGCTCAATTTCCAAAACAATGGTATTTAAACTAGAGCTTATAGAGCTTTCAAAAAAGGTAGAAAACTTAGAGTTAAATGTCATAGATCCAGGGGCACCATAAACATGAACTAATAGGTTAAACTTTTCATCAGTTCTATCCTTATAGCCAGGAGGCAAGTATTCTTTATAATGAATCTCGACTTCATCATCCAATACAAAACTTTTAAAATTAATTTCAGGCATGGCAAAGTTATCAGTATTTTCTTTTAACGATTCAGTATCACCCAATTTCAAAATATACATATCATCAGGCAATTCAAGATCTTCAGGGCTGATATTGTGGTTTTCCGGATCAACTATACCAACCACCACATCTTTTAAGTTACCAGCATATAATTCCGGTTCTGAAGGTCCCATTAGCTTTCTGTAAGCCCATCTGGTAGTCATTGATAATTCAATTTCATTGTAATCAAGCTCACAATTTTTTCTTTCCTTGCTAAAACAGAATTGCAAGTGGTCAGTTTCCATTGTGTCCATGTTAATGCTGCTTAAGTGCTTACTCATAGGGTGAGCGTAGTTGGACATAAAATACAATTTGTTGTTTTCATTGTCATAACCAGTGATTTCTAAAATGTCATAATCCCCCTCAGTTATGATTTTTATTTCATTTGGATTCTTTATTGATTCTGTATAATGTATGTGCTGAAATCCATTTTTATCAGGTGCCAAGTAGGCAAACCCAGTATTTTTTAAGATCAAATTTGTTTGTGATTTGGCATTGCTACGATCACCTTCTTTTTCGTATTTTCTTATGACCTGTATAGGCTTTTGTTTTTCAACAAATCCATTATAAGATGTTTTAAAATCGATTTCGTTTATTTCTTTGTTATCCCACATTTTAGCATTGGAGTTGTAAACGTACAAAGTAAAGTGCAATTTATTTGAATATCTGTCACTCGATCTGATGATAAAACTCAAACTTGTAATCCAATCAACAGCATAAATAATAGCATGTTTATCAGAATAGCTGGCAATTGGAAAGACTTCACCCGTTTTTAGGTCAACCAGATGGATTTCATATTTGGGTAAATTACCACCAGGTCTAGGATACTTCAAATCAACAAAGTTTTGGATCTTATCCTCTGATTTTTCTGGTATGTACTTGGGAAAAGTAAATAATTCAACATCTTGCTCAAATTGCTTAAAATACAAACTCTTAGTGTCATCTGGAGAAAACCAAACTGCATTATCCGTGGCAAGAACTTCTTCTTGGTATACCCAATCACAAACACCATTCAATATATGGAGTTTCTTACCATCATTGGTGACTTGTACAGGAGTTCCAAGTTGATTAATCTCTGTATTAATAGGCTGAATATACAGATTGTAATTTGTGTCTGTGTAGTATATGTATCTGTAGGCAGGAGAATATTTACAATTTACAATTTCTTTGCCCTCTGCAATAGGATAATGAACATTATTGATAATATCTCTGAACCAATACCTAGCAACCTTTGAGTGCCTAAAAATCTGGTTTATATTTGTGCTTACGATCGCATTTTGTAAGTCATAATTCACCTCAAAGGTATCTATTTTAAAATCTTCACCATCGTATTGGAATGTGGATTTTCCAAGAGGTGTATTGGTATCCGGATCAAATAATGTCGAGGCTATGATATCTACGTCGTTTTCAGAAATTATGTTGACAGTATAAAACAAACCTGGATCAACGACATAACGAACCATAGACTCCGGCTTTGGTCTTATAAACTTGAAAGATTGATAGTTCAAGCTAAAAGTATTATCGAATATGTCATCCAATTGGATCGGCTTTTTACCGTTGATATCTTTGGGTTTTGAAGAAATAAGATCATTGTTTGATGAACGTAATGCTCTATGATTTATGGTTGCAATAAGAATGCAGAGAATTATCAAAAAAAGAGCTATTCTAAGAACATTGAATAATTTATCTCCTAGTAGTTTATGCAAATGAGACAATTGCTTTTTGATTTTGAATTTAAGCATATCTTCAAATGAAAAATCCGAGGAATCAAGATTTTCTTGGTTTGGCGGTTCTTGAATCATGAAAGTATCATTTTCAAAAATTCCTTCAGATTCAACATCAGTGCATTCCATTTTCTAAATATTTTTCTCAATCAAATTAAAAATAATATTTTTAGAAACCTCAAATAGACTTGAGGTTTTTTTTTTTTTCTGTCCTTTTTTTTTTTTTTTTTTTTGAAATCAAGCACGTAATGATTACTAATACTACACTACCGCAATAAACAAATGATCTATAAATAATGAAAGGACTTAGCTGTTAATAGAAACAATAAATCGAATTTATTACCCTACTGAAAAAATCACTCAATTAATGAAATAAGAACAATCTAAAGAATATTTGTATTGAATTTTAAAATTTAAAAAAAAAAATAATAATTTAAAAAAGATATTTTCAAATTGGTGATATGCTTTTTTTTTGGATAAGGCTACGGAATAATCACTTTTTCCGCCCTTTGTTAAATGTAAATAGAGTTAATTTTTCACTACTAAAAACTCCGATGATTATCAAACAGGCTTTTATACAACTAAAAGGGTATATTCTATGTTTTTAAATAATTTTGCTGTTTGATTAGATAGGTTTTCTTGGATGGTATGACTTCTTATCTAAGTTTTTTTTTGATTTTTTTTCTGCTGTAAATAGCTAGTGGCTAGTGTTTTGTTCAACTACTTCACTGTACTATTTGTATGACTTTATTGGTGATATGAAAGAGCTATATGATATTTTTTTTTTAACGCAAATTTCACGATGAATGTAGATATTTTGATGCTTGAAAGCATTCAATTCTTTCTATTAACATACATCGGATGTATTTATACCAAAGTTGTTTAAAATTATTATTTTTGATTATTGAGGGGGTTTTTTCCCGTGAGCTCATTATGGCGTTAATAGACTTATTTCAATATATACATTTTTACTTTTTTGGGACTGCAATGGTACTTTTTTTCTACATTTTATCTTTTAGTGGGCGAAACGATGAGCTAAGTGCATTTTTTTTGTACAGCTTTTGAGATTAATAAAGAGCTCACGTGACTTCATTGAAATAAGAACGTGCAGTGTTTAATTGATCAAGCACTTACTCAACAACTAATGGTTAGAAATAAAAACATATGTATTTAATTAAATTAAAAAAAAAGGGTTTTTTTTGTTTAAATCTATCTAATATTATATAACATAAATTTAAGCAGTGGTGGATAAAGCAGCAATCTTGGCAGCAACTCTGGCCTTTCTTTCAGCGTTAGAGATCTTAGTTTGTCTGTACTTCTTAGATTCAGCAGCGTATTGTTCCTTGGTGAACTTCTTTTCGGTTGGAACAAAGGTTGGGTTTTCCTTGATGGCTTCGTGAGCATCAGCGTAGATGTCTTCTAAGGAATCAGCATCAATACCGTCAGCAATGTAAGACTTGAATAAGGTAGAGAATCTTTCTTCATCATCATCAGCTAATTCTTCCATGTATTCAGAGACGTGACCACCGTAGATGTAGTTTCTTAATAAATCAGAGTCTAATTCTTCGGATTCGAAGTCCCAACCTGGGAATCTAGATTCGGAGTGAGGAACGTATAAACCACCATCAGAAGCACCCTTTAAGGCACCGAAGATTCTGGCACCAGTGGTGGTTCTTTGTAAACCAACATCTAAGAAAACCTTTAATGGTCTTGGACCATCTTCAACGGCTTCGGTTAATTCGTATTCACCTTCGATTTCTTCAACACCTGGGTAAGTTTCATCTAAACCTAACTTTTGTAAGGCTCTTCTGGCAACTAATAAACCGGTGGCGTAAGCAGCAGACCAATTGGTTAAACCATGTTTAATACCGTACTTTGGTAATTCGTGAGAGTAAGCAGCAGCTAAAACGAAATCACCAGTGATAGTAGAGGAAACAATTTGGGTGATGATATCCTTGTTGGTGATTCTAACTACTAATCTGTACTTTGGAGAAGCGTACTTGGCCTTGTGTTGAGCAACTAATCTCTTTCTGGCGTAGTAATCAGTTTTACCTTCTCTTCTTCTTCTGAAAGGAGTTTGGTATCTGGAACTGTAAGCACTGGTCTTAACGTCTAATTGGAAACCCATTTTTGTATTATATGTGTTTTAATTGGTGGTTTTACCATCTTTTTTCTCTGTTACTAAACAAGTTTGAAAATTTATGATTTTTAATAATGTGTGGAAAAGAAAAAAAAGAAAGAATTCAAATGTATTACCTTCGACAAAAAAAAAAGAAAGAAAAGGCTGTCATTTCTTATTTCTTGCTTTCAGAAAAAAGCTAAAATTGCCTATTTAGGTAATTTTGAGTATTAGATCCATATTTTTCTTTTACCACATCTGACGTTAAGTGCATTTTCCCAAATAGGAAATTTTGGTACTTTTTTGCTACAAAAAAAAAGTAGCCAAAAGACCATGAAAAATTAGACACTTAAGTCCGAACGAAAAGGATTTTCTATAGGGATAGAAGTAAGCTATAATAGTTTTGAATTAAACAAGTAACAACAACAGGCAGCATAAAGAATGTTTATGGTGATTTTCAGTCGTAAGACTGATATGGCATCTGCCTGATTTGTAGCATATCATTTTTTTTTTAAAAAGGAGCATTTTATTATATTCATTTATCTCCTGGTCTATATACAGAAAAAAAAAAAGTTATCTATTTACACTATCATTCATCATATCTAACATTAACTGTTTTTACAGGTTGCAAAACCCTACCTTGACTATCAACGATCTTATTGCTCCAAATATTATCTTCTGGGTTGGAAACAGCACCGTTTTGTGCATAAGCAGCCTTAAAGAAAGTATAGTGTAATACAATCTCAGTATGTTCTTGCATTTGGGAGTCTCTGACAAATTCAGGATCTATAAAAAAGAAAACAGGCATATCAACTTCTTCTCCAGCATTTAGCTTTTGTTCTTCAAAACAGAAACATTGGATTTTGTTGAAGTATGGTGAACATTCTCCAGGTGTTATAGAATAAGTGGCCATACCAATAATATCCTTATCACTGTAGTTTCTAGCCTTGTAAAATGCCAACGCGGTTTCACCAGGCAATACATAAACTTCTTTTTGCTCTGGAGTCATCTTCCAAGGCAAAACATCTGAAGTTTCACAAGAAAACTTGACTTTTATTCTTTTATCTTGGTCAACTGGTTTCAATCTTGAAGGCTTCACTGTACTCTTATCAGTGATAGGTTGTCCACCGAACCCTGTTCTGGCACATAAAGCTCTGTATACAGGAACACTTACATAACTCAATGCAAAAAAACATAAGATTGTACTGGTTGCGTAGTTTAATGCTGTCATACTTTTAAAAGATGAAAATCCATTTTTGCCTAATCTATGTTGTTTTTTTAATATAGAACTGTAACTGAAGTGGTTTTTTGTATAGGTGTTACGAAGATTAAAATGCTTTGCATTCCATCTTGATCTAATTATATTGAACATTTCTGTAGTGGTATTAAGTCTGTGGGTTTTATAAAATCAGTTGTTTTATTGAAGTTGACATATGTTTTATTTTAAAAAAAAAAATTGCTTCGTTCTCCGCCAATAGGTATATTGAAAACTATGAAATATCCTTCTAGTTATTTTTTTTTAAAATAACAACGTGATTAGAATTTAAAAACTGTAATTATTTATAAATACTTGAAACTATTAAGGATTAGTAAAGAAAACAGAAAGTCTAAATGCCCCAAAATTTAGCCAGTTTTGATTTATTTATTTATTTTTGGTTTCTATTAAGATGACGAAAGATCTGATGAAGTCTAGCAGTGTTAATATACCGCCTACAACTACTTCGAAACCAAAGACCAGTAATATACAAGAAGAAGCCATCAATGGTGACAAAATTCCGATCTCCAACTTGATTTTATCTCCTACAACCGAAGCGATGACAAGCAATAACAGAAGATTTTCCCTGGGAAACATTATGGACAATCAACTACCTTTATCAGCAGTCTTTGATAACAACATCATAGGCTCTGAATTAGGTAATGAGTTTTCTACATTGAATGAATTTATGAACTTATTAGATCCGAATCACGCCAATGCTGATGTTTTTAGTAACAATGGAAACAATACAATTTTAAATAACGATACTACATCTAACAAACAAAGACTGAAACCCATAAATGATGTAATAAATAACCAAACAACTTTTAACAAAAACTATACCAGCCACAACTTCCCAACGCTTACAAAAGCAAATGATTACAAAGTCAATTCCAAAAGGTACAGCGATCTGAGGAGCAAGAAGAGAGCTTCTTATACCGTGTCTGCCAAGGAAAAATTCTTTTTGACTGCAGCAGCACCTTCTGCTGTATTGCATGCACGTGAAAGACTAACTGAGGTTATCAAGGCCAAGTTGGATGCTGGATTGTTGAAACCTTATGATTATCGGAAGGGGTATGATCGATTACATGACTTTTTGAGTTGCAGTGGAACAACAATAAAAAACAAACAAAGAATATATAAGGTTTTGAATGAGATAAGAGTGAAGTATACGGATATCATCAATAATTTGAAATCAGTTGAGCTAGTGTTGGTAGAGGAGTCCTTTGAAGTAATGCTGCTTTCATTGGAAAGAGTATTCAGCACTATAGCCACTCCTTCTTGTTGTTGGAGAAGAACAGGAGAAATATATAGAGGCAATCAAGAATTTGCTACTTTGGCAGGTTGTGATATAGAGGACTTAAGAGATGGGAAACTGACGATATATGAGCTTTTGGATGAAGAAAGTTATTGTAAATATTTTGAATTATTTGGAACAAGCTCATTGAATGTTAATCAAAAATCTGTTTTAACTCATTGTAATTTAAAAAATAGAAATGTCAATTGTTGCTTTAGCTTTACTATAAAAAGAGATGAATATAATATGCCTATGTGTATAATTGGAAATTTCCTACCCAGTGAGTAATACTATTTGAGGCCATTTTTATTTAGGATGCTGGTCAATACTGTAGATGGTCCAAGATCAAATCTTTCCAAAACATAATCATTATCATTTATGTATTTCTTTAAAGTTATATTGTTTTTGTAAAACGGGATTGTATTGAAACTGCTCTTTGTGAAATCCTCCATGGCATCCGATACTTTATAATTCAGCTTATTACTATAAGAATTGAACACAGGAATGTCCAGATGCTCAATATGGGAATGTTTGTTTTTCACTAGTTTTTTATAAATATAATCATTTAAAGGTTCTTCGATATGGCTCAAAAATTTGTTATTGTGGAATGCTATTTGTGAGTTATTAGGTAACTTGATTTTTTTTAAAATACTTTTATCATTTAACTTATCATCTTTGAAAAGCACTTCAAAATCAGAAGTCAATCCAGTAAGAACTATAGAATTCTTAGTATTATGCAAACTTAAAGTCAGTGAGCATTTTCCTGTCGACTTATTCAATTTAGGAATCAAAACATCTTCTATATAATTTGGCGATGTTTTCAAAATTTTTGGAGATATCAATAATGAATAGCTGGAAATCCAATCATCTCCTGTTATATCATGATCATCTTTATAGATATTCATTTGCTCAATCATCAAATCGTTTCTTTTGCTAGATATATCCATCAAATCTTCTATACCGATAAGTTTATTGCAAGACAAAAATTGCAACTCACCTAAAGAATGCCCAATAATAGCAGAATTGCTTAAATCTTTTTTACTTTTGTCGTCAAACTGTAGCAATAAATCTTGATACTTCAAGTTACTTAGTAAAGAAATCACTTGTGGTTGATAACATTCTTTGGCTAAACAATAGTCTTTGAACTTATTTTTGTATAGTTGAGAAATAGTAATGTCCTTAAAGGCTATATTAGCAATATCAAAAGTAGAGCCTTGTCCATGAAAGGTGAACAGTTTGAATGTTTTAGACATTGCTTATGTCTTTGTATGGTCTTTTCAAATGCATCATTTTGTTGTTTTTCTTGAATTTCTAGTCATGTGACATACTCGTGATTTTCATTAGTAATTTTTTTTTTTCCTCCAAGCGGTGAAGGACTGGTAATCCTGTTTAGACGCCTTACGGTTTAAAAAAATAAACAATTCACGTGAAAACGTGACTAATTAGTCATGATAATCTCACACATTACAAAAATATTTATTAATAACAATATACATATAGGAAATAAGAGCATTTCTATATACTTAATCTTCTATACCATTCATTTTCTTGAAGAAACTCATCATACCTTCAAACATCAAAAACATTAAACCACCACCTGGAGCTAATCTCATAACTTTTGGAGTCCAACCAGCAAACAAAGTTTTTATACCTTCAGTTTTAGCAATTTTGTAGATGCTAACGAATGAATTAGAGCTATAAAACAATTTGGCTTCTTCCGTAATGGCACCTTGAACTCTACTCTTGACAACATCAAATGGGATATTGACAGTAGAGGCTAAAAGACCACCAATAGTACCGGCTAAGAAATTGCTAAATAGCATTTTTTGGTCATATTTTGGATCTTGTTTGGTTAAAGATTTAGGAATGATGATAGATTTCAACCAAGGAATAGAACCAAAATAAGCAGCATTCCAAACAGATTGTCTTAAGGCACTAGCTTCTAAACCAGTAGAGAACAATTTGAAGTAACCTTCTTGTTTTATGATATAATTCAAACAATCTTTTGGAGCTTTGAATTTAGTCAATGGATCTTGTAATCTAACCTTGACCAATTCAAACGGAGTAATGACAAAACCTTCAATAATACCGGAGGTGATACCCGAGGCGATATTTACATTCACGGAATTTTCCTTGAAAAAAGTAGGATTCAGTTTATGATAGAACTTTTTGAACTCAGTGGTAGCACCGAACTTGATACTTCTTTTGAAACCTTCCATTGCCAAAGGAGATGAAATACCCTTGTAAGCAACACCTTTTTTGAAAATATCTTTCAATACAGTAAATGTTGATTGTTTAACAGCAGTACCTTTTTGCAATTGAATCAATGTTTTAGTCACATCCAGTGGATAAAATACTAAACATTCAGATATACCTGCAATGGTACCGGCGGTGATTGAATATAAAGGACTTAATGTTTTTTTTTCTGACATGTTTTAGATGTATGTATGGTTGTAACTTGGACTCGTTTTTTTCCTTTTTTTTTTTTCTGGTGATATGAATCTATACTATTATTGATACTAAATGACTTAATATAAACTCTAGAAGATTGCAATTATACGATGATTGTGAGTCTTTGAAGTTTCTTTTTTATTTTTTCTTTTTTTCTTTTTTTTTTTTTTATTAAAGAAATTGTTGTATAGGAGAATTAATAGCGAAGACTTTAAAGATTGTGAATATTGGTGTGAGGATATTACAATATAGGTGCGGTTTTTTTTTATTTTTCGCTTGTGGGAGATTCCTATAATGGTTGTTTTTGGTGTATTTTGTATGGGAACGAAATAACAAAGTCACACATTAATTCATGTAAACAAAAAAAAAAAAACAAAAGAGCGCAGACAACATACAGGAAAACGTGACTTTAAAGGATTTAATATTTTACTGAGGTCATTCATATATTCAATAGACGAGCTACTTATAGTAAAGATTGATGATCTGTCAAAAGTTTACATTATTATCCGTAGAGCTCTTATACTGAGGGGGTTTAGAGACTGCTTCAGTGGAGCAAACGGGCGGGAGAAAAAAAAATTAAGTGAATTGAACTTTTCCAGCTATACAGGCTAAACTGACAAAACAAGCATACAACTTTCAAGAAACTACAAAATAAATATGTATTATCCAACCAGCCCATGGTAATCTGATTATGATAGAATCATTTCATCAATATAAATATCAACAAAAAAAATTCTAACAATCCATAAAACTCACCATATAAGAGCATTAAGAACGAATAACTTTTCTACTTTCATCTACCCATTAGACTTGACATTCATGGTTAAGTACTGAGAACTTTATGAACAACACGTTTTTAGAGTCTTGGGATTTATTCCGCACGATATTTACACAATATCTAGAATGGTTTTGAAAGTGACTTTCTTTATTTAATGTGTTAATATCAATATAATTTAAGATATTATAACTTATTATTGAATCTCATATTAAATTATGGAAAAAAAAACGAAAATTTTGTTTAAATAGCAGTAAAAGAGTACTTTCCTAGAAGGAATCCTTATTTTCCTAATTTGGCTAAGTTGGATTAATTTTCCTTTTTTTGACGTGGAAAAAAAAAAGAAACGTGATTTGGATCTGTTTTGCACCATAATTCCTAAAGAGGAAAAAACGACGTATTTAAAAAGTTACCCTGAATATAATGGTATTCTATTTCTTATATCCGTATTTTTTGCTTGCCATGTCCACGTTCATATTCATTATCGTAATCTGAACCTTTCCCCTTGGAAGATTTTATAATATGCAAAACTGAATTATATATAAAATTATCATAAAGATAAAAAATCAATACATGACCAAAAATAAACCCAATTTTAACAACTCTTTATTTTAATCTCAATGGCAATCATATTGAGAATCAGGTTTTCTACCGAAATCAAAGATCTGAAATTAGACATAACTAATACAAACGTACAAGTAATTACACCAGCTTGGATCAGAAACATAATAAGAGATACTTTAAAGCAACGTAATGAAAACGATAACAACTACAATGTAGATGTTCCAATTAAGCTTATTAGAATGGGTAAGGTTCTTCGAGGAAAGATATACGGAAAATTTATAAAAGAAATCGAATACACGCAAAAACTTGAGAATGCGGACAAGCAATTATACCTAAATGCCATGATGGGTAGTAAAGAAGATTTCGTGAGTTATGAAGAAGAAGGGAAAAACGATCAACTTTACAAGTCTGGTTTAGAGTGGTTTGATCACTTACCAAAAAATAAAAACAAGAAAACTAACAAAAAACCACACAAGCCTGGTATTAGTGTTGCTAATGGTAGTGTAATGATTAATATTCCAGGAGGACTATCTTCCAATCAGCATGAAAACTTGGATGATTCGGATAATCATGATAATGATGATCATGATGAAAATAATGATGATGAGGATATTGACATGGATGATGATGATGGAATTGAAGGCCAGAATGTCCAGGTCCAAGGTCTAGATAGACTCATAGACATGGGCTTTAGTCAGCAAGACATAAATGAATTAAGAGAGCAATTAAGACAAAGAATTAGATATGAGACTGGAAATACTTTTATTTCAAATGATTACCCAGATGAAACTAATAATCTAACAAGCCATATAAGTCAAGATGGGTTTGTTGACTTGGAAAATGATTTACTGCTGAATAAAAAGGATTATCAGGGCTTGAATGAAGAAGATGATTTCCAATTTACAGATGACGAAATTTTAAGTTCTTTGAGAAAAGAAAATGTAATGAGATCAATAGTGGAACAAGATGCACTAAATGACACCATACAAGATAATTCATTGAGTATTACTAGAAGTAGATGGGACCAAAGCAATAATAGTCAGGAACATTTAAATCTTAATCCGCATACTCCACAATTAACTGAACAAGAAAGACTACTGCAATTAGAAGAACAATTCTTGCAAAGTGTACGTGAGGATATGAGTGTTGATGTTACTCTCATACAGAAAGTCACATCATTTAAAATGAACTTGACTCTCATGTTAGGGTTTTTACTGGGTATTAGCTTTGGAATATCCAACTTTTTCATTACATTTTTTTTAAAAGATAAACTCATACCACATGAATTGAGTATAAATATAATTATTGTTTTGATGGCAGGATTATTTATAGGTTTCAATAGAAGTTAAAAAGAAAAAAAAAATACACACAAACAGATCTAATTATATATGAAAATATCATTTAATGTCTTAACAAGATGTAAGCCTTTTCTTGTTTCAAATTACTCAAATCTCTATGGTTACCTTCCAATCTCAATAACAAACCACCGAATGAATAATATACAGCGATTCTATTCTTATTATTGCTAACTTCTTCAAATTTATAAGCAACACCGTGCATGACGTAGTCGTAACTGTCAGCTAATGATATTTCTCCGGCTCTTGGTGGTCTCCAACTCAAAGGAGCATTATTACTATTTTTATTTTCTTCTTCGGCATCAGTCAAGGATGAGGCTAAAGCCAAAGATATTTTGTTTCCAGTGGACAATGGAAACAATTCAGTGTTGATATCCAAAGCTAAAGTCAATGGTTCTTGTTCACTGGATCCATCTTCATTGACGGAGGTGGCTTCTATTCTTGATACATTTCTATATTTACCGGTATCAACTTCACTAATATGGAAAATTCCTTCAAATAGTACAGACATTATTTTTATTATTGTTTGATTTTTGTATATGTATGGTACAAGAAATATATAAAGAAAATATAATAACAACCAAAAAAAAAAAAGGGGTATATTAATGTTTCTACTTTGATGTTTACAAGGTGAAGTTCAAAGTAGTTCTTATGTTTTAAGATTCAATAAAGTGTTAATTCAAAAAATTTTGCAATAAGTTAATAGAACCTCGAGCAGGAAAAAAAACAACAAGAAAAAAAAAGAAAAGAGTAGAATAAATCCGTAGAAACATTGACCAGAACAAGTAATTTTTAAAGTGTCCGGGTTTAGTTATGAGTCACATGACCGTCAGTTTCAAAACACCAGAATGAAACTTGATGACACACAGTCACTGGACATAATTTCTTATTCATAAAGTAAAATTATACCTATTAATTGAATATATATATATGTGTACACGATTATGTTCTTTAATGTAAAACAGTAGCATTTCTCTTGGACTTGTAATCTTTGATGGCAGCTTTGATAGCATCTTCAGCCAACATAGAACAATGCAGTTTGATAGGAGGAAGACTTAGTTCCTTAGCAATATCTGTATTCTTAATTTTACCTACATCTTCCAAGTTTTTACCCTTAACCATTTCAGTGACGTAGGAGGAAGAAGCAATGGCTGAACCACAACCAAAGGTCTTGAACTTGACATCTTCAATAACACCTGTGGTTTCATTTACTTTTATTTGTAGTTTCATAACATCCCCACAAGCAGGAGCACCTACTAGACCTGTTCCGACGTTAGTATCTTTTTGGTTCAAAGAACCTACGTTTCTAGGATTGGTATAATGATCGATGACTTTTGCGTGATATGATCTTGTTAAAATTGGTATAGATGTTTTTGGTTTAAATAGTAATCTGGATGTAGTTCTTAACGATAGCATTGTTGTTAATGTTTGTTTTGGAGGTTTTTTATTGGTATGCTTTTGATATCTTTTATGGTTGTCTTTTTAAATTAACGCAGTAGAAGCATTTTAAAGGTTCTGAAGTTGCGGAATCGGAGTGATAGTTGTAAAAAAGAAAGAAAATCGAGAAAAGGAGAAAAAAAATTTACACACTCATTTTTTTAATTTTTGGCTATTTGTTAAATCCATTCCGGCTGTTAGGTCCGCAGATTAGATAATATATGGGTTTAAATCCGAAAAACACACTTTTATTTTCTTTTGACGATCTAGAGCATAATATGCCGGATTACGGACATAAAACAGTGGGATCCACGTGACACAGAGAGGAGACCATCAAAACTGGTACCGAGAAAAATCTTAAAGAGCTTAAAATTTCATCAAAAAAAAAACCCCCCCTCTCCAGAAATGAAGTTTCCTGTTGGTGTTTTTTTCTTCTTTTTGACACATACACGAGGTTTGATACATGAAAGTACACGGTTGATTGATGTTTCTACTAGACACTTTCGGCTTTAGCCAACATTATGCTAAAGTCCTATCTTTATTACCAACCATTTAAAAAAAAAAAATGTCGTCAAACAAACATCATTGCCTTGCCATACCAGAAACCTCCATATAAGCAATTTCATCTAAGAGGAGGGGTAAAAGGACGAAGGGGGAGAAAAAAATGGGTTTATAAATTTGTCAAAAGAGGGGAAATACACAAGGGAAAAACCCCCCACTGCCAAGCTCAAACTAAGCTAGGTCCGACGTCTGTGCAAACAACTAAGGCCAATGGATACAACAAGCAACCTTCTTACCCGCTTTACTCCCCAAGCACCTGTACCAAGATCATCCTTAATCCCAACATATAAGAACCAATCATTGAATATCCTGTAATTCTCCTTTTTTTTTCCTCTACGTTTTTTTTTTAATCCGATAAGCGATAAGACCTAAAAAAACACACACTTGTATCAACCAAGTAATATTCACGTTTCACGGTCTCCTAGAACAACCCCCATCTCTTGAAATACCATCCATGGACATTTCATACCGAACAAGGCCATATAATACTATTCATTTTATTGATTAAAAGGGAAATCCCCCCAAATATTCAAAAATCTAAAAAAAAAAAAGACTCAAATATTACTAGGCAAAAAAAAATTCGTACTTTAATTTTCGTATTACTTGTTTTTTTCTTGCTCTACATATTCTCCCCTAGCGTAAGAAAAAAAAATATCTCATACGGTGTATGGCGTTAACAGTGCTTTGTTAATAGAATATTTTTAAATTGAAAGTTTTTAAAAATATAAATTTTATTGAAAAAGGACTTAAGAAAGTAGATATTGAACCTAGCAAACATTGTAATTAAACGCAGCATAATGAGAAATAGAAGTAAATCCATTACGTTGGCAGATCACAGCATAAGTGATACGTTAAAAACATTGAGACAATCGTCTAAACCCATAGACGAAAGTATCATCTCGGGACACTCAGATGAACAAATTTTGACCTTACCTAAGGTCAGAAAGTCAGAGATTGACGACTCCACAAGTGGTACTATACAGAGATCTCACTCCATAAACACAGCAAGTCAAGCCACTTCTAAGAGAAAATCGATTTTTTCCTCTATCTTTGGTAGTTCAAGCAATAATACCAGTAAGGCCTCCTCAAAGAAGAAAATCTCGGTTGATACAACCAGAAAATCTTCAAATAGTACACATGCACCAAGATCTAGTGAACCAAGTAATTTGAATACGCCCATTAGTGCAGCTATGACCAATACTTCCTCAGAAGATGTTGCATCTGTGTATTCAAGTGTATCTGATAAATCTCAAAAAATAAATAATGCTAACAAAACTATGGAAGGGGACAGTCATCCGGCAAAGAAATTGGATACAAACGTGCATGCCTCGGCCAGTAAGGCTGATTCTAAGTTGAGTTTTGATGACAAATTGAAAACAGTAAATACCAAAAGAGTGGCATTCAAGGTTCAAACATTCACCATAGACCCTCCTCAACAAATACCCGGAAGAAACCCAAAAAAAGGTCTCAAACTACTGCCCTATGAATTGTCTTCCAATATTAACATTGATGAAGGTATAGCATCCGGAAATCATGAGAAAACACATGCATCAACAACACAACAACAAGACATTACACAAACAAAAGAGTACAGAATGATTGTAGAAAAATATACAAATCAAATCAAAGAATCCATGCAACACCAACAAAGCTCCTACGTAAGAGCTAAGAAACTAGAACAAGAATTAGAAAAGATAGAAAACGGATCTATTTCACATAATCCTTTAAAAGAATTATTAGGCACACCAACAAACAAGAGTGCTTCTCCAGGAAATGCAAGTTCAGGTTCAAAATCCCCTGTTCTTGCGTTGGCTGAGAGCATACAAAAAGTATTGCCAGTTCCCCAACAGCCATCTCCTTCATACTTGGATAAGCAAAAACACTTGCAGCACTTATCGGATCCCCTAGAAAAAAGACCAGAAGGCCCTATCAGACAAGCAAGTGAAGAAAACATTATTATTGATATGCCTATCCATAGACATCACTCCTTTGTTGATGAATTACCCACACATTCTAATTTGGGTGGAGATGTGGTGAATGCTGGAGACTTAGACGAAAGACAAAACTCGGGTTCTGATTCCTCCATTTCAACACCTTCATCCATGACAACTGTTGACAAGAATGTTTCTTTAGATAAGATCTACACCAGATGTTGTCATTTGAGAGAAATACTGCCAATCCCCATCACTTTAAAGCAATTGAAGAACAAGAAAAGTCCGCTTCAAATATTAAAGTTTTTGAATCCAAAACCTACATTAGTGGATATTTTAAGTTTTACTGATTTCATTCAATGTATAGATTTGAAAACATTGGTTTTTGACAACGTATCCCTGAATGATGCCATGGTAGCCATAATATTCAAGGCTGTGGCAAAGTTGATGTTGAAAAATCAATTGGAAAAGCTATCATTGAAGAACGTCATTATCAACAGAGCAAACTGGCTGTTGTTGTGTAAGATAATTACTTTATCTGGAGATGCTTTCCAATGTATAGATTTATCTCAAACTAAGGTAAGAAAGGATTTACAAGACAACAAAAATTACTTGAGAGCAGAAATGGATTGGGACTTGTTTTGGTTTGTCATTGAAAAGAAGAAAGAAAGGGAATCATTGATTAAAAATCATGCTGAAACTAAAGAATTCCAATTGATTTACTTCAATAGTGTTTCTCCTGGTGCCAAGTACTCATTGCCGCCACCTCCTCCTGAAGAGAAAGAAAAGGAAAAGGAGAAGATGAGAGAGTTAAAAAGACTGCTTAAAGAGCAACAAGCCAAGGAAAAGAGCCAAACTCCTCAGTAAGTCTTCATTTTCAAAAACAACTATATATCTGATTTTATAAACTGATACATCAATCACCAAGGATTCATTCATAATCGTCTCTAAATCACCTCTAAATCACCAAAACCTAAGGCATACTTCTATGACTAAGGTTGAGCTTTTCAATATTTCTTACGCACTGTATAAAGGGAGCCGAAAAAAAAACATGTATATATTCATACAATTCAAATCTTGTAAAACGAAAAAAAGGACCTATGAATTTGTTGTTTTTTCTTACATTTTTGAAAAAAAAAACAACGTAGCCATAACGATATTCCATATCAAACAACCCATAACAACCAACTGTAGTTTTAGCAAAGATTCAAGGCTAGATATCTACTTTTTTTTTCATTTTTGATAGATTAGACGCATACATATATCATGGTTTTTACAAGATCAGGTAATATGAAAAGATACAACCATGGTTCATCTTCACATAACATGAAGAATGTTCCACCTTATAAAAGCATCACAGATTACATCATCCATAGAAATGTGATAGAAAATGAAGAATTTAAAGTATGGAAAGACCATTGGGTAACTATGTTCAGTTCCATAGCTATGTTCAAGCCTTTGGATTTCAAAGAAAAACATTACGATACTGTTCTTGAAAAATATGAAGATGAAAGCTATAAAAATGTTACTATTTCACCAACTCTTCAAAATGGGAAGTCTTTATACCTGAATCTGAATGATGATCAATACATATACAAGGTTGATATTAATTTTGAAGCTTTAAAGCAGAATGATTTGGATTTTTGGACATGTAAAAAAATTGGTTATATCAAGTCTAATGACCAAGTCCTGCAAATACAAGTTTTGGATCAGAACAGAGTGCTTGTGTTGACAAACACAGAGCTTCAGGTATACGACATTGAAAAGATAGAACCAAATGTTGATAGCTTTATAAAGTTATTGGAATTGCAAAAATACGAACAAATAGACAAGTCTATGTTTGGAACTTTGGAGAATAGTCATCTCTTTAAAATTGATGTTTTCATATTGAATTTTATCAAGATTGAAAACCAGAACAAATTATTGATGACCACAGGTGATGTTGTATCCGTAGAAAACACTCAGCCATCGATTCTTACAACTATTGATTTTGCTACAGATAAAAGTAATTCCGATAAGGTGGTATACCTAACGACGCTCATTGGAGATGATTTATTCTTTTCCTTTGAAGGGAATACTATTTATAAAAAACAAAAAGTTGTAACTGAAAACACACCTGAAGAATTGGTTTTAGATATTGCTTCATGGAACGATACAATTGCAGAATATGAAGAGGATAAATTAGAGGAAATTACTGCCATCAGTATCAGCAAAAGCAATTCTGCATTTTTGCTCACTTCCCACATAAATGGTGATATAAACGTATGGAACATACAAAACGGCAAGGTTATTGAAAAATCACAAAAAATCATCAAAGTCAGTCATTCATTGATCCAGAATAGAGAATTACTTGTTAACAAAATAACAAAGAAGGCTAACTCCGACAAGTACATTGAAAGCAATAATGGTAGGCTTTTCAATAAATACGACTACAACATAGTAGAAAATTTCCATTCCTCCAAGAGATTAAACCAATTGGATGAAAATGGAGTTGAGTGGATATACCCTTACATAAATAAAATAGAATGGATTTCCCCATTTGAATTTGTTTCTAGTTGTTCTCGTAGTGGATACATTTATCACTGGAATATTTTGCCTTTTATCAAACATGACCTTCAAGTTGCTAAGAAAGAAGACGACACCTTGGAAAAATGGACTAGTGAGGAGATTCAAGAGAATCTATTGGTCTTCAAGCAATCCAGTGGTGGACGAAGAAGAGATAGATCGCCTAAATACCTAGAAGAAGCATACATTAAAACCAGAATGATGCATTCTGTTGGATACTCGGAAGAACACAAAAAGTATTACATTGTGAATAATGATGGTTCCATAGTATTATATAATCCTTTGAATTGATTACAATGTAACGATATTATAAGACTCAAAAAAAAAAGTAATAATAAATGTTTATTATCACGTGATGTTTACATTTTGTAAAAATGTAAAAAAATATAAACGTATTAAATATGCTTTCAACCAGAGTTGAACTGATGACCTCCGCATTACTAGTGCGACGCTCTACCAACTAAGCTATGAAAGCTGTTATATTTTAATACATTTGAATTTAGTGTTTTACTGTACTTATGCTAGCAGAATATAAGCAGTTTTGGATTTATTTAGATGAATGATTTAAGAGGGAATAATAATAATAAAGCTCTAAGTTAGTTAAAGTATTGCTGTAATTAATCTTAAATAACAGTTTATTAAAATAGTCTATTGTTTTGTTCAATTTTCAAATGTTTAATCAACTTTCAAAGGTGTCCAAATTACCCTTTATTTTATCCTTGTTTTGACTTTGGTGAGTTGAGATCCAGCCCAAAAAAAAAAAAAAAAAGCCTTTGGTCTCTTGAAAATTCAGCATCACACCTTTGATCAAAGATTTTGATAGTTGAAATTAGTGTTGACAAATTCAATATTGTATTTTGCCAATCTCGTATGCTTCAATATTGGACGGATCAATTTTTGTTTATGAAGACCATATCATCAAAGGTAAAAAAGAAATCCACCCATTAGGTTCTGCTACCCTTTTGGAAGCAAATAAAAAAAAATTATGACCTAAATATAACAATTAATACAAAAAGTTTACAAAATACACTTAATCTACTCAAATATATCATCATAGTAACCCCGATTGGTTTACCACCTTTTATACCGTTTCAATTGATTAAACACCGTGAATATTCTACAAATTTCTTTTTTTTCACAACGCTCCCAATTTTTTTCCATTTACGGATTTTTTGTTGTTTTTTTTTTTTTTTTTTAAAAAACACTCTTTGCTACTATACAAGGCCTAAAGAATTAGCAGTATACTAACAAAACCAAGGATTAATCTTTGCCAATAAAATGAGTGACGATAATAGCGATGGTAGCGGAACATATGAATTTAACTACGAAAATACATCCAAATCAAAAATGAGGTCTTTCAGAACAAATAACAAACTATCAAAGCTTCTTGAAAACACAGCTATAGCTGATGACATGGTCTCTCATGGGACAGAATACGATAATCTTAAGGCTAAAATGAGGGCTAAATATTTGACCTCAACTTCAATTGTCGATAGTAAACATGTAAGCTCTACTGTTAATCAGTTACAAGAGACTTTGGTAAAAACGAAAAATTTATTGAAAAGCTTTGAAAATAAAGAAACCAAATATCATAAGAGTCTAAGTGAAACAACCAAGGACATAAAAACTGCAGAGGAAGATGAATCTGATAAATCTTCAGAAGAAGTTTTTGAAGAAACAAAAGAAAATAGTCCAGAAGTAATAGATCTTGAATTAGACGACGAAATGATTGATGAAGTTATCGAGGAAGCTGAAAACGAAGAATCCGAAGAAAGTGAGTCTGTTTCTTCTGTTTTTATTGAAAATGAAGACCAAATATCTGAAAAAACAGCCAACTCCAATAAATACCAACTTAAGTTTGAAAGTGAATCTGAACATGAGGATGCCATAGAATTAGATGAATCCGATGTAGATAAATCTGAACAAAAATCTATATTTGGTCAAGTTTCTTCTATCTTTGATACTGAATCCAAATTTTCTAATAATAAAACTGAGTATAATGAGTCTTACGAAGAAAAAATGAAGTCCATACAAGCCAGTATTTCCAAAAAACTTGAAAAAGAAGCCAAAGAAAATGAAATATCTGATAAAAATAAAGAAATATCCAAGCTTATTGGTGTTGAAAAGGGATTAGATGAGAAAATAAAGGAACAGCATGATATTATATCATCCATTGAGCAGAAAATATTTGAAAAAGAAACCACTTTTCAAGGTTTAAAAGAGGACTATGTTCAGTATTTAAATGACTTGAAGTCTAAAGATTCTTTGATTTCTCAATATAGAAATTATTTTACTGCTACACAAGGAAAGCTAGATAATCTTGTTAATACTCTTGAGCACAAACTTGAAAATGGCAAAAATATTGTTAGTAAATTACAAAATACACACAACACCATTGATACCTACTTGGAATCATCAGCCAAAGTCCTGAATAATGTAAAAGAATGCAGAAAAATGTTTGTTGATCAAGACATAAGCAACTGGCATGCGCTATCTGAACAATCCAATACATTCTATCAAGGTGTTATGGCAAAATTGGAGAACCATGATTTCAGTCACTACACTCCGACTGAAAAATCTATCTTGCATAAGTTTGTTGAAGAATTTAAAGAACAAAAAAAAAGTATTGATAATAAAATTGGTGAAAAAGCTAAAGACTTTGAAGTAACACACCCTTCTTCCATCACTCATGATCATAAAGAATTTCAAAACAAGACGAATATAAAAGAAGAAGAATTTTTCCAGGGTAGAAATACTGAAAGTGATTTGAATACGGATGAATCTTCGAATAATGAACATAATGATGAGTCTTCTAACTTTGATTTGAAGCAGCATGATATAAATAGTGGTTCTGGAGAAGCCAATGATGCGAGTGTGGATGTATCAACAGATGAAGACGACTTATCTATTGAAAGTGCTGAAGAAAGTGAAGAAGAAGATGCCATAGCTAGATTCTACAAAGACAATAACATCAAAGAAGGAGAACTTTTGAAAACTGTTGTTTCTCAAGCCATATCCGCACCTATGGAAGTACCAGAAGCAGAAACTTTAACCACAAGACAAAATTCTATAAGATTGTACAATAAATTGACTGATAACATCAAGGATAAAATTTCAAGCACCATATCAAGCGTTAAAAGTAGTATACCAAACACATTCTCTTTAAAGAGAAAAAGACAAAGTGTAACTGAGATTGATTCCAACAACAATGAAGAAGAGTTGGATGAAAGTGATATAGAAAAGATTGAAAATACATTTATAAAGAGAGTTAAGCAATCCGATGGAAGATATAGAGTTGTTAAAACATACGTTAATGATATTAATAAAGGAGATTTAATCAAACATCCAGCTTTGTTGAATCCTGAAGACGAAGACGAACAAATTGAATACATCACATTAGTTAGAGAGAAACTTGTTACCAATCCAACTGATGAAGTCATTATTATATCTTCAGATGAAGACTGAGCATGTGTATATAGAGTACATTACTTGTATATACAGTACATTGCTTGTATATAGAGTGCATTACTTATACATCGATTAACTAGCTTTTTTTAAAAACCCTCATATAAGCAAAAA
>ERZ794949.88-NODE-88-length-35548-cov-4.013693_pt1 | contig 35548 bp, 33 predicted proteins | sample MGYA00511363_ERZ794949 | MGnify/ENA primary metagenome ERZ794949 (study PRJEB30137, sample SAMN04331402) | food metagenome | isolation source: T1 must sample point D1 replicate B | place: Australia: South Australia ...
TTTAACGCCGATCCGCCCCAGCTTTTTAGCATCACCGACACCGGCAATACCGATAATCAGTGAAGAAACCACAATAGGAACAACAATCATCTTAATCAGATGAATAAAAATATCACCGGCCGGTTTCAGAATATTGAGGATTAACCAGTCACGGTATTCAGGCTGATTATGCAAAACGGTACCCGCTACAATACCTAAAATCAGTGCAATCAGTATTTGCCAGGCAAGACTAATCTTTATGCCTTTTTTCATTTTTAATTCCTTAGTCAGACTTCCTTTTCGCTTTTCAGCAAAAAACTACTCAGTGAAGTGAACAAACACCGGGTAAAACAGATCTTTTCCGTGGGAAAAAACACATAACACCCTGCATAAGAGTGAGATAAGTACCATTTTCACCCCGGTTCTGGCAACCTTATTCCGAAATCTGTAAAAAGTTAACTTAACCCGAAAAGGTCATTCAGGATCTTCAGTTTTTATATAACTAACTGTTATAAAAAGAGATAATCCACTGCAAATCCCCGTCTCATTGTCCGATCATCACGACAATAAATTTCATAAATCTTATAGATTTACAGAGTGATTCATAGGAAAAGGTAATAACTGTTACTTTCAATCGTTACTTTATAGTTCAGGGAGTTACCGCCTGATAATCCGACTTTTCTCCGCTGCGTGATCAGCAACTCAAATACAACACATTTTTTTAACACCCTCTAAACAAAATTATATAACCATAAAACCAACAAACAGACGTGGAAACCTGCTATGAGCCACCATGATAAGCACCCGATATCCCCGGAAATTGCCGCCAACGCGTTGATTAATGCCGAGCAATATACCGCGATGTATCAGCAGTCCGTGGAACAACCGGATATTTTTTGGGGTCGACAGGGCCACATCCTCGACTGGATCACACCTTATCAGACAGTAAAAAATACCTCTTTTGCACCGGGTGATATACGTATCCGTTGGTATGAAGACGGGACACTGAATCTTGCCGCTAACTGTATTGACCGCCATCTGGCCACTCACCCGGATAAAACCGCTATCCTCTGGGAAGGCGATGATGCCAGCCAGAGCCGGCAACTGACTTACCGTCAACTGCATGAGCAGGTTTGCCGCGCAGCGAATATGCTGACGGCGCTGAACGTACAAAAAGGGGACGTGGTCGCCATTTATATGCCGATGGTCCCGGAAGCTGCCATCGCGATGCTGGCCTGCGCCCGTATCGGTGCCGTTCATACCGTTATTTTTGGTGGTTTTTCGCCGGATGCGGTGGCCGGACGTATTACTGACTGCGCCGCCAAAGTCGTGATCACCGCAGATGAAGGTATCCGTGCCGGACGTCCTATTCCGCTGAAGAAAAACGTCGACGAAGCACTGAAAAACCCGACGGTCACCAGCGCCGAAAAAGTCATTGTCTTCAAACGTACCGGCGCCCCGGGCGAATGGCTGACCGGGCGGGATCTCTGGTGGCATGAGCTGATGGCGTCTGCCGCTGCAGAACACACCCCGGTGCCGGTCAATGCCGAAGATCCGCTATTTATCCTCTACACCTCGGGTTCTACGGGGAAACCCAAAGGCGTTCTGCATACGACCGGCGGATATCTGGTCTATGCAGCCACGACCTTTAAATATGTCTTTGATTATCATCCTGAAGATATTTACTGGTGTACCGCGGATGTTGGCTGGATCACTGGTCATAGCTATCTGGTCTACGGCCCGCTGGCCTGTGGTGCAACCACCCTGATGTTTGAAGGTGTTCCTAACTGGCCAACACCGGCCCGGATGGCCCAGGTGGTCGACAAATATCAGGTGTCTATCCTCTACACCGCACCCACAGCTATCCGTGCGCTGATGGCCGAAGGGGAAAGTGCCATTGCCGGCACCCGGCGTGACAGTCTGCGTATTCTGGGCTCCGTCGGTGAGCCGATTAACCCGGAAGCCTGGGAATGGTATTACCGCGCCATCGGTAACAGTCATTGCCCGATTGTCGACACCTGGTGGCAGACAGAAACCGGCGGCTTAATGATCACCCCGCTACCCGGGGCAACCGAACTCAAAGCCGGGTCGGCCACACGTCCGTTCTTTGGCGTGCAGCCCGCCTTGCTGGATAACGAAGGTATTCCGCTGGAAGGCGCGTGTGAAGGAAACCTGGTGATCACCGATTCCTGGCCGGGCCAGGCACGAACCCTGTTCGGGGACCATGAACGCTTTGAACAAACCTATTTCTCGACGTTCAGAAATTGTTACTTCAGTGGCGACGGTGCACGCCGTGATGCCGACGGTGACTACTGGATCACCGGGCGGGTGGATGATGTCTTAAATGTTTCCGGGCACCGCCTGGGCACGGCAGAGATTGAGTCCGCACTGGTGTCACACCCTAAAATTGCCGAAGCGGCGGTTGTCGGGATCCCTCATGCCATCAAGGGCCAGGCAATTTATGCGTATGTTACGCTCAATGCCGGCGAAGAGCCGACGCCGGAACTCTATACAGACGTCCGCCAGTGGGTACGTAAAGAAATCGGCCCGATAGCGACGCCGGATGTTTTACATTGGGCAGAAATGTTACCGAAAACCCGGTCAGGGAAAATTATGCGCAGGATCCTGCGTAAGATTGCAGCCGGAGAAACCTCAGGGCTGGGTGACACATCCACGCTGGCAGACCCGGGCGTCGTAGAGAAATTACTGGAAGAACAACAGACGATTAACCTGCCCGGCAAGGGCTGAAACCAGGGACGCAGTTTGCGTCCCTGCGGTGTCCCGCGGGATCACCTTCCGCGGGACTATATAATGATCAGAAGCTGACTGAAGCACTGATATAAGGACCGTCAACCAGCACGTTATCCTTATTATTGTTGGTGTTCTTCAGGCCCACATACTGATAGCCGGCACGTAAGCTTACCAGTGAAATCGGGCTGAAGCTTATCCCGCCAGCGACTTCCTGATAGCGCTCCAGGTGGTCAGAGAAGGATTTTGGTGCATAGTAATACTCACCGTACAGGCCCCACATGCTGTTAAGCTGGTAGCTTGCACCGGAGCCGACCGCTACGGTAAAGCCGTCTTTACCGTCTGCCGGATGGGTAAACAGGGCTTTAGCGGCCGGAGAGACGTTAAACGGCCCCACAGAGAGGTTATAGCCCAGTGTGGCACCACTCACGCTGCCATCATCATTGCTGCGTAACCAGTTTCCTTTCAGGAACAGGCCCGGAGACTGACTGCCAAGCCCCACACTCAGGTTAGTGCTGTGTTCCCCGACATCCACACTTCCTTCAACGGCCTGCGCCATACCGCTGGTGACCAGACCGGCCAGCCCGAGGGCCAGGATGGTTTTTTTCATTATATTTACTCCCGAAAAATTAAAAGACGTGCTGCGCGGGTATTTGAACAGCAAGGAAAACAACCGGCAACAGGTTTCTAAGTAAACGGAAGTAACTTTCGTCGTATTCTGAAATGCTTTAGTTTTTCAACGTCCACATAACATGACCAATAATAGGCGCAGCCAGCACCGTCACCACGCCAGCCAGCATCATCACCAGGCTGGAGACCACCCCCTCCTGAGGGCCTATCTGATAGGCTCTGGCGGTGCCGGCACCGTGTGATGCAGCCCCCAGACCTGCGCCCTTCGCCATGCCCTGTTTGATGGCAATACGCAGAAACAGAAAATCTCCCATTGCCATACCAAATACCCCGGTCAGCACCACAAACAATGCGACAAGATCCGGCTGTCCTCCTACCGGCTTAGCGGCTGCCAGCGCAAAAGGCGTAGTAATCGAGCGAACCGCCAGACTCCGCTGGATCTCCACCGGCAGGGTAAATAACCGGGCCAGCCAGACAGAACTACAGACGGCAACCAGGGTTGCCGTGATCACACCCGCGGTCAGTGACATCCAGTGGCGTTTGATAATGGCAATGTTTTCATACACCGGAACCGCAAACGCCAGTGTGGCAGGCCCCAGCAACCAGATCAGCCAGTGGCTGTCGGCAATATAATCTTTCCAGGTAATATGCGTAATAAGCAGCATGACCACCAGTACCATCGGGGTCATCACCAGTGGCATCAGGATCAGCTTACGCCAGCGGGTATACAGCCGCTTATTCACGTAATACACCAGTAGCGTCAGTACAAAACAAAGAACACTGACAAGAAAATCACTCATGACGGACCAGCTTACGCTCTGCACGAGCGATCTCAAACTGGTAGATACGTTGCACCACCAGCGAGGTTGCAACAAGTACCAGCATGGTACTGATAGCGATCACCAGGCAGATACGCACACCGTCCTGGCGTAACAACGGGCCGTAATTAATGACCGCCACCACCGCAGGGATAAAAAACAGTAACATTTCGGCCAGCAGCCAGTTGGACCCTGCTTTTACCCATTTTAATGGCAGGACGCGGCTCACAATCAGAAACAGCAGAAGTACCATGCCTACAATATTCGCCGGCAGGGGAATATGCAGCCAGACCACCAATTGTTCAGAAAATAAAAACAGACCAATATAAATCAGTACCTGCACAGGCAACTGCAACAAATGGGGTAATTTTGTCAGCCGCTGTGAACGAAGGGCTGCAAGCATGGTGAACTCCTCACGAATAATTGATACAGGAAGTATACAACCTGGTTACCGGGTGAATAAAATGAACTAAAATTATCTTAACCATGCCATTTAGGAATAGTTATGGATGTAAAGGCGATTCGCTACTTTACTGAAGTAGTCCGTCAGCAGAGTTTTACCCGTGCGGCAGAAAAGTTATACGTCACCCAGCCGACCATCAGCAAAATGCTGCGTCAGCTGGAAGAAGAGCTGGGATGCACGCTGTTACTAAGAGAAGGGCGTAAGCTCTACCTGACCGACAGCGGTAAAGCGGTTTATCAGCGCGGACTGACGATACTGCAGGAATTCCGCCAGCTGGAAGCCGAAATCGGCGATATCAACCAGTTAAAAACCGGCGAACTCAGGCTGGGTATTCCGCCCATGGTCGGTATGCAGATTGTCGGCTCTATTTCTGCTTTCCATAAACGTTATCCGGGTGTGGAACTTAAAATTTCCGAATTCGGCGGACTGGCCGCCCAACAGGCCGTACTGCAGGGACGGCTGGATATCGCCATGACGGCGCTGCCGGCAGAAAATGAATTCCCTCTCCAGGTTCTGCCTCTGTTAGAACACCGGTTATGTGTGCTGGTACCGCGCACCGAAGAGTGGCAGGCCCGCGAGCGTCTGACGCTGGAAGAGGTTGCCCGTTATCCTCTGCTGGTTTTCAACGAAGAATTTTCGCTTAATCGCCAAATCAGTAAATCTTTCCAGCGCCAGGGGCTGACCCCGGATATTGCTATCCAGAGCGGACAATGGGATTTTCTGGCAACCATGGTACAGGCAGGGATGGGGGTGGCGATTTTACCGGAGCCTATTTGTCAGCGCCTTGACCCGGCATCACTGCTCTGGCTGCCTCTGGAATCGGAACTGACCTGGACTCTGGGGCTGGTCTGGCGGGAAGGTAATTACATCTCAAGCAGTACCCGGGCATGGATCCAATGCTGTCGGGACTACTGGCCGGACAGTTCTGCGCTGTTAACACTCTGATATCCGGCCGGGGAGCTGCGTTCCCCGGCCATCCGCCTTACTCTTCTTTTTCTATCAGTAATGCTTCCAGCAAATCCAGGTCACGCAACAGTTTTTGCATCGACTCATTGCTGATCTGCTGAGTGGCGCGCATATGATAAACCTCTGCCCTTTCAGAACGTAGTGCGGTCAGACGGAAACGCCGTTCCAGGTTCTCTGCAAACAGTACCCGTTCAGGATCGTCCTTACCGTCAATCCTGCGACGCAGATTACCGCTCACCCGGGAACTGACCTCCTTCAGAAGATCCGGGTCGATGTTTTCTTCACTGTCTTTGGCCAGACGCTCTTCCATTTTATAGAGACTGTCGATAGCGACTTTTGCCATCACCGCCCTGGCCGTCCGCAGCTCACGGGCATTCTCACTGTGATCCATTCCCGGCATTCCCCGTAGCAGCAACGGTAAGATAACCACCCCGGCAATCAGCGAGAACATGATAACGCCGGTGGCCAGAAAAACCAGTTCGTAACGGGCAGGGAAAGCATCACCATTGACCATGAACAGCGGAATAGATAACACACCGGCCAGCGTCACCGCCCCGCGTACCCCGGCGAAGGTGGCAACGAACAATTCACGCAAGGAATAGTTGCTGAATTCCAGCGGACTCTTCTTCAGTAAGCGCAGACTGAAACGTTGCATCACATACAACCAGCCAAACCGCACGGCCAGTAGCGCGATGTAAATCATGCCAACATCCATCAACAGGATCCAGATACTGACATTCTGATCGGCATTGGCCTGAACAATCGATGTTTCCAGGATGCTCGGTAATTGTAACCCGAGCATCAGGAACACCATGCCGTTAAAGACAAACTCCAGCATCTGCCAGACACTGTTTGCACGTAAGCGCATCGCCAGCGGGGCCTGACGGATAATGCCGGAACGGGTGATGGTCATCCCGGCCGCGACAGCCGCCAGGATACCTGAGAAACCGAAATGTTCAGCAATCAGGTAAGAGGCAAAAGGCAGTAACAGCAGCAGGACGGTCTGTGTGGCCGGATCATCACCGCTCCAGCGGCTCAGCAAACGTAATGATTTACCGTACAGCCAGCAAATGGCAACACCGGCCAGCAGCCCGCCCACGGCCACTTTCAGAAACTCAATAGTGGCACCTGACCAGGTAAACACCATGGTTCCCATCGCGACCGCGACCGCAAATTTCAGTGACACCAGGCCGGAGGCATCGTTCATCAACGCTTCCCCCTGGACAATCGACATGATTTTCTTAGGGATCCTGCCCTCACCGACAATCCCGGACAGTGCGACCGCATCTGTCGGGGAAAGCACAGCCGCCAGCGCAAAGGCCGGGATCAACGGGATACCGGGTACCGTCCAGTAGATCAGATAACCGATCCCCACCACCGTGATCAACACCAGCACCAGTGCCAGCCCGATGATTTCACGGCCATGATGCAGAAACTCACTGGTCGGCGTTTTCCAGCCATCGGCAAATAACAACGGCGGAATAAACAATACCAGGAAGAGTTCCGGGTCGAAATCAACATGTAACCCGATAGAAGGCCATGCAAGAATGGCCCCGGCAATAATCTGCATCAGAGGCAGTGGAATATGGAAAGGGAGTAACCGGCTGGCCACCCCGGACAGGGAGACCACCAGGGTCATAATCAGTATGGTAAAGAAGATTTCCATGCTTACTTTCTAGCCTCTTCTGCAACAGTTAATGGTGATAGCACATTTCCGGAATGCCCATAGTGTAAAACAAAACCATTACAATACGTGCATCCTGATGTGCGACAGACCATAATTGTCAGAGGTTTACAGAGTAATCCCCCGGGGACAGGCGCTAAAGCGCCCAGCCTCCTGCGTAAAATATCGCCAGCGCCGCAGCAATAATCACGATGGCACTGTTCAGCTTCCGCCACTCAGCCGCAAACAACCGTCCGATGACCAGGGTCACAAACCCCAGCATAATCCCGGTCACGATATTACAGGTCAGTACAATAAACACGGCGGTGACCAGTCCCGACATGGCATCCACAGTATCGCCGGAAACGACTTTGGCGACATTTTTTAACATCAGTAAGCCGACATACATCAGCGCCGGTGCCGTGGCATACGCCGGAACCAGACCGGCCAGCGGCGACATAAACAACACCATTAAAAACAGCAACCCGACCACCACGGCCGTCAGCCCGGTTTTCCCGCCTGCAGCCGTTCCTGCCGCTGACTCGATATAGACTGCCGCCGGGGAAGCCCCGACCACTGCGGCAAACAGGCTGGTCACCGAATCACTGGTCAGTGCTTTTCCGCCGTTGATAATTTGCCCGTCGTCATCCAGCAGATCGGCCTGACCGGCCACCGCACGGATGGTGCCGCTGGCATCGAAGACCGCCGTCATGACCAGTGCCAGTACCACGGGTAAGACCGCCGGATGTAATGCTCCGGCGATATCCAGGCTGAACCACTGCGAATGCCCCTGAGCATCCTGCAGGTGAGGCAAAGCAAAAATGCCCTGATAGCGGATAGACGGATCAAGCCACAATCCTGCCAGAGAAATGGCAATGATCACCCAGACGATACTGCCAGGGACACGACGTTTTTCGAGGCCGATAATGGCAGCCAGTCCGCCCAGCGCCATCAGTGCCTGAAGCGACGTAAAATGCCCCAGCGCAACCGGTAAACCCGCTTCCGGATTTTTTACCACCAGCCCGACACCGTTTGCGGCGATCAATAACAGAAATAAGCCAATCCCGACGCCGGTTCCGTGGGCGATGCCCTTAGGAAGGTTACGTAAGATCCAGCCCCGGATGCCGGTCACAGAAACCAGGGTAAACAGCACGCCCATCAGAAACACCGCTCCGGTCGCCACAGGGACAGAGATATGTTTGCCAATCACCAGGCTGAATGCCGTAAACGCCGTCAGTGATATCGCACAACCTATCGCCAGCGGCAGATTTGCCCACAATCCCATCAGCAAAGAACCAAAACAGGCCACCAGGCAGGTCGCAACAAAGGTTGCCTGGGGCGAAAACCCGGCAGAACCCAGCATCTCCGGCACAACAATCACTGAATAGACCATGGCCAGAAAGGTAGTAAGCCCGGCAATCACTTCCTGGCGCAGACTGCTGCCCCGCTCAGAAATTTTAAACCACCTGTCCAGCCGTCCTGAAGATGGCCGCGGGTCGTAAGACATAAAAAGTCCTCTGGTATAGATATTATTATTTATTAGTGATGCGTCTGTCGTCAGAGCAGCATTTTTTTGAGATGGCGGCGGATGCCGCCGGAGCAGGATAAACACACGTCACCGCCCCTGAAAGGTCGGTGATTATCCGGTTATAAGAGCGACTTTCAACCTTTGTTTTGGAATTGCTTCTTTTGCCGGCCTGACAGCGCAGCAGAATGGCCGTCGGCGTGCCCTTCCTGTCCTTGTTCCAGCAGGACCGCCCCCTGCCCGCGGTCAGCTAAATGATCCCCCGGATTACGTAACGGACAATCCCGCATGGATAAACAGCCACAACCGATACAGCCGTTCAAATCATCCCGCAGGCGGGTCAGTGATTCTATCCGCTTATCCAGTTCTGCCCGCCAGTAACCGGTCAGCGTTTCCCACTCACTGGCAGACATCCGTTTATCTGCAGGCAGTAAGGCCAGGTTATCGCTGACCTCGGATAACGGCAGGCCGATACGCTGAGCCACCTTAATAATGGCGACACGGCGCAGCACATCACGGCTATAGCGGCGCTGATTGCCGCTATTTCTGCTACTGGAGATCAGCCCCTTACTCTCGTAGAAATGCAGCGCGGAGACAGCAACCCCGCTTCGCCTGGCCACCTCTCCGGGGGTCAGTACCGGCTTAGGATAATTTCTCTCTTTTTTCATTTCATGCTTTACCTCAAGTTAACTTGAGGAATTATACTTCAGACCGTTGAATATTTCGAACTCCCGCCCCGGGTACAGATATCGCCGTAAGGACAGGACTATGATGCAAGAAGAGATCATTCATTCGCTCACCCAGTGGATTAATCAGAATCTGGGTAAACAATTATCGATCGATGAAGTCGCCGCCAAATCAGGATATTCGAAATGGCACCTGCAACGTATGTTCCGTGCGGTCACACAGCAGACACTCGGGGACTATATTCGTGAAAGACGCCTGGAAATGGCGGCCGATGCCTTGTGTAAAACACGGCGGCCGGTCTTCGATATCGCTTTGCAGTTTGGCTACGATTCGCAGCAGACCTTTTCACGCGTATTTCGCCGGCAGTTTGATCAGACACCGACCGCATACCGTCAGGCCATGCGTAGTCAGATCCTGAGAGGCTCTTCCGCTCCCCGTCATGAAAGCGCTCGTGGCGAGCGACATACTCCGTTAGCCTCCGGGATCTTATAATCCTGTCGTTTCCCTGTCTTATCTCTACTGCGGGAGTGCATGCGCCAGCCTGCCTCCCTCTTTAGTCTTCTCTCCCCTTTTCCGTGCTCCCCGGCCTGATAGCGATTTCCCGGTGTCATCCCGTGACTGCCCGCCAGACCCGGCCGGAAATAACGTCACCGTTACGCTTCTCCCGGCAGCCTTCAGGCTCAGCCTCCCCCGGCACTGCCACTCAATACTGCCAATACCGGCCCGCAGTAATATCGTTGCCTCACCCGGTTTCAGCAGGTGTGAGATCTTCTCCCCGGCCACCAGGCACTGACCCGCCGATACGTGTCCGTAACGCCATAGCGTCGTCCCGGTATCAGATGTCACTCCGGTACGATCCCTTGTCGTTTAGCGAATGGTGACCTGGCCCGCTGAAAAAAGGGTAAAAAAAATCCCCGCTGACATTCGCATGCCGGCGGGGATGGATTACCTGGTCTCTGACAGCGGACACCCCGGGGTGCCCGCGTCATTAACACTTAAGGTAATTTATAAGCAACGATGTAGTCACCCAGTTTGGTACCGAACGAACCGTGGCCGCCGGCAACAATCACCAGATACTGCTTACCGTCTACTTCATAGGTCATCGGTGTTGCCTGACCCCCTGCTGGCAGACGAGCCTGCCACAGCAGTTTACCGTCACGTACGCTGTAAGCACGGATGTAGTTATCCAGTGTTGCAGCGATAAAGAATACGTTACCAGCCGTCGTGATTGGTGCGCCCAGCATTGGGGTACCGACAGTCATTGGTGGTAATGGGATCGGACCGCCGCTGTCACGGATAGTACCGATACGTTTTTTCCACACAATTTTGTTGGTTTTCAGGTCAATCGCTGAAACGAAGCCCCATGATGGTTCCATACAAGGCAGACCTAATGGTGACAGGAATGCACTCAGTTCAACACCATAAGGAACACCGTACATGTGCTGCAGACCGGCTTCTGAACCTGAACCACCCGCTGCACCTTCACCAGGTTCCTCCGGGTTGTTCGGACCACGAGGGATCAGTTTAGAAACGAATGGCAGCTGCATCGGGTTAGCAATCGCGAACTGATCCTGACCGTTCACTGAAATACCGCCCCACTCGAACATCCCCAGGTTACCCGGGAATACCAGAGTACCCTGCTCTGAAGGAGGAGTGAAAGTCCCTTCGTAACGCAGGCGATGGAACATAATACGACACACCATCTGGTCGAACATGGTGCCGCCCCACATCTGCTTACCGGTCAGCTTAGCCTCAGGACGGAAAGTCAGGTCTGAGAATGGCTGAGTCGGAGACAGGTGGTCACCTTTGGCAGGGCCCTGTGGTACAGGACGCTCAGTGGCAGGAACCACCAGCTGGCCGGTTTCACGGTTCAGGACAAAGATGTTACCCACTTTGGTCGGAACATAGATGACCGGAATGGTTTTACCGTCTTTATCGGTGATATTAGCCAGTGAAGGCTGTGCCGGAATATCCATATCCCACAGGTCGTGGTGGACAGTCTGGTAGAACCAGGCTTCTTTACCGGTAGAGGCGTGTAACGCCAGGATACCACTCGCATAACGTTCCTGATCAGGAGTACGATCGCCACCCCAGATATCCGGTGTGGTGACACCCATAGGCAGGTAGACTAAATCCAGTTTGGCATCGTACGCTGCAGGTGCCCAGGAGTTAGGGGAGTTAGGCGTATAGTGCTGACCGTCTGCCGGGATAGCGTTAGGATCTTTCGCACCCGGGTCGAATGCCCATACCAGTTTACCGGTATTCACATCGAAGCCACGGATAACACCTGAAGGCTCACGGGTTGAGTAGTTATCAGTCACCGCACCGGCAACAACAATCACGTTATTGGTGATCACCGGCGGTGAAGTTGGCTCATAGCCACCCGGATAAGCGTTAGGCTGCTGATGTTGCAGATCCAGCGTACCGTTGTTACCGAAGTCTTTACACAGTTGTCCGCTTTCTGCATCAACAGCAATCAGACGACCATCGTTGACCGGCAGGTAAATACGACGTGAACACATTGCCGGAGCCACAGGAGCATTACCCGGAGCCACTGCTGGCTGAATTTCATGGTAAGCAACACCACGACAAGTCATGTGCTGGAAGGTCGGGTTGTATTTGATCTTAGGATCAAAACGCCATTTTTCTTTACCGGTCGCTGCATCGATGGCGACCAGGATCTGGTGCGCAGTACAGGTATAGAGCAGGTTACCGACTTTCAGTGGCGTCGCTTCGTTGGTGATTTCACCCGGATCATCCGCACGCTTCAGGTCGCCCGACTGATAAACCCAGGCCACTTGCAGGTTTTTAACGTTAGTGTCGTTAATCTGGCTCAGCGGAGAATAGCGGTCACCGGCCTGAGTACGGCCATAAGCTTCCCAGTTTGCTGCCGGCATATTCGCGCCTGGCTGCTCAACGCCGGAATTCTGAAGGTTCAGAGTGCCGTAGACTGACTGAGGATCCTTACCGAAGAACGCCGTCACTACCATCGCCAGGTTAATCACAATTGCGATAACCATCAGAGCGGTAGATTTCTTGTTAGGCGCTGCCAGCTGGCGGTAGACGAACGGCAGGATCATCCAGATACCGAACAGTACCCAAATATCCAGACGTGGCGCCAATGCCCAGAAATCAAGACCGGCTTCGTAGTAGGACCAGATAGCGGTCGCTAACAGGATGAGTGCGTAAAGATAAAAAGCACAGCTTCTTTTCTTTAACAGCAGGACAGTAAACACCGCCATCGCGATGCCGCTGATCAGGTAGTAAGCACTGCCACCCAGGGAGAGCAACCAGCCACCGCCGATGATCAACCACAGGGTACAGAATACCGATATAAGTAGAGTGATGAGGCGTAAGCCTCTGGATTGCCGTGACATTCAATTAACCTTTAAGTTAACAACTGTATACATACGTAAAAGTTGCAATAGGGTATTCCTTTTTTCTGTCTATTAGTATCGTTTTTTGTGATCAGAGCACATTGACAATAACATTTGTTAATATTTCTCATGACAATGCACCAACAATTATCCTCATTTATCTGAACAATTTCCTGAAAAAAAACTAAACGTTAGCTGCAAAATTAGGAATTTTACCCATTGGCCATATATAGCAAAAAGTTAAATAAAACAAAGCTTAGATGAAAAATAGGAATAAAAAAAAATGCCCGAAACTGTTTAAAAAACAGACTCAAATAAATGGTATCGGTTACATCCTCTTACCCGGTCATTTGTCCGCTGGCATACCGGTGCCGTTACGAGACTGATTGCCCTGTTCCGGACCAGTGCATAAAATGCAGGCCCCCTGTTACCGCATTGAGTTGATAACGATTTAAGGTCAACGACATTCCATTACAGAATGTCAGATTCGGTTGGCTGATGAAAATCTGCCATAAGGAGTTAATGATGTCCGGTAAAGGGGAAGTGGCTGATACAGGGAGAAACAGGTGAAAAATGAAAATTAAATAGCATGAAAAGAATGATATAATCCATTGAAAAATGGAGATTTAACTGCCATTCAACACAAGCCATTTTTACAGTAATTTCACTGTGATGGGACAATATGAGACAGGGCTATGCATCTGGATTTTCGCCAACTTCGTAATTTTATAGCATTAGTCGAATATGGCAGTTTCAATCGTGCAGCTGATGCTGTTTGTCTTTCTCAATCAGCCTTTAGTCGAAGTATTCGCTCTCTGGAAGAAAGCGTGGGTTTTCCGCTATTCAACCGGCAAACTAAAGCACTCACACTGACAGCCCACGGAAAAAAGCTCTTACCGTATGCGCGTCAATTAAAAGAACTGAATGCTGAAATCAGCCACCAGCTTTTCGAAACAGACTCAACACTGACAGGGGAAATTAACTTTGGCTGTGGTCCGGCTCCCGGAGCAAGACTCATTCCGGAGGCGGTTAGTGAGTTTTATCAATGCCTTCCAAAAACCAGAGTCCGCTTTCATATCGATAACTGGGTTAACTTACATCAGGCCTTAACGACACGAAAATATCCTTTTGTCGTGGCCGATAGCTGGCAGGCAGAGTTAGATCCTATGTTACGGGTTCAGCCTTTGCCCCCCCAACAGTGCTTTTTCATCTGCCATACAAGCCATCCACTGGCCCATCAGGGGCCTGTTTCTGTGCAAATGCTGCTACGCTACCCCTTTGCTGCCCCCTACCTGCCGCCAGGGGTCAGAAAGGTGCTTGCAACGTTAAGTGAACAACAGGATTTTGTTCCTGCCATACAATGTGACCATATGTATGCACTCCTCTCGACACTTTCACGTACACAGGCAATCAGTTTTGCCAGTGAGGATGGCTTTGCACTTTACCAGCACAGTCATCAACTGGTTAAACTGGAGTTGACTGATCTCCCGGATGAATGGAGATTGATGCAAACCCGATTTGCAATAATTTCTCTGGTCAATACCGTACAGCTACCACTGGCTGAAAAGATGATTGATATTATCTTGCAAACCGGGCGTGCCCATCAGCAACAGCTCGCCGGATACCGTGGAAATTTTAGTCCTTAACCACAGCCTGACCTTCAGTATTATAAAGAGGCCAATGCTCTGTGAGATGATCTGCCTTAAGCGCCTGCACAACGAAATGGTCATCTCCCCACTGGCTGGCGTCAAAAACTGAGCGGATAAGACCCTCATTTTTTGCCTGACTTATGCTGCTACCTAAACTCCCGCTCAAAAATGCATCGAAACGCGGAGACGTCATAAAGTTCAGTTGATCAGGGGGTAACTGTTCGAGGAATAATGTTTGAGGGATCTGACTTTGTTGCGCCATCTCTGCAGACCATGACTGACGACTCTTTGTATCACTGATTTCCGCTGCATTTCTGACAAGAATATTCACTATCTGCTGAGTCGCTTGCGGCCAGCGGTTGATAAACTCCTGAGTCGCAAAAAAACCGGCCTGAGTCGTATTACGACGTCCTGAGTCGCTACTTTTAGCCACAATATTTATTTTATCACCGCGTAAAGCGAGCAGAGACATTCCCCCCCATACAGCATCTATGCGATTAGCCGCTAAAGCTGCTTTTCCTGCATTCCAGTCCAGATTAATGACTTGCATATTTTGCTCGCTGAGCCCGACTGTTTGTAAAGCACGATCAAAGGCTAATTGATCAGCAGTTCCACGGTAAACCGCAACTCGTTTTCCTTTCAGGTCAGCAAGTGTTTTTATCCCGGAGGTCTTAGTAGCGGCGAGATAAGAATCAGAACCCCGGCTACCTAATAACAAACGGGTAGGTAATCCGTTAGCCTTACCAATTATCGCGGCTAAATCACCGAGATAAGCAAAGTCCAGTTGCCTGTTCGCCAAAGCCTCATTAATTGCAGGCCCCGCACCTTTAAAGAACTGCCACTGTATAGTCACTCCCTGAGGCTTGAATTCATTCTCCAGCTGATGGCGGATATAAGCCATCCCTAACGGACCGCCAATAAACGGTTTACTACCTGCACTCTGGTCAGGTACCCCTATACGTATCGTCTTTAACTCTTCTGCCTGAGTGCTCACCATACTCACTACAAAAATTGCCAGCAGGGCTACACCCAGGCGCCGGAAAAAAGTCATTATCATTGATGTTTCTCCTGTGAATAGTGTTTCACCCTAAAGAGGAGACAGGCATTGTGTTAAATGCTTTTATTTGCTTATTAAAGAAAAAAAAAGGCGAAACCAGTAATAACAATACTCACAGAATGAAATGCATTTTATGCATCAGTAGTATTCGATTAATGCAATGACAATTTTCTTCAGGAAGGTTTTTATAGGCCTATTATTTTATTAATACAGACGCCTATGCCACAGATAACCCTAAGGAAAAGTACATTTACCCGGCAAAATTTACACTATAATGGCTGGCCATGGTTGCTGCCGTTACTGCTCTTACTATTGTGGTATACCGCATCCAGAGAGCAATGGATGCCAATACAAATTTTGCCGGGGCCTTTTGACGTTGCAAATACGGCACTTTCATTAATAAAAAATAATCTGTTCTCACAATGGGGATTTAGCCTTCAATACCTGGCTATGGGGTTAATTTCCGGCACAGTGGCAGGCACCCTACTGGGTGCCCTTTTCGGATTAGTCCCTGCAGCCGCGCAGAGAGGGGAGCCTCTGTTTTATACTCTCGCACAGATACCGACCCTGGCCTGGATCCCTTTGTTTATGGTGGTTTTTGGCATAGGAGATGGACTGAAGTTGGCCGTGATTATCAAAACCACCCTGATCCCAGTCACCATTAACCCCCGGCAAGCCGTATCCAGTGTTCCATTAACACTGAGCGAGGTTGCAAAAGTGATGCGTTTTACACGCTGGCAAAAACTGCGTTGGGTAGTTATCCCCTCGGCTTTACCCGACTGGTTTACCGGCCTGCGCCTGGCCTTATCCCAGGGTTGGGTATCACTGATCGTCGTTGAACTGCTGGCCTCCTCAAAAGGTATCGGCTATCTGATGGTCTGGGGACGCCAGATGTTCCAGATGGATATCGTTTTTGTCACTATCTTTGTTATTGGCCTCAGTGGGATGTTGATGGAATGGGTGACTACCAGAGCTTATCGACGGCTAGTCTTCTGGCCACTACCTTCCGTGGGACATCGTGCACAGATCACAACCTCCGGCTGGAGAGCCTTGCAATTACCCGTCTTACTACTTTTCATCTGGCAATGTGGCAGCCAGTGGGGATGGCTGGATAACACTTTATTCTCTTCCCCCTTCGCCGTGGTACTTCGTTTTATCTCAGGAATAACCAACGGTGAATTTGAAGCTGCCATGTTCGCCAGCCTGAAACGGGCCATTATCGGCGGATTCGCCGGCATAACGGCGGGACTTTTCTTCGGGCTGCTTTTTGCACTAAGAAAGCGTACCGGAGAAATATTCACTCCGACACTCAATATACTGCGACATATTGCATTATTTGCCTGGCTCCCATTACTGACAGCATGGGTAGGTAATGGTGATGAAGGGAAAATAGTATTTATTGCTCTTGCTTCCTTTTTTCCCATGTTTTTTAACACACATCAATCTGTGACTCACCGGAATCTACAACTGGATGAAGTTGCCCGGGTTCTGGGTATTTCCGGACAGCTACGTTTACGCAAGCTTATTATCCCCGGGGCCGCGGTCGGTATTTTTTCCGGACTACGCTTAGCGTTGATTTACGCCTGGCTTGGCAATATTGGTGCTGAATATTTTATGTCATCAGGCACCGGCATCGGGAGCCTGATGTTTAATGCGCAACAACTTCTTGATATGCCAACAATCATTTGCGGCATGGTACTTACCGGAGTGACCGGCGCACTGCTGGATAAAGCCGGCCGTTTGCTTGAATTACACGCTACGCGCTGGCGTAACAAGGATTAACTCTGATGAACACATTACCTCTTATCTCTTTTCGTAATGTCTGTAAATCCTGGAATCAGGTAACTGTCTTACAAAATTTCAACCTTGATATCACTTCGGGTGAACTGGTGGTATTAGTCGGTAGCAGCGGATGTGGTAAATCAACGCTTCTGCGTATGCTTGTTGGCCTTGAGCCTGCAAGCTCGGGAGACATTTTAGTTAGCGGTAAGACCGTTTCTGGTGTGGGTAACGAGCGGGGAATAATCTTTCAGGAACCGCGGCTTTTTCCCTGGCTGACGGTTACAGAAAATGTTCTGTTGGGTCTGGCGAACAGTCCGTTGAGCGGCTCAGAAAAAAACCGACTGGCATTGAATATGCTCGAGCGGGTTCAGCTAACTGATTTTGCGAATGTATTCCCCTCACAGCTGTCGGGGGGGATGGCACAACGTGTCGCTATTGCGCGCGGTATTATCGCTCATCCGCAAATCTTAATGCTTGACGAACCTTTCGGGGCGCTGGATGCACTCACTCGCCACACTCTTCAACAACAGTTGCTTGAGCTTCATCTCAGCACCGGCAGTACAACCTTATTGGTAACCCATGATGTCGAAGAAGCTGTCGCTTTAGCGGATCGAGTTATCGTCCTTTCTCCACGTCCTGGACGTATACGTGAAGAAGTCAAAATTACACTCCCTCACACTCGACACAGAGATGACATAGCCTTTATTGATCTCTGCCGACATATACGCCACCTGATTACAGACGTCTTATAATTTTACTTCAGGAGTCATACTATGGGATATCCCTCCGTTTATCCGACCGGGGCCACTCTTTTCGATCCACTACGTACCTGGAATGGATATACATTATTTCAGGCAACAGAGCATGGAGCTGTATTGATTGATATGAACGGGAATGTTGTCCGGGAGTGGCCTGAGCTCCATGGTTTTCCTAATAAAATGCTGCCGGGGGGGTTCATCCTCGGTCATAGCGGGCAACGTGACCCTCGTTATGGAATGCAGGATATGGTGGATCTTATTCAGGTCGACTGGGAAGGAAACATTACGTGGAAATTTGATCATTACGAAGAAATTAATGACCCTCAGAACCCTGCTCGTTGGATGGCCAGAGCACATCATGACTACCAACGTACCGGTAATCCGGTCGGTTATTATGCTCCCGGTCTGGAACCCCTGACGGAAAGTGGAAATACGTTAATTCTGGCGCACACAAACCTGATCAATGAGGATATTTCAGATAAGTGTTTATTAGATGACACTATCATTGAGGTCAACTGGGCTGGCGAAATTATATGGGAATGGCGTTGCAGTGACCATTTTCATGAGCTCGGTTTTGATGAAGCAGCCCGAACAGCAATACGTAACAATCCCAATATGCGTGCCAGTAACGGGGGAATGGGTGACTGGATGCATATCAATTCAATGTCTGCGCTAGGCCCTAACAAATGGTACGATGCAGGTGATACCCGATTCCATCCTGACAATATTATTTGGGATGCGCGTGAATCTAATATAATCGCTATTATCGATAAGAAAAGTGGCAAGATTGTCTGGCAACTTGGTCCGGATTATAACAAACCTGAATATAAACACCTCGGCTGGATTATTGGCCAGCACCATGCACATATGATCCCGCAGGGGTTACCCGGTGCAGGTAATATCCTTATTTTTGATAATGGTGGCTGGGCTGGCTATGGTTCACCTAATCCGATGTCGCAAGATGGCGTAAAAAATGCCTGGCGCGATTACTCCAGGATCCTTGAGATCAACCCTCAGACATTAGACATCGAATGGCGTTATTCTCCTTATGAGGCAAACCTCCCCCATCCTACAGATTCATATCGGTTTTACAGCCCATATATCAGTAATATGCAACGGCTGGAAAATGGCAATACACTGATAAATGAAGGGTCTAACGGGCGGATTTTTGAAGTAACGCGCGACCATGAAATTGTCTGGGAATATATTTCTCCCTTCCGGGGGAAGAGCCTGAACAATAATATGGTATATCGTGCTTATCGCATTCCCTATGACTGGATACCTCAGCTGGATACCCCCCGGGAAATAGCTATTCACACCAGCGATGTCTGTACCCTACGGCAACCAGGTGCAGGAGCAGCAGGACCCGCCCAAAGTTCAGTCAGAGTCGCAGGCGTCCAGCCCTATAATAAAAGTGCCGATGCACTTTGTGTTGCAACAGATAGCGATACTCTGAGAAGAAGCCCTAAATTATTTAGGGTGGCAGAAGAAACTTTCGTTCCGGTACATCATTCAGAAGAGCTGCAAAGCGAACTTCCCGTTTTATTATTCGTCGGGGCTGAGCGATGTGTTCATTGCCGGAAATTATGGCATCTTCTCAATCATGCTAATGTGGCTGAACGCTTATCATCAACTGAAAAACGTTATCTGGATGCAGATCATCATCAGGATCTCGCCACACATCTGGGTGTTCGGGGGCTGCCCACGCTACTCGCTGTACAACAAGGGAAGCCGATAGCCAGAGCTCCTGCAACCCCTTCTTTGGAACAATTACTTCAATGGTTGAACGACACCGGCTTCTGAAAGGCAGTATGAAATAAAATATTCAGGCCGGTATGACTTTCTGTCAGAAAACGGTGATTTCGGGTTTTCTGACAGACTTCTTTTAAATTATTTATGTCTCTCACTACGTATGCCCGTCAGTAAGTGTCCTCTGTTCATTGTTATTGCATAAGAAACGCTGATTGCGAATACTCATCAACACATCTGAATCTACTGCTGTCCGTGACCTCTGTACCTTACTGATCAGTGGCGCAGGTTACGCTCTGTAAGCACACGTCGCGCACCGGCATAATGCTGTTGCCAGAAGGGCTGGTCCAGCTGGCTGATACGGATGGACAGTCCTGTGCGGGGAGCTTCGATAAACTGATGATTTCCGAGATAAACACCGACATGGTCGGGCACATCACGCCGGTGAATATAGAAAAAGACGAGGTCACCCCGCCGGAGTTCCGTCGTAAAAACCGCCGCCATACGGGTATCTGCAAACAACGCCCGGGCCGTCCGCGGGATGGGCCAGTTAACGTAGTCACGGAACGCAAACCAGACGAGTCCGCTGCAATCAAACCCCTGCCCCGGCGTCTGCCCTCCCCAGCGATAGGGACGGCCAATCTGAGTGTCCAGCGTATCCAGCACTTTTTCCAGTGCAGAAAGTAACTGCGGAGACCCGGTTTCTCTCAGTAATTCATCGGTGGCTAACGGTGCCCAGCCAAGGCCGGTATCGCCTGGAATAATACCTCGCCGGAGTAATGCCAGCGTGGCTTGCCGCTGTTTTTTCTGACGTAATGCCAGAGAATGGCCGGACGCGGACGTCGCGGCCATGCCTGCCGACATCGCGGCCTGACGCCACAGGCGTTGACGATTACGCTCACGTTCCATTTTCGCGGCTCTGGCTCCGCTATCAGCAGGCTTCGCGGCTTCTCCCTGCGGGGGCAGTAACACGGCGCTGAGCACCACCATCAGCAGCCACGCCCGGGCAGACAGCATTCTCATCAGGGGACATCGGTCATCGAATTATGGTCATGCGGCGACAGCGAGCGGGCCTGAGACGAAAATGTTTCTTCCCACTGCGCCAGCCCCTGCTCCGATAAAATAATAAACTCGATACGCCGGTTAATGGGATTCGTCGGCTGACGGTTATCCAGGGGCTTTTGATCCGCCACGCCGGAAAGCTGGACGATTTTATCCCCGGGAAAGCCGGCATGGAGCATCACCTGCCGCGCAGACTGTGCCCGGTCTACCGACAAGCTCCAGTTATCGTAGTAAGGGTTCTGCGGATAGGGGGTCGCATCCGTATGGCCAATAATGATCATATGATCACGGCTTTTATCCAGTACCGGTACCAGTCCGGTCAGAAGTTGCTGAAAATAAGGCGTGACCCTGGCACTCCCGCGTTCAAACATGGCGCGATGGGGATCATCATTCACCACCACCCGCAGCCCCATCGCCAGTTTTTCAATACGCATATTGTTCTGCGCCTTCTGCCCCGCGACAAAGTCCTGTAAGGCAGTTTGCAGGGGATCCTGCTGCGGGGCTTTTTTATCCTGAGCGGCAACCGGAGCTGTCTCTGCCGTTTGTCCCTCCTGGCTCTGCGGGTTCTGCGAGTGAGCGCCCTGCGACGAGGTATGAGGTGAAATATCAGGTGAAACCGATGCCGCCGGATCCTGCCCTGAAAAGGAGATTGGGCTGAAAGAATGGCTTTCAAAAACCGACTGATTATTTAAGGTATACATGATCGCTTTACGATCTTTTTCAGACACCTGCCCCATGATCCACATCACCATAAACAGTGACATCAGCGCCAGCATAAAATCGGCAAAAGCGACTTTCCATGCACCACCATGCCCGCCGGCATGAGTCCGGCGGATATTCCGTTTAATAATTGTTGTCGAATTCTTCTGACGCCCGCTCATAGCGAATCAGGCTCCTGACGGCTATCTACCCAGGCTTCTAACTGAGAAAAGGAGGGTTTAATTTCCACGGGTAACATTTTTCTGCCGGCATCCACGGCCAGTAAGGGCGGTTTGCCTGTGACCTGATTAACCATAATGGTCCGCAGACATTCAAAAGCGGTCATTTTTTTCTTAACCAGTTGCTCCATCGCATTCGCCAGCGGGTCAATCAGGCAATAACAGATAAAAACCCCCAGAAAGGTACCAATCAGTGCGGCAGCCACTTTGACACCGATCACGGCAATCGAGCCATCGATAGACTGCATGGTGATCACAATACCCAGTACGGCGGCACAAATCCCGAAGCCGGGCATCGCTTCCCCGGTACGCTGTAAAGAACGGGAGGCCTGTAACAGATTTTCTTCAACCGAATGGAGTTCCTGTTCCAGCAACCCTTCCAGTTCATGTTCATTGATTTTACCCATCGCCATCATCCGAAAATTGTCGGCAATAAAGGTACACAGCTCTGAATCGCTGGCGATCAACGGATAACGCTGAAACACCTCACTGTCGGTAGGGTTCTCAATATGATTATCCAGGCTGCGGAGTCCGCCATTCTGTACACTATCCAGCAATTCATACATCAGCAGTAATAGCTGTTGTGAGTAATCAGCCGAGTAACTGTTTTTACGCATAACGCCTTTTAACTGGGCAATGATCTGCTTCAGCACCGTGGAGGAGTTCGCCAGAATAAGTGTCCCGATACCGCACCCAAGAATAATGACAATCTCTCCGGGCTGCCAGAAAGCCGCTAAACGTCCGCCTGAATGCATATATCCCCAAATCAGACAGATAAATACAATCAGGATCCCACCAATCTTTAACATACTGACTCACTTTGCTTTAAATGCGCGACTAATTTATCGTTCAACCGTTTGTTCAACTGACAGACCCGGGCTTCACTGATTTCCAGCACCAGCGCTATCTCTTTCAGGTTCATATCGTGCTGATAATAGAGGGTCAGGATCAGCTGTTCCCGCTTATCCAGTACCGCGATGGCCTGTGAAAGCTGCTGCTGACGTGCGTAGTAACGTTCGGGATTGTCCCGTTCGGACCCGAACCGGCCTTCGCCCTCACTTTCCATCACCGCATCCAGACTTTCAATGCTGGCCAGATACTCACTTTGCAGATAATCATGATAGGTCTGAGCATCTATCTGCAGTGCCTGCCGGATCTCCGGCCACTCAGGTTCACGGCCTGTCTGCTTTGCGAGCTGGCGGATTTGTCTGGCAATATCATGGGTCTGTTGTCTGACCGTGCGCGGCCGCCAGTCCGCCTGGCGCAGTTCATCCAGAATGGCCCCACGGATCCGGTATTTTGCATAGCCCGGGAAAGCCTCATCCGGGACCCCATAGCGTCTCAGTGCGGTCAGCAACCCCATCAGCGCAATTTGTTGTAAATCCTGATAATCCATCACCACACTCGCATGGTGAGCAATTTGCCGCAGGATTTTATGGACCAACGGTAAATACTGGCGAACACAGGCTGCTTCCTGTTCCGCACTGAAGGTCTCGTCGAGAGAATATTCAGTGACTGACATCGCAGCGCTTCACTGGAAAACCATTTTACTGATCATCACATCCTCAAACGGCAGCGGGGTGACACCCAGTCGTGCCGCGTCTTCCCGGTACTTTTTAAGCAGTTGATCATGTAATTCGGGGATCTGACGTGCGCGCAGTGCAGCATACGGCTGGTTATTGAGTAGCCCGACCGTTGCACTCCGGACGGCAGGCTCAAAGGCCATGGCCCGGGCAGCTTGTTCCTCCCCTCTCACCACCAGCACCAGGTCGAGTAACAGATAACGTTCGCGGCCGTTTTCTCCCTGCAGGGTAATGATCAGATCTTTGACATCAATAAAGCTTGCCTGCGGCGGGGCACTTTCAAACAACTTACTCAACCCGCCTGCTGCCTCCGGACTCTGCCTGGCAGCGAAAAACCACCAGCCACCCAGTCCTGTCAGCACCAGTAGCAAAATAAGGGATACAATAACCACGGACTTTTTCATTAAGGTGCTCTTATAACGTCATTAAAATAGACTGATCGGTCGATGTTACCGCCGCAGAAGAAAACTGATACTTTCTCGCCATACTGACTTCCCGCTTTTCCTGCTGCTCCCGTTGTGCCTGACGACGTTGTTGATCTCCCTGCGCGGAGACATCAACCTGTACCTGCCCGCCCTGCGTGACGACCAGTTTTTCTTTCAGATCACTGGCGGTTTGCTGCAGAAGTTGCAGGGTGTCCGGCATGTCAGCACTGAGATGAACGACGGTTTTTCCTGACTCCAGATGTAAAGTGATCGCAATGGATCCCAGCTCCGCCGGGTGCAGACGCACTTCTGCGCTCTGTATCTGCTGAGTTGCCTGCCACTGTAAATGCTCACCTAATGCGCTGGTGAGTCGCTGCTGCTGGCTTTCGTGACCGACCGTTAAACTGAACAACTGAGTGACCGGCGATGCCGTCGCCTGAGCCTGTACTTCCGCCGTTACCGTGGATGACGATCCGGGCCGGGTGGCATTTTCATGGCCTCCGCTATACACCGGTAGCAGACTGCTATCCGTCGCCGGGGTGATAGCCTCTTCACCGCCTTTTACCGGGGCAGGCTTTGTGGTATCGGAAACGGTGGAGGGCATTAGCGCCGCTAAGGGGTTGCCATCAGAGGACGTGAGCGCCGGATCATTGTGATACGGCAGATCCGTTGTTGCGCCTGAAGCAGGAAACGGGACTGCGCCACCGGTTGATAACGACGAAGATGCTGCCGGTGAGTGCTCGCGGGGGCGCTGAATACCGGAGGGCAGGACAGGTGACAGGAAGATCGGCACAACACCGGAAGGATCCTGTGGCTTGTCCTGCGGTTGTTCTTCTGCCGGGGGAACCTTTCCGGTTTTCTCCCCGCGGCTATCGCCATTGACCGGCAGCCACACCGGCAGAGCGGTAGCCGACGGTATATTCTGCGCTTGCCCTTCTTCAGCCGCTGTTTCCACAGCCTTTCCGCAGGCCGCGGTTGTCACCGACTGCCCGCGTGCCGGATAGTCAGCCTGCGCCTGTAAACTGTTAAATAAGGACTGCTGATCGGACGGCGTTACCGGTACCGGTCCGGCCGGGGTATCACTGGCTGCTGCGGCCTTCTCCCCGGACGACGGTGTCAGCACCGCCGAAAATGTCGTGTTTCCGCTGCGGGGCACCGCAGGGCCGGAAATATCCGGCCCTGCGGTATTATTGGTAATAACACTCTGACGGGCGACAGGAAATGGCATCATGGATTCATCCGGTAAAACTGTCCTGATCCGCAAAACAGGCATAGGCTGCCATCGCTTCACGCTCTGCCAGCGTTTGTTGTATTTTGTGCCACAGGTCGTCGGCATCACGCTGACATTGGGCCAGCCCGGCCTGATAGGCCGTCCGTAACTGCTGTTGCTCAGTGGCAGAAAGACTCCCCCGCGGGAAGCTGACCGTAATCTGACGATTAATACGCGATAACGCCTGCCAGTCCTGCAGGCGGATAGCCCCGGACAATGCCTCTAACAGTGTGTCCAGCGATGCGTCTGGCAAGTGCTGATTATCCATATTACTGCGCCATTTCCCGCCATCCGGCTTCAATTTCGCCTAATAAGCGTTCCACTTCACTGACCTTATCCACGGATAACTGGTGGCTGGCTTCGTATAAACAGCGCACGCAGTAGTCATATAAACTGGCGAGCGTTTTTGCTAACTCTCCGCCCTGTTCGTAATTTAACGCGCTGCTTAACGCATTAAGAATATCGATGCAACGATTGATACTCTGCGCCTTTTGCGCATAGCGTTTTGCCTGGATATGGCTTTTAGCCCTGATTAACTCATCCATCAGCCCGTTAAACATAATGAGTACCAGTTGATGGGGCGTCGCGGTGGCGACCTGCCTTTCTAAATCCGCAGACTGATAATCGTAACTGCCGTGGGTGTCGTTATCGTACATAATGAATTCTCATCAGCTTAAAAGACTACTTAACGTACTGTTCATCTCCTGCATCGAACTTTTTAGCCGGGTGAACTGTGATAAATAGCGGTTGTAAGCATCGTTATAGCGTGTCGTAATTTTGTCCTGCCGATCGGTTAAATCCGATTGCTGACGATCCAGTACCGCCTGCCGGCTCTGTAATACGCCCTGGCTGGTGCTCAGGTAGCTGTTCATCGTTTTATCAAGGGTGTTCAGTAACCCCTGACTATTAAAAAAGGTATTGATCGATTGCGGGTTCTTCGCCAGTTGCGTTTTCAGGGTGTCACTGTTTAATGTCAGCTTGCCGTCTTTATCCGATGTGATCCCGAAGCTGGTCATATCGAGTCCGTTGACCTGAGTACGGATCTGGCTATTCAGGGTGGTTGTCAGTGACGACACTAAGCCGTCATTACCGCCACTGGCGGATCCCTGAGTATCTAAGACGCTGCGCAGAGTGTTATAGGCATCCACAAAACTCTGCAAATTGCTCTGAGTGCCGCTGGTATCTGTGCCTACAGTAAGCGTCAGCGGGGTATCTGCCGCGGTGACCGACTGCAGATTAATCGTGACACCCTGAATAAGGGAGTCCAGTTTATTCGAGCTGCTGGTCAGCGCCAGCGACCCGATACTCACTTTGGCGTCCTGTGCCGCCGAGATCTGCGTCCCCTGAGCGAATGCCCCGGCGCTCTGGCTATCCAGTTGCTGAGTATCCAGCTGGATCTCGTTGGCAGTACCGCTTTCGTCACTGCTTAACATCAACTGTACTTTGCCGTCAGTTTTTATCAGCGATGCCGTCACGCCGGGATTATCGGAAGACTGATTCACCGCATCGGCAAAGTCGGCCAGCGATGAGACACTGCTCATATCGACTGACATACTTTTTCCCTGTACCGACAGCGACAGTGTTCCGGTGGCCTGCTTCATCATGTCATCGGTAAGCCCGGTATAAGCCGTTTGCTGGGCCGAGGCCAGCTGACTCACGGTCAGGTTATAGGTGCCCCGGTTTGCCTGTGAGGTGGTGGTCACGGTGGCTACTGACGACTGACTGAGTGTCGCGCTATTGTTCAGCATCCCCTGCGTTGACGTGTTCAGACTGGCAAGGCTGCTGCGAAACGTGGTTAACGCTGTCTTTAATTTACTCAGGTTCGTGGTCTGCGTCGTCAGCGTCGTCTGTTGAGCCGTCGCCGCATTCTTCGCCGCCTGGATATCATAACCAGCCATCTGAGTGGCCAGTGTTGTCGGGTCAAGTGAACTGATATCGGTCATTATGGCTACATCCGCAAAGAGACTCATCAACGCAAGGCAACTGTTTAAGCAAAAATCATGCCAATAATTAAAGTCGCGGTACCGGTCGATGAGAGAAGAACAAAGCGGAAAGAGACTTTCCGCTTTAACAATCAGGAGGAAGGATCCCGGTCAATACCCGGGGGATTCACCGGAGATCACTTAGCCTAAGATACTCATCACCAGGCTGGACATGCTGTTAGATTGTTTCAGCATGGAAGTACTGGTCTGTGCCAGCATCTGGCTGCGGGTCATGGTTGAGGCTTCAGAAGCAAAGTCCGCATCCTGGATGTTACCCAACGCCTGGTCGGTATTATCTTTCATATTGGTCAGGTTCGCAGAAGCGTGGCTTAACCCGTTAATAGAGGCACCGAATGCAGAGCGTAAGCTGGAAACGTTATCCAGCGCGGTGTTCAGGGTATCGATCAGGGCGTTCGCATTTTTAGTACCATCGTCGCCGGAAACCGATGCTGACGCTAAGCCGGTGATGCTGGTCTGGACCGCGCTCAGCTGGCTGCTGACATCGACACTGGTGGTTTCCCCTTGCTCAGAACCGGTCTGGAAGGTCATCGCCTGAGTCATTTTCGCCTTGGTACCATCGGCTTTAGCAGTGAACAGATTGTCACCCGCGTATGAGGTGTTGCTCATAATGCTGCCCAGTTCGGTATTCAGGCTGGTCATCTCGGCATCGATCGCTTTACGGCTTTCTGCGGTGTTGGTATCACTCGCGCCCTGAGTCGCCAGGTCTTTCATGCGATACATGATGTTGCTGACTTCATCCATTGAACCTTCGCCGGTTTGCAGCATGGTGGAAGCATCAGAGATATTACGCTGAGCGACCGCCATCCCGTTGGTCTGGCCCTGTAAACGGGTCGCGACCTGCAGGCCTGCCGCATCATCAGACGCAGAGTTGATACGCTTACCGGTGCCTAAACGCTCCATAGCACTGGACAGCGTGGTGTTGGCTTTTTGCAATGCATTACTGGCTGACATCGCGGATGAGTTTGTAAACAGTGTAATGGCCATCTGAAGGCTCCTTTAAAAGTGGTATTAACCTGATAACACTGAGTAAAAACGACCCGCCGATCCATAAAATAAAGGGCCGGGTAAAAAAATATTTTACCGGCTATCCACCAGCTGACAGACCAGCGCCAGCGGCAGGTTTGCCTGACAGGCCAGTGCCTGATTTAAACCGCGATAGTCTCCGCGATAGCCTGCAAGCTGCACACGTAAATGTTCAGCCAGTGATTGTGCTTTTAAGGCATCCAGTAGCGCCGGTCGCTGTGCCAGCTGACTGTCTACCTGCTGCCGCGAAACATGCAGTTTCTGTCGTTCACTCTGCAGGTGGCGTACTGCCTGCTCTGCCGTCAGAGGGAGTGACCCGGGGTTGCCGGTCAGTAAGTCCTGTAACTGCTGTTCAAAACTGAGCAGGGGCTGCGGTTGCAGTAAGGTTAAGCTGTCCGCCGGAAAACAGACGCCGCCTCCCCTGACGGCCCAATGGCTTAACGACGCCCAGCGATCCTCCGGTACCGTAAATAGCAGACGCTGTTCAGCCAGTTCATAGTGGCACCAGATGTGCGATTGCCCCAGCGCTCTGTTGAGTGTGAAAATACGCTGTGTCAGCGGCATCTCCGGCTCAATCACCAGCGAAGACCAATGCCGGAAGGTGCCTTCCCCCAGCGCAAAAGTGATGACCTCTCGCTGCTCCGTAAACAGTAACGCCTGCAAGGGCGGGCACTGGAAAATCACCCGTGCGGGTCTGTCGAGGCAGGGCTGAAAATTCCGGTCAATCGTGCCACCCGACAGCAGAGCGCGACGGGCCACCCACTGCCTGGCCCGCTGTAATTGCCGGTACCGTTTTTCACTTTCCAGCGGCCTGGCCAGCTGGCGCAGAGCCAGTTCCGTTTCTCCGAGATAATCACTGGCGCGCTGTACTGCCGTAATTTGCTGGTTCAGAAAGGTATTAAAACGTTGCGGGTCACGACTGATCAGCAGTTCGTCCGGGAAACGAAGTCCCCGGTGCGACGGTGACAGTCGTTCAATCACTTCTGCTGTCGGTGTGGCCGGGATACCCCCCGGACGGGCACCGATATCACCGGTACGAAGACGCCCCGGGGCGCCGGAGATAATGGGGGATAACATGATTACATTTCGTCAAATAAGGAGAACTGATTCATCAGACTGTACGCTTTACTGCTGTATTCCACGGTCTGTAACCAGGATTGCAGTTGTAAGGTCGTCTGCGCAGTATCGGTACTCTGTAAGCTACTCAATACTCCACTATTGGCGGTGGTAAGATCGGTATAGACATTTGTCAGCCGGGTGAGCTGATTTTGCCGTGAACCAATGGAGGACACCGCACTACTGACTCTGTCCGAGATATCACTGCTTTGCCGGATAAGTTCGCCGAGTGTCCCGCTATCCGGGGTGGCGTTACTGCCGGTCTGCGTCAGCGATGTCTGTAAGGTCGTGAGCTGATTAAGAAAGCCCATCGCATCCTCCCCGGAAGAAAACAGTGTGCCGGCATCCGTGTTACCGGCTATCCATTGTTGCTGACCCACCTGCACAGACTGTGTCTGATTATTGCCCTGCCACTGATACTGGCCATCCACCTTCACCACCGGTGGCTGCGTATTATTGGTCCCTGCGAACAGATAATGTCCGTTGGCATCCTGACTGTTTAACAGACTGACAATCCCGTCCGTCAGACTGCCAATCTGCGCCGCATACCCCGGGTTTTCAGCACCTGTATGAGAGGCATTGTTCATGCTGCGGAACTGATCCTGCAGTGCCAGTACCTGGTTATTGATGCTGGTCAGTAGTGTTTCCTGGCTGGTGAGTGAGCCCGTGACGGCGGTGATATTCTGCTGATACTGGGCAGTCACTGCTTGTTGCTGTTGCAGGGCCGCGGTGCGTGATGCATTCAGCGGATCCTCTGAAGGCAATGACTGCTTCTGCTGGGTCGATAACTGATCTGACAGCTTCTGGATCTGGCTGTTGCCGTTTTCCAGGGCAGATAACATCCACTGTGGCTGACTGAGACTACTGATCCTCATGCGATATCTCTCCGTTAACTGAATGCGTTCAGTAAATCAGCGAACAATTGATTACCCACCGTCATCACTTTCATATTGGCCTGGTAAGATTGTAAGTACGTTTGCAGGTTCACTGCCTCTTCGTCCTTATTCACCCCGCTCAGATTGTCCCGTTGCTGCTGCCACTGGTCGTTCACGGCGGTGGCGGCGGTCAGCTGACTGCTGCTCTGGCTGTTGGCCAGCGCCAGAGTACTGGTGATCCCGCTGGCCTGATCCGCTAAGCTGCTGTTCTGTGTCTGTCCGCTCGCGGTCTGCAGAGCCAGTAATGCCTGCAGATTATCGCCGTTGGCCGGGCTGTCTTTACTTGCCGACAGCCCGAGTTCACTGGCCTGTAACGCCGTCGTTTTTAAACTCATCACCCCGCTGCTACTGGTGTCCACCGAGAACAGAGCGCCCCCGGACTGCCCGTTCAGGTCATAGCCTTTTGCCAGGGTACTGTTCACCTGGTCGCTGACTGACTGCATTAATCCCGACACCCGGGTTTGCAACGGAGACAGTACCTGTTGCTGGTAGTCATAGAGTGCGCCCAGTTGTCCACCGACATTCTCCGTCACGGTGGAGGTCTGCTGGTTGAGGCTGAGCCGGAGTTCCCGGACGCCCTGTTCATTCTGAACTGAAGTCGCGGTAGCTGCCTGATCCCCGTCCACCAGCGTGGCTCCGTTGGCCGCCGTCAGGTGATAACTTCCTTCTGATGTTTTCTCAACGGAAACTGACATCAGGCTACTGAGTGATTTGACTTGCTGATCCCGCTGGTCCTGCAGAGTATTACTCTCTGCACCGGGGCCAATCCGCTGAATTTGCTTATTAAGCGCGGCTATCCCGGCAGAAATCTGTGTAATTTGCTGCGTTGCCGCACTCTGCTGGTCAGTGATGCTGGTTTGCTGCCCGGCCAGGGTTTCTGCCGTCTGTGACAACCCGGAGGCCACACCGGAGGCACTGCTCAATAGCTGCTGGCGATACGCCGTGGAATCGGGCTGACTGGTCAGGGCACTCAATGAGTTAAAAAAGGTCGTCAGCAGCGTGCCGGGTTGTGTACTGTCCGTCGAGATCACCTGCTCCAGGGATGTCCCCCAGCTATTCATCGACTGATAATATCCTGCCGCCGTCTGGCTCTGCCACAGTGCCTGATTAATGTGCTGGTCCGTGACCCTCGCGGCATCACTGGTTTTCACCCCGCTGCCGGTCTGAGAAACCACCGTCGCGCTCTGGCTTACCTGCTGACGTGAATACCCTGCCGTTTGCTGGTTGGCAATATTCCCTGCCGCAACCGACAGTTGATTCTGTGCTGCCTGTGCTCCCTGAGAAGCAATAGTGAATAAGTTCATCACGCGCCTTTATCCGCCGTAGTAGTCTCTGTAATAACAGAACGACCCGGCGATGCCTTATCTGAAGGGGCGACGGCAGGTGATAGCTGTTTTACGATCATTTCGGCAAGTCCGGTCGAATGCGTTGCCGCTAACTGTGCACTGAGCTGATCATCATAAAAATCCCGCCACATTCCCTGCTGCTTACTGTCCAGCGGGGAGTCCGGGACCAGCGCCTGCGTCGCCTGCCGCATCTCTTTAATCATCTGCCGCAGAAACTGATCCTCAAATTGTTCTGCGGCCTGAGACAGATTCTGAGGCTTACGCTGTGTCCCGATATCGCCGGGTAACAGCGCCTCAGCCAGCCCGGGGCCGGAGGTCGGCATTAACTTCATATCACCACCAGTTCGGCATCGAGTGCACCCGCTTCGTGAAGCGCCTGTAAAATTGACATAATGTCGTCCGGGGAGGCACCTAACCCGTTTAAGGCATTCACAATACTTCTCAGTGTGGTCGCGGTCGGGATCACCACACTGTGACCACTGCCCTGGCTGACCCGTAATTCGCTTTGCGGGGTCACGGCAGTTCGTCCGCCACTGAGAGCCGATGGCTGGCTGACATTCGCCGACTCACGGATAGTCACCGTCAGGTTTCCGTGAGAAACCGCAGCGGCATGTACCACCACATTTTCGCCGATAACCACCGTTCCGGTACGTGAATTAAAGACCACCCGGGGTGACATCCGGCCTGGCGTGACCGAAACATCCTCCAGCGCAGACATAAATGCCACGCGCGCGCCGGGGCTGCGGGGCGCATTAACAGCAATACGGGTCGCACTTTCCGCCGTGGCCGTCCCCTCACCAAAGGTTCCGTTCAGCGCATTCACAATATTATTGGCCGTCTTAAATTCCGGAAGATGAAGGCTCAGATAGACCTTGTCATTACTTTGAAAGTCAGTCGGTATCTCTCGTTCGACCGTGGCTCCGTTAGGGATCAGGCCCGCCGTCGGGGTATTCACCGTAATACTTGAACCGCTATTCCCCTGTGCCTGGGTTCCGCCAACAACGACATTTCCCTGAGCCAGCGCATAAATTTCGCCATCAGCGCCCCGTAGCTGCGCCAGAAGCAATGTGCCGCCTCGCAGGCTTTTAGCATCCCCGATGGAAGAGACCGTGACATCAATCGACTGCCCCCGGCTATATCCTGGAGGCAGTACAGCACTGACAGCAACAGCAGCCACATTTTTAACTTTAGGGTCGACCTTCGCCGGGAGCTGAACCCCGAACTGACGTAACATATTCGTCACTGACTGGCTGGTGAACCGCACCTGATTTTTATCGCCGGTACCGTCCAGTCCCACGACTAAGCTATAACCAATCAGCTGATTACCGCGGATACCTTCCACATCCACTAAATCACCTAACCGTGCCGCGCTGGCCACATTCACCCCGGCAAAAAAAAGCATAATACTCAGAAAGATACGCACCCTGACTCCTTACATCGGGAAGAGCGGATGGTTAAAGAAACGCGTTAACCAGCCGGCGCTGTTAGCATCACTCAGCGCACCTCGTCCCGCATAGGAAATACGGGCGTTGGCAATGCGTTGTGAATTTACCGAATTATCGCGGTCAATATCATCCGCCCGAACCAGGCCGGTGACACGGATATATTCATCGCCCTGATTCAGGGTCAGCCATTTCTCACCGCGGATCACTAATACGCCATTCGGCAGCACACGATAAACCGCGACCGTAATATAGCCTTTCAGGCTGTTCTGCTGTTGTGAACTGCCGTTACCGTTAAACGTCCGGTCTCCGTCGACGGAGGCTGACAGGCTGTTCACCGAATGTCCGAAGATATTCGGGATCCCGAAAGTGGTATCATTCTTCTTATCAAACCCGGTTTTCGCCTGCTTACTCGCCTGTGTCGCTTCATCCAGTTTGACCGTCAGGATATCCCCGACACGATAGGCGCGGCGATCCTGGGTCAGCGACCAGTTAAATCCGGTGCTGTATAAACCGCCTCCGTGAACTGCCGGCTCCGGAGCCATAATTTCATCCGGCGGAGCATAGGCCGCGTCATCTTTTCTCACTAAATAGGGTGAGCTTTCACAGCCCGTCAGTAAGCAACACAGTCCCCAGAAAATCAGTAATGAATAGCGCATCCGTCGTCCCTATAGCGTCTGGGTCACAAATTTCAGCATGTCATCTGCCGCAGAGACCATTTTGGCATTCATCTCATATGCCCGTTGCACCGTGATCATATCCACCATTTCTTCAACGACCTGCACGTTCGAGCCTTCCAGCGCGCCCTGTTCAAGCTGACCGAGACCATCTTCACCGGGGGTTCCTTCCGTCGCATCTCCACTGGCTGCCGTTGCCTGATAAAGGTTATCCCCCTGGGCTGAAAGCCCGGCCGGGTTCATAAAATTCACCAGTGTCAGTTGCCCCAGCTCCTGCGGATCGGTCTCACCGGCAACCGTGGCTCTGACGGTGCCGTCTTTGCCTATCTGGATATCTGTCGTATTAGCGGGGATAGTAATTTCCGGCTGTAACGGTAAGCCTTCCGCCGTGGTCAGGACGCCGTCCTGATTACGCTGGAAATTCCCCGCCCGGGTATACCCGGTATCCCCGTTGGCGAGCTGCACCTGGAAGAACCCGTCCCCGGTGATCGCCACATCTAATTTCTGCCCGGTGTTCTGGATATTGCCCACACTGAACTCTTTCTGCGTGCCGACAATTTTAACCCCGGTCCCGTATTGTGTGCCGGTGGGCGTCGTGTTCTGCTGATCCAGCGGACTGCCGGCAGATCGCTGATTCTGATAGAAAAGATCGGCAAACAGCGTGCGATCCTTTTTAAACGCCGTGGTATTAACGTTTGCCAGGTTATTGGAAATGGTTGTCAGACGTGCATCCTGTGCACTTAATCCGGTTTTACTGATCCACAATGCAGGATTCATTATCGCTTCTCATGTTAACGCTGCAGATTAGCTGTTTCTCAGCAGCTGATTACCCGCTGAGGCTAAATCATCGGCGGTTTTCATCATTTTAATTTGCGCTTCAAACTGCCGGTTAACCGACATACTGGCGAGCATTTCCCCGACGGCAGACACGTTCGAGCTCTCAAGATGCCCGGAGACGACCCGGACACCTTCATCGGCGGGATTATTACGCTGAGAGCTGACCAGCAGCCCTTGCTCATTTTTAGATAACGACGAAGCCGGGGGGGTAACCAGCCTGAGGCGATCGACGTCGACGGGCGTCGTGTTACCGCTTTCCTGCGGAACAATAGAAATAATGCCGTCCTGACCGATACTGACCGACGAAAACGGTGGCAGGATCACCGGCCCGTTATCCCCGGCGACCGGATACCCGTGAGCATACATTTGCCCCTGAGAATCAATGGTCAGCTGGCCGTCACGGGTAAAAGCTTCGCCTTTTCCCGTCACTACGGTCAGATACCCCTGCCCCTGGATCGCCACATCCAGGTTCCGGCCGGTGGCCTGAATGGCACCGGCAGACAGATCGACCCCGGAAGGGCTTTCGCTGTTCATCACCCGTGTTTCTCCGGGATTAGCCGATAAAGCCTGCTGCTGCGCTAATGCCAGGTCAGCACGAAAGCCTTCTGTATTGACGTTCGCCAGGTTGTTCGCATGGATCTGCTGCTCCTGCTGAGCCACACTGGCCCCGCTGAGCGCGGTGTACAATAAGCGATCCATCAGATGGCCTGGAATAAGGCGGTGAACATGCTGCTATCGGTACTGATCACTTTGGTATTCGCCTGATAGTTGCGCTGGGCACTCATCAGGTTGACCAGTTCGCCGGTCAGATCAACGTTGGAGGACTCTAACGAACCGTTATGCAGGCTGCCTAACACACCGCTTTGTGCAACACCGAACTGTGCTGCGCCGGACTCCCCGGTCGCGCTCCAGGTGGTGCCGTCTTCCGCCTGCAGTTGGTCTTCATTCGGAAAACTGGCCAGTGCCACCTGTCCAACAGTATATGTATGACCATTGGTATAGGTCGCCAGTACATTTCCCTGCTCATCCAGACTGACGCC
>ERZ794949.89-NODE-89-length-35497-cov-171.822386_pt1 | contig 35497 bp, 14 predicted proteins | sample MGYA00511363_ERZ794949 | MGnify/ENA primary metagenome ERZ794949 (study PRJEB30137, sample SAMN04331402) | food metagenome | isolation source: T1 must sample point D1 replicate B | place: Australia: South Australia ...
TGTTAATTTAATTTGCTAAATATTTAAATAAATAAAAAAACAAAAAAAAGGAAAGCAATGAATAAAGACAAGGTACTCAGCTCTTTATACATGAGTTGTGTTAACAAGTAAATCCAAACAAATAGCTATATATATAAAAAGAAAATTACTGAAACATAACGCTTCCAAAAGCCTTTTGATTATTAATTTTATCTTTTCTCTTCTTAAAAAACTTATTTAACTTTGACTCCATCAACCCAAACGTGTTTTGATTCTCTATCATCGCCCAAAAATACCCATTTGTCAATAATATCTTGCCATTTGTCCATAAAGTCTTCTTCGTTATCAATGTTTTCTAATGGAACCTGCCATTCGAATACATCAACATTTGTTTCATCACCTAGTTGGATTAATTGAGCATCAAAAGACTTTCCTACTTCAAAAGTACCGATTTTGTTCTCAAGGTTTAAGACTTCAGCTCCACCTTTGGTGGCCAAGTATAAAACTTCATTGGAGCTCAACTTGTCTCTATCACCAACTTCATCCGATGTTTTCATTGCTACATGTCTACTGACCAAAAGCCCCTGTCTAGCAGTTTTCAATATAGATGGTGAGTATCCTCCAGACATATCTGTACCTAAACTGACCTTTATACCCTTTTCTAGCAACCATCTGACTCTGCACTCACCAGATGTGATAGAAGAGTTAGACACAGGACAATGAGAAACACCAGCGTTTTTTTTCTGAATTACAGAAGCCTCTTCTTCAGATAAATGTATGCAATGGGCTAATACTGTTTTGTCTGTTAAAAGACCATATCTATTATAAACATCTGTGTAGTTGTCACATTCTGGAAAAGTTTTCATAACTAAGTCAATTTCATTAAACGTTTCACTTAAATGGGTTTGAATCGGAACATCATGCTTCTTTGATAGTTCACTTAAAGATTTCATAGTCTTTTGAGACACCATTGGAGCAAATCTTGGAGTAATTATTGGTTCAACAAATCTTTCTTTAGAATATTTTTTGTTTGCATCTCTTATGGTGGCGATTAATTGTGTATTATCTTCTATACAGCTGTGATGACTTTCTGAATAATAATTTGGTGCGTTCATATCCATACAAACCTTACCCACAAAAGCCCTTTGTCCCATTTTTAGACACAAATCAGCTAACAATTGAGTTGACTCTTTACCAATAGTCGCGTAATAAGCAATTGTAGTGGTTCCATTATTCAAAGTTTTTCTGATTACATTTTTATACACAAACTCAGCCTTTTGCAAGTTTGTGGCCAGTTCATGTTCTAACGGGAAGGTGTACTTGTTTAGCCAATCCAACAAAGTGGTATTTCCAAAAATACCTATGTTTGGATACTGTGGCGCATGACAATGTGTGTCTACAAACCCTGGAAATATAAACTGGATTTGGTTAGTGTTTGGATTGGTTGTGTAGTCAATAGCGTCTTCATACCCATGTGGCAGTAGCTTAGATTTATCGGCCAAATCAATGATATCCTTTATTTTCCCATTATCGATTACTAACAAATGATTTGTTCTTAACCTAATTTTACCTAGTACAGGTGTGTCAACAAAGTGACCTTTAATGCAAAAAGAAGAAGTGTTAGTCATGTGCGTGTTTTAAAGCGTTTCAATGCAAATTATCGGATATAACTCCCTTGTATAATTTTCTATATATACTGAATACTCAAAAATATGGACGATTTTTATAATTATGCTTGAAATCAAAGTATCGCTGTGTACTTATACCCTCGATCACATGCTTATCGTCTTAGAATAAATCCCTTATCAACCGCAATTATTCAGTAGAGTTGTATTGGTTGAATGTGACACCCATCCGGAATACGCGTATGCGCATAACCGCATGGTTTTCCTTGCAACCGTCGGAGCTTCCGCAATTATATCTTTTTTTTTTTAAGTTACAAGCTTTTGTGTTACGTTTATTTCCTATTTGGGTAAGTGTTTTCAGGTGTTTCTTAATTACAAAAGATCGGAACATCCGGCCTAACAAAAACGCCGGATATTAACTTCATCAAATTAAATTTAATCAAACACAAAATATCAATCCGGCTACCAAAAATGGGGGCTTTCAGCGGCTCGAAGATAAGACCATTAATTAACCAAATATTGAATATTATACAAACTTCTCTATGACGATTTTTTTAAAGGTAAATTCATATATAGTGTTGTCCTTATTACTTTAATTATTATATTACAACGAACGAATATTGACATTTGATTACTATCAACTTCTTTTTCTTAAACATTATATTATTACAAATGTTCATCTTGATTTTCATTTTTCTTGCGAGGATTATGTGACCGTCATTGATACTAAATGCTTGTGGTTATGGTTACGGTTTTTTTCACAGTGGACGTAGTTGTTGAGTATACTGTTGAAGATACATAGCTTTCTAGTATATTAGATATGTCTTCAGTTCCTATGTATTTTTCATATTGAGTTGCAGTTGGGGATCCGTTGGTATCATAGTAGACATCTTCAAAGAAATATAGGCGTGTTGTTCCGTCGTCTACTGTAGTCATATAATATGGAGTTGTAACATTTTGGAAGTATGATTCTGTGGTTTGAGAAGAACCAAAGAGGTTGTTCAGTAACAAGGAAGCATCTAAAGAAGTAGTTACTTTTTTATTAGTGCTACTGGTTGGTGATAAGGTAGTGGTAGCTGGAGATGAAGATGGTTCTGTAGTGGCAACTGATGATGATGATACTACGGCGTATGTGGTTGGAGTTACTAAGGTCTTAGTAGAAGTGAAATCACCTATAACAACAGTAGTGTACTGGGTTAAAACAGATGTCCAATATGAGGTCCAGTATGATGTGGAGTATATAGTAACAGGAGGCAATGTTGAAGTTACAACAAATTCATTGTACACAACACCATCAATGGTGGTTAAATCTCTTTTATTTTTATGGTCCTTATGGTTTTGTTTTGAATGACCAGCGGCTATAGTGCTTTCCAGTGCACACCAAATGGCACACGCGATAATGATATTCTTTAACATTTAAATTATGGTGCTGTTTGTATTTCTATATTGTACAAACAATTCTTGGTTACTTTCAATGTAACTTTTCCTTAATAATTAAATTGAATTGAAAGAAAATTTTCAAAATAAATAGTTTCTTTCTAAAAGCTGAACTTTATATAAAACGCTGTACTAGTGAAACCACGACTAGACAGTTAGTTAAATTAACAAGAAAATAAAATTTAAAATAAAGAATAAGTTGACTGTTTCCCTTATATAGAATCTTCTATTTGCTCTCTGATTTGAATGAAATATAAGGTCATTAATTTTTTCGCAATAATACAATGGAAGACGTATATATCTTCTTATTTGTAAAGTGTTAGTATTGCTAACACCCTTGATGATTACATCTTAATGGCTGTTTTTGAAGAGATAAATTCAGCATACACGTAAACAATTATTACTACAATTACTACCAAAACTACAGTTGCTTAAAAAAAAAAAAAAAGATATATCTTTATCAAAGTAGTTCAGCAAAATTAAACAAATGCTCCTTCAAAACTAAACTTCAGCCTCTTTCTATATCTCATCTAACCCTCTTGAAATATTGTTGCTGTATTCCAAAAAGCTAGTTAAAGTATAGAAAATATTGATCAGGACCTCAACTGCACTAATAAAATTACAAAAAAAAAAAAAAACGCCTATACAATCCCCCATGTCACACTATTGAACAATAAAATGAAGCATGGAATTGAAACTTACTGAGTTCAAATAGCCCAAATAAGTCTAAAGTCAGTCTAAAGAAGCCCTAGTATACCTATAACGTAGTGTACAATTTGTTTATATAGAAGCTGAAGTCGGCTATTTAACTAAGCGATTTTCCCCTAGTAAGAAAAGCGTGCTGAACAGACACATGCGGCTAAACTCTTCAGCCTTGAATGAAATAAGAAACGCGATACGAAAATGAGTTCAGCGAAAAAATACATATAAAAAAAATGGATTATCTCCGAGAATATATATATGCAGAGAGCATAAGCTAATCCTTCTTCAAAGTCTTTTGCTTTTGGCCATCCTTAACAACCTTATCGTCAACAAATAGACCCTTTCTTCTTCTGATATCGTTCATGTGTTTTCTAGCAATGTTTTCTCTTTCAGCAAATTCACCCAATTCTTCCAATTCTTCCTCAGTTGTAGGAACCCAGAATGGGTCTAAATCAATAGGTTCAAATCCTTTAAAGACCAATTGAGGTAACGCAGCACCAGAAGATCTTTTTCTGATAGATTCAGAAAACCCAAATGCTTCAACAACAGGTACATTACAGACAATTTCAAAGAATGGAGTACCTTCCTTCATTTCTTCAGACACTATTCTACCATGTCTTTGTTGAACAACAGCATAGACTTTACCCAAAACTTCTAAAGATGTTTGAATTGTACAAGTGTACATCGCCCATAGTAATCTTGGAGACCAATCCAAGAATGATTGGTGTATAGCGTTTTTAGTAGCAGTCATTAACCTACCTGACATATCAGCTATTTGAGTAGTTGATTTCGGCTCAATTTCTTGGAATGATTCTATAACCACTATCATCCTTTGTACTTCTTCTTTAGCTAATGGCCCTTCGTTAGTAGCCAATTGGAAACCATTGATAATGGAGTCCCCGTATGGTATGATATCTTTGCTATTCTTGTTATGCAATACTCTTAATAAGTTGTTTTTAGTAAACAAAATATTTGGACCGTATTTTTTACCACCAAAGGCTGCAATATCTTCAATGGATAATTCCTCAGGCAATAAACTTTGTAACTTAGCATAGAATTGTTTGTGATATACTCTATGAAGAGCAATTTTCTTTATAAGATCTTCATGTTCAATCAAAAAATCGGAACATCTTTCAGGCATTTGTCTAGTAGATAATTTAATTTTGTACTTACCCAATACAAAGTCAAAGACTCCTCTCTCACCAACAGGAGATTTTGTTGGATTCATTTCATCATTGGAATAAAATGATTCCTTGTAAGGAATGACAGGGTCACTGCTTGTAATTTCAATTTTAGAGAATCTTTCAGTTAAGTCTTTCAAGCATCTTTCTAAATGTAATTCCCCAGCAGTACATAGGATGTGCTCACCATTTTCATTAACAAATGTTTCAACACATGGATCACATTGGTTTAACATTCTTAAACCTTTAACAAGTTTACCAAACTTCATAGGATTGACCGGTTCAACAGCAACTCTAACGATAGGTTGAGAATACATAACACTTCCAGCCAAGTTCACACCTTGCAAGTTGTTTTCAACTATAGTACCGTTCTTTAGCAGTCTTCCTGCTAAACCACCAATACCAATGATGTTACCACAAGGAACTTCTTCTAAAGGTAATAAGTCTCTACCCATGAATAGATACAAATCAGTGATTTTGACATTATGATAAACATGCTCCGTTGGTGCCAATGGAGAATATTTTGGCTCTAAAATAGTCACTAGTTGACCAACCTTTAAAGTACCACTGTAAATTCTACCAAATGCAATCAAAGCTTCGTTATCATTAATATCGTCATCGTCCTCTTCCAAACCATAATCACCAAATGGATCTTCATCGTCATATTCGAACAACGCGGCTAATGGATCAGAAGCATCAATTTCAGGTGGAACATAATCCATCATGTTGTATTCTTCATCGTCATCATCTTCTGTTTCATCATATTCTTCACTAAAATCTAACTTGGTTGCTTCACCTTTGGCGTTTTTATTACTAGGAGTCAATCCAAAGTTTATGTCAAAAGCAGGGGCCATTTCTGTTATAATTTTGATTTCGTCCCCTTTATCTGTCTTGATAATTACACCATTATCGACTTCTTCAACTGGAGTTTCTGTAACTTCCTCAATTGTATTGTCTTCAATAGGTTCGTCTTCTGTTTTTTCCAAATCAAAGTTTTTTGTTGAGATATTCAATTGTTGAAGCTTTTCCTCTATACTTTGATCTTGGGTGTGTTCTTCAGTTTTTTCATCTTGTTCATTTTTATTTTCTTTATTTGTCGTGCTAGGTTTTTCAATAGTTTTAGCAGCATTTATGGTTTCTTCCAAACCAGCTGTTTGAGGTAGTTCACTTCTTGGTATGGATAACATCTTAGAAACATATGCAGAAACGGGCCCTTTAGAATCACAGTTTTCCATGGAAGATTTGATGTTAGCATCCAATAGTTCACTTTCAGGGGTGTTGGCCAGTAAATTATCTAGTCTACTCTTTTGAGCATTCAATGGAGAAGGAATTTTCTCAACAATGGTCAAAAGAACTGCTGTACTTACTGGTAGCCACTGTTTCATAACTGTTCTTAACAAATTTTTGTAGTCTTTTGTTCTCAAGTCTCTTGCAGTTAGTTCAACATTCAATACAGAACACATTTTCTTCAACTTTTCATAATCAGGCTCTTCTCCTTGATCAACTATGCATGTTTCATATAGTTTCCAAATATTATCAAGGATAAATGAAACAAAGAGTGGTTTTATGGATTTGCCTTTCAAGTTCTTTTTTGTTAAAATTTTTTTATTCTTAGCATCAAAATAGAATTCACCCCACAGCACTTTGTTTAAAATATCTCTGTTCATACCTAGCTTTTTTTCATAAAACTTAGCTATTTGACCTATATTGAACCCCCAACCATCAACTGCTGAGGCAAATATAACGTTATTCTTTTCAGGTGTAAAATACAAATCGCTGTCATCATCGTAAGTTGTATTGAATTCGTCATCCTCATTGTTTTCTTGTAATGCTCTATCAGATTGGAAAAATGACCCTATAACAGAGTTCACATTCTCAATAACTCTTTGTAAATGATCATAGGCTTCTTCAGCTGAAAATTTCAATTCAGTAATCAATCTATCGATTTTATTCAAAACCAAAATCGGCTTTAAATTCTCAGTCCAACATTGTCTTAATACGGTAACTGTTTGAGAACAAACCCCTTCAACAACATCAACAAGAACAACAGCACCATCACACAATCTACTGGCAGCAGATACTTCAGAACTGAAATCAATATGTCCAGGTGAATCTATAAGGTTTATGAAATTGTTACTAGCTTCTATTTCGCCATCTTCCTTTTTCTTCAATACTCTGAAAAACAGAGATATAGCTGAGGATTCCATAGTGATACCTCTCATTTGTTCATCTTCTCTTGAATCCAAAAATCTTACCTTTCCTGCCAAATTTGTTGAAATGATCCCGTTTGATGCAAGTAAAGAATCAGAAAGAGATGTCTTACCATGATCAACATGTGCTAAAATACATATATTTCTTATGGAAGACGGATCTTTTTGTAATGAGTTACAAGTCTCGCTATTAATCAATCTGCTCATACCTGCTCTTAATCGTTTACTTGGTGTTTGGCTTGTATAAATGTTAAGACATTAATACCCTAATCATTCAAATATTAAAAAAAAATGATAATGTGAAAACAAAAAAAAAAGAGTGAAATTTTTAAAAAAAAGGAAAGCTAGTAGAAACGTGATCACTGGTGTAGGAGTTAAGCAATATGCGCCTTGTTAACTCCTACGTCTAATGAACCAGTTTAAGTACAGCTCTAGTATACATGATTCATACTAATGAATCCTTATATCTTGTCAGAAGCTTGATCAAGGGTTTTGTCCTCTGAAATCATATTCACACCAAATTCTAAGTCTTCTGCGGTGGAGATAGCCCATGACTTGTACACCATCATAAATGACAAAAGATTCGATAATGTCATTGCAAACATACCGTCTATATAATGATTTGATTGTTGACATATGGCTGAGCTAAAAAAATGCGTTATTATCTGGCCAGTTAAAAAAAACATCAAGCCTAATGCTTGAGCTCCTATCATCCAGTAGTTTTTGACTATGAATATACTAGTCAAGCATTGGCAAATCACGTACATTGCAATGAATACAGCATTGATGAAGTAATCAGTTAATAAAATAGTTGTCATTTTGGCATTCAGAAAACCCATTTTGTCTTTTTTAAATGTTTGGTAATGGCATATAAAAGAGCTGCTGCCCACGGCTATTGACCCTAATTGGAATGCAGCCATTGAGAACCAAGTATTATCCTCCCAAAGTTTTAAATTCAAAAGGCCTGTCAAAGCTAAAGTAGCAGAACACACTGATATACTAGCCATCTGAAGACTCAAAAACAAGGAGTAATTTTCAGAGCTTTTTCCTATAAAACCGTTATCTACAATAATTGAAATTACAATAAATATCAATAAATTATAAAAAAGAAAACATATTTCTGATCTACCTACTGCTGTGTATTTGTTTTTTATGGAAAATAGTATAATAATTATTACAACAAACGTGAGTATGTTCACTAGCAAACTGCCAGGTTGAGAAACAAAAGAGTTCAGCAGCGTAAAAGATCTTGAATAGCATTCAGGAAGCTCACTAAAATTACTGACACCTGGATCTATAAAAAGAGTGTAGCAATAACTCAAAGAAGCCCTTCTACAAACTTCTGTTAAAATTGTCATTAAGTTAGCGTTTAAGATATGTGACTTTTCTTTTTGGTTATATGTCTTTCTTATAGTCTTATTTTTTTGGTATTTTAAATTATGTTATTCTTACACACTATACCTGTTTTGCTCAGCCTTTAGTATAACCTTCGTAGTGTACTTAATCATTTAATATTTGTGCGTATATACTCATTAATTAATTAAACCTTGAAAAATAATTATTATTTTTTTGTTACAAGTTTTTTTTTTAAATAATTTTTTTTAATACATTTTTTTTTTTCAAAGTGGATACATCCTCGGATATACTAATATTTTTAAAAATGTAACAATTTCCTGTTACGGTAATTTTAAAAAAGTAATATCTTTAAAGCGCATATTTTGGGTCAACAATATGTTTCTCCCGTGTGTTTTTTGAGTGGGGAACGGGAAAACCATTAAGCAAAAAAACTCAAATTATCAATTTTATAACTCGACCTTATTTGGCGATTTTTTCTTCCAACTTTTGCTGGTGGTTTTATATTTCACTCTCTTAGAATATTTCCTATTTGGGAAAATACTGATTTTTTTTCTTAGCTGGAGAATTTTAACTAGGCATTCTGATGGTAGGCTTTTTTTCTTCTGGCTTCCTTGTTGGGGCGTCAAAAAACTTTCACTTTAATATTGGTATAATGTTTAATACAGGCGTAATGAATAATTTGCGAAATTAAAAAAAGAAGAATTAATCATTAAAATATCCTCAAAAACCACTCCAAATAACATATAGCAACAATGGGTATGTACCTATGGTAAACACCATGTTAATTTGATTAGCAATGATGTATAACAAACAAGTTTATGAAGGAATTGAAAACGAAGATGGAAATTTTACACGGAACGGATATCAGTGATGAAAGAATGTGATAGAACTAGTGGAAAGCACAGAGTAGTCAAATGATAGATTTTAAAACATAATTAAATAGGCAATGCAACGGAAATATAGACAGTTCAGCAGTAACAGTTAAAGATAGAATTCACTGGAGAAAGTAACATCAAAAAAGCTAGGTAATTACTCAAGAGCATGGTTTTCCCAACAATAAGTACAGTTAAGACATAGAGATATAACTTAGAATTAATGGAAAATGTATGTGTAATTGAAATCCTAAACTTTGAGGCAGTAATCAACAAGGCTTGACCAATCATGCCAATCTATAAAAAAACCAACGGTAATATGCACTCACATTTAAAATAAATCGAGATCACCTGAAAAACAGAATGAAAGAATTGATAATATGGGGGTTACTGCAAAGAATTATAAAGTTTTCTGTTTTTATTCCTAAATAGACTTCTGGTAGTTATACATAACCGAGCTAATAGAAGTTACTTCGGCCAAACGAGATGTAACAAGATGTAATAAAAAGACCATTAATTTTACTAACAATTATCCAATATTTTGTTTTTTTTTTACAAAGAATACAAAACTTAACAATACAACAAACTACAATTAAACAAACAGTAAACGTTCCAAAGACCAGAAAGACCTATTGTAAGGGTAAGCAATGTAGAAAGCACACTCAACACAAAGTTACTCAATACAAAGCTGGTAAGGCTTCTTTATACGCTCAAGGTAAGAGAAGATATGACAGAAAGCAATCCGGTTTCGGTGGTCAAACCAAGCAAATTTTCCACAAGAAAGCTAAAACTACCAAGAAGGTTGTCTTAAAGTTGGAATGTGTTGAATGTAAGACAAAGGCTCAATTAGCTTTAAAGAGATGTAAGCACTTCGAATTAGGTGGTGAAAGAAAGCAAAAGGGTCAAGCTTTACAATTCTGAGCGTGTTGCAATGGAAAATACTATTTTTATTTTATTAACTTTATTACAACTACAATTATACAAAAAAAAATTAAACTCTCAGGAATATATTGCAAAGATCTACATGAATCGATACTAATAAATGTGAAAAGGGCTATGTCTTTTTTTATTAATTAATCAGTATTGATTGTTTGGAAGTTTCTTTGGTGCCCTCCTTTTGGCACTACATACAAAAAATAAACATATGTAAAAGGATAGATTATTAATTTCATTATGTATATTTTATATTGAATTATAAATGAATTTCAGAATCTATGATTCACTAATCGAAAAAAAAAACTATAGCTCAATGAAGTCATTTGATGGCTGTTTTAGACCTCTTTTATCGCCACGACTGTTATTCAACCTTTTGATAAGTATTAAACTCGAAGCACTTCGCCTACGACTGGGTTTCATTGAGTTTGGTAGTGATATGGTAGTTTGGTAGTAATTTGGCAGTAATTGTGTAGCGCCATGATTTATCTCCGTAGAAAATTTTTCTTATGCCTCGTTAAATCCTAATTCTGTCTTTAAATAGTTTAATAGCGTATTTTTTAATGTTTGGGAAGTTTTCAAATTTGAAATATATATATGTAAATGTTTAAAATATAGCTTGTAAGTAAACCCAAACGAAGAAATCATCTCTTACTAGATCCTACTTTGAACGTTTTGAGATAAAGAAAAAGTTAGCAAGCAATGGAAAATATGTACTCAGTGCCTAATCATTCAAACCAATCGGTTGAAAGATTGAATCAGCAGCAACAGAATGCCTACATGAATTATAATAAAAATTCAGGCTACCATAACGGAAACATTCAATATGAACAACAAAATCAACAAAACTTTTATCAAAATAGAAGTCAAAATAACTCACAACAACAGAATATATACCAACAAGCACCAACTTCAAATTCACAAGTGTCTTTTCATCAACAGCAAGCACAAGATTCTTTTATGTACTTCGAAAGAAGACCTGATCTAATGACAAAAACAACCCAAGACCAAGCAGCTTCAGTTAAGTTGAGAATGGAAAACTATTATCAAACAGCAGTTAATTTGGCAATTGAAAGAAATCAAAGACGTATTGAATTTGAGAATAAACTACAATATCACCATCAAGAATGGTCTGATGAGAGAAAGTATAGAGAGTTAGCTAGTTTGGGTAAAAAAGAATCTCAATTTTTGAGACTTAGAAGAACCAGATTGTCTTTAGAAGACTTTAAAACCGTAAAAGTGATAGGTAAGGGTGCATTTGGTGAAGTTAGATTGGTCCAAAAAACAGATACAGGTAAGATATATGCTATGAAAACACTTCTTAAATCGGAAATGTTTAAGAAAGATCAACTAGCCCATGTCAAAGCTGAAAGGGATGTTTTAGCTGGAGCTGATTCGCCATGGGTTGTTTCTTTATATTATTCTTTCCAAGATGCGCAATACCTGTATTTGATTATGGAATTTTTACCAGGTGGTGATCTAATGACTATGTTGATTAGATGGCAAATATTTACAGAGGATGTTACAAGATTCTATATGGCTGAGTGTATCTTAGCAATTGAGGCTATTCACAAGTTAGGATTTATTCATAGAGATATTAAACCAGACAACATTTTGATTGATATTAAGGGACACATAAAATTAAGTGACTTTGGTTTGTCTACTGGTTTCCACAAAACACATGATTCTAATTACTACAAAAATCTGTTGGCTCAAGAAAAGGAGTCTGGCATGAACAATGGTCAGCAAGCTCAAACAGATAAACAAAAACAAGATTCCATTCATATGACTATGACAAATAGACAACAAATGCAAACATGGAGAAAAACCAGAAGACTTATGGCCTACTCAACTGTTGGTACCCCTGATTACATTGCACCAGAAATTTTTTTGGTTCAAGGTTATGGACAAGAATGTGATTGGTGGTCTTTAGGTGCCATCATGTACGAATGTTTGATTGGATGGCCACCATTCTGCTCTGAAACTCCGCATGAAACATACAAAAAGATTATGTCATTTGAAAGATCTCTAGTATTCCCTGATGATATACATATATCATATGAGGCTGAAGATTTGATACGTAGATTACTGACTCATTCAGATCAAAGATTGGGTAGACATGGAGGTGCTGATGAAATCAAAAGACACCCATTCTTCAGAGGTGTTGATTGGAATACCATTAGACAAGTTGAAGCTCCATACATTCCTAAGTTGTCTAGTATAACTGATACTAGATTCTTCCCAACTGATGAACTAGAAAATGTTCCAGATTCACCAGCAATGACACAAGCTAAGAAGGAACACGAGATAATGACTATGAACGGTAAAAATAAGCAACAGCAACAAGATTTACCATTTATTGGTTACACTTACTCCAGATTTGATTATCTAACTACAAGGAATGTATTTTAAGTCATATATAATGTTGGAATTTATTGTAATTTTTTGTTTTTCTTAATAGGAACATCCTTTTTAAACCATTGAAGCAGCTTTAAAAACCCAAATCCAATGTTTGTTATAGCTAGCATAACTAAAGTCTTATAAGGTTCAGAAATGTCTAAAAACGGATAAGGATACTTACCATCTGCTGGAATCAACATCTTTAACCAATAAATGTAAGCTAAGCCAAAAGCATAACAAACAGATAGCACAATTGTGTTCTTTTTAATAACAAACTTTCCTTTTTTGAAGTAAAAGAAATTGATCAGCATACCAATCAATGGAAATAAATGTAGACACATGTCTATGTGTAAAGGCAAATACTCATTTCTCTTTTTGTCAGTATAATTAGGGTTTTTTTGATAAATCAATTCTGTAAAGAATATCTTCAAAGGCCAATAAACAGATGTCACAACTGTTTCTAAAACTAATGCTATAGGAAGAAGTATTTCTTCTGCGACAAACTTCACTTTTTCATTTTTCCCATTGAAGTAGTTGCAGGAAATGAAAGTTGTAATTTCTTGAACTATACATATAAACAACGAGATATTGGTTAGGAATTGCTTATGCCCAGCTTGCATAAGCTTAGGCGGTAAGATAATTGAGGTACATTTATACAATCCATATATCCCTGTGAATGACAAAGAAAGATTGAACAAGCCTTGAAGAGATGAGTATACCATTATGATCGTAGTGTTAGCTAATTGCCCTGGTGGTATATAGGTACGGGTTCCTCATGCTAGTAAGGCGTTTAAAGGGCGAAAAAAAAAAATTGGGAAACTACAGCAAGGCTCTCAGGATACCAACATCTGATTTTACACTTCAAAAGCATAATATTGCTTCGGAATTAAAACACTTCAAGGAAATCAGGTGCAATTGAATTGGCTCCATTGCACCCATGACGAATATAGTCTTTCGGCAGCGACATAATTGAAATACAGTTTATCCAGTCCAATGGCTACAATCACCGGTTTAAGATCTGTAGTACGAGAGGGATTTTTTTTTCCCCCTTTAAACGCGCTCCCCTTAAATTTCGAAGTCTTTGCACACGATTAACGCCGATTGCATGTAAGGCTTTTATTGAGGATGTCATTTGCGTACTATAGGATTTACATAGTACTGAGATTGAGATTATTTGATTGTGTATTTATTAATTGGCTTTTTGAAGGGGCTTAAAAAATGTAGGTTTTAACATGCAGTATTTGCTTGAAAAACAACCCTTTAACAAAGTTCTGACGCTTGAACAGTCATATATTACGTAGATTTTAACAATGTGATAAACGATTCTTGTGTGGGGTTAGGAAGATAAGAACTCTTAACATTAAAAGTACCTTGACTTTTAACCGAAAATTTCAAGGATATAAATATCCATTAGTTGTACATAACTTATTTTTTGAGAAGACCAACGATCACTAAGGAAACTTTTAAAAAATGTTGTACACTACTTTAATTAAAATAACAGCTGCGATCACTCACTTATCACAAGCTTTCTTCATTCCTGAAAAAAGGGGATTTGGAGATGCAGAAATATCTGTTGACTCCAAAAACATCACTGGTATAGTTTACACAGGGGGTGAATACTTATTGAATATCAGTAATTCATCCACTGGAAACACTACAGTATATGCCCCATATGTGAACACTACCAATGTTACTATTTCAGAACTAGCCAATGCTACGTCTCAATTGAATGCCACTGACTCATCTAGCGATTTGACAGATTTGGTAATAACTGTTGGTAAAGATTCACTAGAAAGAGCTGGGTTCTACTACGCTTTGTCTTTCCCAAATCAAACTGTTGTAGTTACCCAAAACACTACTAAGGGGTTGTTTGTTGCCAACAACACTAATTCTACAGGACGTGGTGGTTTAATTGTTGATAACGAGGGTATAATTTACTCTGGTATAACTTACCCCCACTCTGTTATTGGTGCAGTTGACCCACACGGTAAGGTAACTTACTTCTTTGACCCTGCACTGCCAGCCTTGGCTAAAGTTGCTGCAGTCTACTACAAAAACCATAGTGCTGAAGTCATCACCAAAAACTTGACTAACTCATCTCAAGTTCCTATTATCAATGCAACTTCTTCAAGCAAAAAGGTCTGGTCTCCAAAAGCTAGTAAATTGCCAACTATAGGAGATATTACAGTTGTGAACATCAACTCAACTAAAGAAATCTCACAATACACCAAAAAGGCAGCTAACTCTTCCTCTAATTCTTGGACCATCTTAGCTTCGAACAACTTGATTTTCATTCCACCAAACATTGCTGGATCAACTCACTCCAACGTTATTGGTGCTGGTATCTTGAGTCCAATCCAAGCTAGTGTATTAGCTTCCTTTGTTAAAGCTGCAGGTGCCGGCTTTTTAGCTCCAGTTATTAGCGCTTTAGGTTAGAAAATTTCTTCTATCAAAGCATAACAATATGTAACATAGTTAACACAAATTTTATATACCCCATAAACAATTCTCTCATCCTACATAAACATAATAAACTTTTTCAAGTAAGCCTTTTTATACATATATACTCCATATGCGTAAAACTGTTTAATACGTCTTACTATTATAACTTTTTAAAAAAAACATATTGATTGGAATTATATTTGAAAAAAAAAAAAAGAGGGATGTTAATAAATTATTAAACTTTGAAAAATACAAAATATATAGTTTATTATAGGTGTAGAAAAATTAGAATTATATGATAATACTAATTTATTCCTTGTTTTCTTCTTCAACGTAAGACTTGATGTAGAAGTTTTCGATGGCAGATTCTTCCTTAGCTTCGATGATTCTGACGGCATCTGGTAAGGCCTTTGGACCAGATCTGTTGGAAGCTGGGTCTCTCATAATTTTAACCTTGATACCTAAAACACCTTGTCTCATTAAAACGTGTCTGGTGGCAGTTTCGATGAAGTCGTTAACTGGTTGACCGGAGTGAATCAAGAAACCTTCGGAGAACTTCATGGCCTTGGCTCTAGCAGCTCTTAATTTACCGGAGATGATGACTTCACAACCCTTAGCACCGGAGTCCATGGCGAACTTGATGGCACCGTAAGCAGCCTTTCTCATAACTAAACCGTTTAATAATTTGTACTTGATAGCTTCGGCTTGGGCAACAGCAGATAAACCAATTTGTTGGACTCTGTCAGCGTATAAAGCTAAACCACCTCTTTCAATACCGAATCTCTTACATAATAAGAAGGTTAATTCGTTGATTCTTCTACCGTGTTCACCTAAGACAGCTTGGGTCTTGACGGCTCTGATGACGATTTCGATCTTGCTGGACTTCTTGATTTCACAACCAGAGTAACCTTCTTCGGCTAATTCTCTGGCAAAGAATTCGTTGACTTCAGCGAAGAAAACACCATCGTTAACAATCTTTCTGGTTTGGGAGATTTCAGTCTTTTTGGCGAACATTATAATAATTTATTCTGTGGTTTTACAGGGTTTTAAACGTTTATTATTATTCAGATTATACAGCATAAGATGTTTCAAACTTACCATGAAATCTATAATTTTAACAAAAAAAAAAAAGGCTTTACGAAGTTTTTCAGTTGAGAAAAAAATCCAAAATTCAATGAATGATTTTTCTTGTTGTTTTTTTTTGCTAGTGTTTTAGTTAATAAATATTCAAAAAACGTGACTACCTTCCTAGATAGGAAAAAACAATTTATTCAGAAAAAAAAAAGAAAACAAAAAATTAGACATTTTTAAAAAATATCATAAAAAATTTGGTATTTCCTAAAAAAGAAGTTTACTATTTTTGTAACAAAAAAATGTTCTGAAACTTTTTTATTTTAAATCCGAACATTTAAGCAAGTTTCATTTCATTTTCCTATGTAGTTGGCATGGTCCATAGGCACAATACATGTGTTAATCTAAGCAAATTAGCTCATTTGAAGTTAATCAAAAAAAAAAAAAAAAAAAGATGCTTAGTCTATATGTTTTAATCAAATCATTGGTATTCATTCTATAAGCTTGCTGATTTTGTGCTGTTTGGACCTCTATCGGAGATAAAAATGTGTAATACCAAAAGCCCAATAGTGTGCAGCGGATTTTCGTTTTTTATTAATCTTACATTTTTTCACCACGCTGTGTTTTGTTTTTTTTTTTTTTTTCAGTATACGTGTTTACTTACTGAACAAACACGAACAAACAACCAAAGAGTATACAAAATTCCCCAAGAAAACTTCAATCAACTAATCATTTTACAATGTTGATGAATACCAAAAGCATTTTATTAATGCTATTGTCCTTATGGACTTTAGTTGTTGAGTGTACGTCTAACAAAAAGCTATTGAAGGAAGCTAAAAGAGGAAACAACAACATTATCAAGTTAACCGATACCAACTTTAGAAGTATTTTAAAACCAACTAGAGATTCCCATATAGTTGTATTTTTAACTGCCACACAAGAAGATATTGGTTGTACCTTATGTCAAGCCATGGAAGAAGAATATAATACATTAGCCGATTCATGGTTTAAATCTCACCCAGACGGTATAAACAATATTGAAACTTCTGGAGACAGAGGTTTATTCTTTGCCAAAGCTGACTACTCTGACGGTGGTAACACCTTAGTCTTCCAACACTTCAAAGCTGCTCAAGTTCCATTACTATATGTATTTGGCCCAGAAACAGATCCAAATGCTGATATTAATACTTTCCAACAACTAAACATACCCTCAACTGCCACTTCTGGTGACGAAAGAGTCAATATGTTAATCAATTCTTTTTCTCACTATTTTGAGTTGGAAAACTATAAATTGTTTAAACCAATAGATTATGTCTCAAGAGCCATTACAACAGTAAGTATATTGGCTGTTTTATTTTTGATGAAAAAATATAGCAACATAGTATTCATGATCATTCAATCAAGAATTTTATGGGCTTGTTTCTCAACTTTGTTCATAATCTTCATGTGTAACGGATACATGTTTAACAAAATTAGAGGGTCCACATATGCTGGTAAAACTCAATCAGGTATTGAATACTTCCAAGGCGGTATGCAAAGTCAATATGCCATCGAAACCCAAATCGTTTCCTTCATCTATGGTGTTTTAGGTTTATCTGCTTTGCTAATGGCAAAATTAATTCCATACACATACACCTACTTCATGAAAAAGCAAAAACAATACAACGCTGCTTTGAGTTCTGTTGTTCTAACATTCCTATTTTTGACTATTATTTTCTTCTTCAGCAGTGCTTTATTGTATGTCTTCAGAATCAAGAATGGTGGTTATCCATTTAAATTTTTGAAGTGATAAAAAAAATTATATATTTCATGTTTTATAAATTCATTTGTGTTTGCTTTTTTAATAGTTTGGATTAGTATATATAATACGCAACTACTTCTTCTTGCCGAAAATACCGGATTTCAATTTAGCAACTGATCCTACAGCTGTACCAACAGTTGTAATACCAGTGGTAATACCTTTAACAGCTAAATTGGTGTCAATTTTAGACACATTCAAAATGAACTTAGGCTCAAATTCAAATGCGAAGTTGACCTTACAATCAAGAGGTTCCCCTGAATCTGGATCTAACATATCAACACTGAATTCGTTTCCATTGACGTTATCTGGATCTATATGGGATAACGGGAATATGGCTTCACCCAATAAGTCATCACCAGAGGCTACATCCTTATCATATAATTTCACATATAGATAGTCGTTGACTCTATTAGAAATTTCAACATTGCCTGTTTCATTCCATTCAGGATTCAAATTCTTCTTGATAGTTTTAGTTTTGAAAAACGGATCAGAAGACTTGTTCAAGATATTCTTACTTAAAGAATTACTCTTATCACCACCAGAATTCAAGTATAATTTTACATATGGATCAGAAAAACCATTCAAGTCACTAATTGGAACATTGGTGGCATTCTTAACTGTTACCTTAAGTTCACCAAAGTTAGTAATTAAATCAGATTGAGGTAGTTTAGTGGTTAATACTGGGAACCATTCAGCTTGGATCATCAACTTAGATACACCAGAACCTGTTAAAGTTAAAATACCTGGTTTGTAGTAACAGTTTTTAATAATTTCAATGGTTGGAATTACTAGTTCAGAAATATATTCTTCAGCTTTATTGCTTTGTTCTTTTTTGACAATTCTGAATGTAGTTACAGACCACTCCAATTCCTTAATAAATTGATCAATAATATAAGGTTGTTTAACACTCTTGGTTTTCAATTGATGAGAAACAGATCTAGCATAGCCGGACTCATCAAAGAAAGTTTGAATATATGTGTTTGGAGCAGCCACATCACCATTTAAAACAGTTATGGCTAAAACACCAGAATTGTAATTCAATAGTTCATCCAAATCTAACTTTAATTTATGAGAGTATAAATCTTGTAACTCATTGATCTCATTTTCTTCGGCTTTAATGGCTTCCCTTTCTTTTTTATCTTTGATGCCCTTTTCTAAATCAATATTACCGTATTTTTCTTTAAATTGGTTAGATCTGTCATTCAACATATTAACTTCTTGAATTTCTTCTAATGATAAAATCGGTAAACAAGGATAAAACGATTCGTAGTAAGTCAAAAGACCTCTCTTTTTAGCAGAAGACTTCTTTTTCTTCTTACTAGAAAAGGCAGATGTAGCCTTTGGTCTAGATACTAAAGTCACAGTCTTAGGTTCAGTAAATACTTTTTGAGCCCATTTGTCACTTTTGGACTCCTTAACTATCAAATCTTCGTTTAAAGTTATTGGAGTAAACCCAATAGATTTATCCTTACCTGAATCTTCACTATCAAAGACTTCAAATGTAACTCTTTGATTAGCAGAGTTAATTGGAGCATAAATAGCTTGGTTCCAAATTGGATTTGTTGTATTATCAATAGTATTGGTTCTACCCATCTTTTTCCCATTCAGTTGAACAGTACAATAAGGATCAATAGTACCAATAGTTTCTAAATCCTTTAAATTATCAGCCTTATTCAAAAAGGTTCTTATAACACCAATAGGAGGTTGGTATGATACTGCAGCAGCACGCTTACTACCCTCATTTAAATCAACAGATTTCCAACCCGCAGCAATTTTCAATTTTAGTTCAGAAATCTCCAAAGATTTGTCTTTAATTATCATTGGTAACCAAGGTCTTTCAGCTTCTGTTCTATCTACTAGCTCAGCTAAAGATTGAACACTAGTGGCAATGATAGTGCTCTTTTTAGCATTACCATTTCTAACGACAAATTTAAATCTAGTTTTTGGTTTATTATCTACAATAAATCTTTCACTCACAGCTAAAGCAGGATACTGAGTACCTTTAACAATGCTTGAAGTGGCCAATAACTTGGCGTTTTTGTAAATTTCAACAAACAAACTTAATTTGGCAGCTCTTTTATCTTCTGGTTTCTTACCAGCAGTAGCACCATCATTCTCACATTCACAATCTTCAACATCATCATCGCCATGATCATGACTAGCCTTTTTATCTTCAGAATCTTCTTTGTAAACAAATGTAACCTCAGCTTCAGAAGTACCAACAGATGAGATACCTGTGTTTAATTCTTCAAAGCCGTCGTCTTCGGTTAAAGTTGATTCTTGAGCATCAGGAACAATTGTCTTTTGAAGAACTGGATGGAACTTTAAGTCAAAGAGTAAATTACCAATAGATTTGGCATTTCTCATAATGCTAGCATTAATCCCTTGTTTATGAACAGTCTTAGAAGCACCAGAAGATTCATCAGCAGAATCAAACAGTTTATTCATATCAAAAATAACTCTACCAATCTTCAAATCTTTAGCAATATTGCTATCAGCTAAATCCATAACATCAAGAATTAAAGGATCGGTTAAGTTATCAGTAATCATGAAGATAGTTTCATCCCAAACTGGATTCAAAGAATCTTTGACTGTATTAGATCTGGCTAAAACTGTATCACCAGTTAAGGGGGCGCCAAACATAAAGTTAACGTATGGATCAACAGAAGTATCTAGTTTAGAAGATCTCTTTATATCAACAGCCTTTCTTAAATTTACTTCTAAGATACCAATACCGTTGACATTATCACCGCCTTGTAGTAATTGAGGAATATTCAATTGGAAAGAAAATGGAGGCATAACTATTGGACCAGCATAATATCTGATCAAATTGTTGACAAAAGGCATCAACCCAGGAATAAACCATGGCAAATCCCAACCAAAAATGGAGTTGTTCAGCAATTTAGCTTCAACATCGATTTGGGGGACATCAAGTAATTGAACATTGACAGTTTGCATATGTGGGAATGCAGTCATCAATTTAAATCTTAATCTTATTGGAACAGAAAAGGCAATGTCAGAAATACTGGCAACAGGAATAGAAATCAACTTTTGACCAATAAAAGACTTAACAACAATTCTAGTATTAACGTAATTTTTTAATTGCTTAGAAGTCAAGTCAGCAGTATCATGAGGAGTAAAAGATAAATTCCAATCCATTACAACAACATCATTAGCTGTATTGCCAAAAGTCTTAACTCTTTCAATTCTTGGAGGCTTAATACCAAGACTGAACTCATCTATCCATAACTTTTTGATTAAAGGAACAGGAATAGTACCAGGAGTACTCAATATATCATTGACTTGTTCAACAACCATTTGACATACTTGAGGTTCAATTCTAGGCCAAAACTTGTCTAACAAAGTATTTAACCATTCCATGGATTCATAATCATCTTCAACTTTTTGAACAACAATCTCCTTTTGGACTAATTCTTTGATAGATGATCTGTATTTTTTTATAGACGCTCTGTAGTAGATAGAGAAGAAGGAAATCACTATGAATAAAGGACCCAAAGAAAATTTAGACTTACCAATCACAAAAGATAAAATAGAAGCCAAACCTAATAGTGCAACTGAATGAAACCAGTCACCATAAGCTATTTCAGGTAAAACTCTGCTCAAAAATGTTTGTACATGGGTTTCATCCAAAGAATCTTCAATGGTTAATTCATCTTTGTTTTCATAGCCTCCAACCTGTTTCCAACCAACATACGATGCCTCTACGTCAAGATAGTCATCAATATCTTGGTTTTTCTTTTTCTTCTTTTTACCTTTGTTTTTATCATCTTTCAAAACTGTTGCTTTAGTTTCTTTCACCTCCACTGTATCATTTTTACCTGTTTTTGTATCAACAGATTTCACAGCATTAGCAACCATATTTATATACAAAATAGTTGATGCACCAATAATAATGTATAGGGATATAGGTTTCTTATCTTATCTTTTGCATATTAAGATGTGTTTACACAGAGAAATTTGTATTTGAAGGGAGGGCAGATTTTATTTTTTTGTGTTTTTAAAATTTCCTAAAACGTGAATTTTCCCTACAAAAAAAAAATATATATATATATAAACTAGCATTAGCACTTAGAAAATATTGCACAAAGGCTCAAATTGATGGTACTGCTGAGAGAAATCATCTATATATGTATAAAAATTTTGAAACAAAGGGGACAGGATTGTTCTGGTATTTAATGTGTTTCACATTGTGCGGAGTTAACGATATATTGCCCTGTATATAATGTGTCTGTTTAGGGTATATATTCCTCAGCAGAATCTTCTGAAGATTCAGAGAGATCGCTTTCATCATCACTAGGTAATTTGTATTTTGGCTTACTAGCAGATACAGCTCTTCTATTGGAGTTTCTCTTGATTGAAGGCAATTCGGATATTTCAAAGTCGGAGTCATCAGACAAGTCAACTTCATCATCCTCTACTACGTCTTTCTTTTTCTTTTCAATTATCTTCTTAGTGGCTACAGGTTTCACACTGTTGTCTTTGGTAACAACTTTAGCTTTTTTAGTAACAGTTACTGGTTCTTCTTCATCATCTTCTAAATCAATCAATTCAGTACCCTCTTTTTTAGCTATTTTTGTAGGAAGAGTAGCTTGTTTCTTGCTCTTATCAGCTGTGGAACTAACAGCTGTAGTGTTTGAATTGGAACCAGGACTGGTGGAAATCAAATCTTTTTCTTCCTGGTTTTCTTTCTTCAAAATTGGTGCTGGTGAGCTCGCTTTCTTAGTTCTAGCTTTCAATTCTTTTAATATAGTCTTTTCATTAACTTCTTGTTTGATCAATTGGTACTTGAAATCACTAGCGGCATTTTTACCCTTCTTAACAGCTGGTTTTTTGACTGCTTTTTTCTTTCCTGATTTAGTAGCTTTGTCAGGTATGATGTTACTTCTAGCATCAGTATCGTATTCAATAAATTTGTTATATTGTTTGACAAACTCTTCTAAATCTTCTTTCCACAAGTCTTTATTGGTCTTGTTTCTTAAAATTTCTAATTCTGCTTGTTTGCTGGCAATGTCTCTGTTCAAAGCATTGTATTTTTCATAAGTCAAAGACCACAACTTCATGTTCAATAAGTAATCAAAGGAACCATACTTTTCTTCGGAAGAGTTTGAAACTACATTATCCAAACCACCAGTTTGACCATCCTCATCTTGTTCAAACGGATTAATATTAACAGCTTCGCCTTCGTCATCTTCATCTAGCATCTCTACATCTTTAGATTGGATTCCAGCAAAGTTGAAATCACCATTTTTGGTAATTCTTGGGAAGTTTAATTTTTCTAATTCTTCAACTAACATACTCTTCTTTTTATTACCAACCTTCAATTCACCTGTTATAACAAGATTCAAAAACTTGGCTTGGAAACTCAACTTGTCAATGATCTTTTGTAAATGAGACATCAAGTGATCTTTTCTATCTTGATACATTTGCAATCTAACATCGAAATATTCTTGTAAAATTTCTCTAGGATCATCATATTTTTTGATTTTTCCTCTATGATCGAAGCATACCAAGTTGGTTAAAGCTACTGGAGCAACTAGTTTGAATCTTTCATAGAAACCTATTTCTTTTGTTTTTTTAAATTCTTCTTCAGATAAAGTAATAACAAATCTTATAGTGGCTCCGTGTTGTTCTTCCATGTCTTTGATCCAAGGTTTAACTTTATCAGTACCACCTAATCCTGCCAATAAATGTTCTTTAATTGTAGCAATCCAAGTGGTTGGTGGTAATTCAGTGATTTCAATAGTAGTTGGACCTGTTTGTTCAATTCTACCATACAATCTATATCTACTACCATCAGAAGCAATTGGTTCTGAAATACCATTCCAACCTCTATACCAAGGAGCCATCTTTGCCATTGGCTTACCTTCCATCAAATTGTAAATGTTGGCAACAATATCTTCAGGATTGAAAGGTGGAATATAAGTACTCCAACCTGTACCAATACCTTCACCACCATTGACCAAAATCATAGGTATAACAGGAGCATACCACTCTGGTTCAATAGTCTTTTCATCTTCTTGTAAGTATTTCAATAAAGCGTTGTCATCCTTGTGGAAAATAGATGAGGTTAGTTTATTCAAATGGGTAAAAATATATCTTGCAGCAGCAGCGTCTTTACCACCAGTGGCTCTAGTACCAAAGGCACCCTTTGGCATCATCATATAGATGTTATTGGTACCAACAAAATCTTGGGCTAATCCGATAACAGTTTGAACTAAAGAAGCGTCACCATGATGGTACTCAGTGGCAGCAGAGACGTATTGAGCAAAGGTGGAAACCTTCATATCTCTAACAACATTATGTTTTAAAGCACCAAAGATGACTTTTCTTTGAACAGGCTTGAAACCATCCATGACATTAGGAATAGATCTGATGTTATCAGCCAATGAAAATAAAATCAATTCTTTATTAATGAAATCTTTTATAGGAATAACATCTAGTGTAGGATCCAAAAAGGTACCTGGTTCATGTTGTCTAAGCCATTCTTTTCTATCATCAGCCCTCTTTTTAGAAAAGGCTAACTCAATTAATTCATCTTCATCTTTTTGTAAAGCATGGAAAGATTTGATATGTCTATCTAGATTAGAGAAATATTCTCTCATTTCTTGTTGAGTAGAAGTACCTAACCCTTTATAATATTTGAAAGACCAAGTACATGTTTCACCTTCAGTTTCTCTCCAAGTTTGGTATTCCGGAATGTTAAAAAATTGAATAGCCTTTTTGGTTGGCTTTGTAACAGTTACTTTGATAATAGGAGTAATGAATTCAACTAAAAATCCAGGTATTTCCAATAAACCTGGGAAAGAAGTCTCTAAAAAGTTGATTAATAAACCCTTGATATGGGAACCATCATAATCTTGATCAGTCATGATCATTAAATGACCATATCTTAAAGAAGTAACATCTGTATAAGTCTTTTTATGTTGTAAACCCATAATTTTCTTGATAGCTTGAATTTCTTGATTTTTATTGACCTGATCAGCAGAAGCATCTCTGACATTTAAGACTTTACCTCTTAATGGGTAACATCCGTAATAATCTCTACCAACAATAGACAAACCAGCAACAGCCAATGACTTGGCAGAATCACCTTCTGTTAATAGTAAAGTACATTTATGACCCTCTCTAGTACCGGCCTTGTTAGCATCTTCTAATTTAGGATATTCTGTTAGTCTACTTTTTTTTGAACCATCAGATTTTTTCAATGTCTTGTTGGCATTTTCATCAGCAATTTCAAAAATTCTATCAGCCAAGTTGGTTTTCATGACTTTTTTAACAAAATCATCAGAAATGTCACATTTTGAACCAAAGTCTTTGACTCTAGTAGTCAATTGTTCTTTAGTTTGAGAAGTGAAAGCAGGATTTTCAATTAAACAATTAACAAAAATGAACATGTTATTTTTGATTTGAAAAGGCTTAACATTTTTCTTTTTTAGATTACCAGAAATTTTCTTTATCAATTGATCGGTAATGTAATTAACATGGGTACCACCGGAAGTTGTAGCAATGGAATTAACAAAGGATATTTGAGAAAATGAAATGTCAGATACTGCAAAAGCTATTTCCCAACGGTCATTCAATCTTTCATAGATAATAGTTGGTGTTTGAATGTTTTCATCGACATTTTCTTCACCAGATTCAATTTTCTTCATCTTTTCTAAAGATTTCAAATACAACTCAACGTAGTTTTTGAAATTTCTTATTTTCAAATTTTCTTTGTTCAAGGTGACTTTAATATCTCTAACAGAACCATTAATATCAAAGACTCTTCTTTTCATAATACTTACAATATCGCTTTCAAGCTCAGTCATATTAAATCTCTTCAAATCAGGCTTGAAAGTAATCTTGGTATATGAGTTCTTATTGGAATAAGAAGTAATCTTAGGTGGATGACAAGTTTGCATATTGTTTTCCCATTTTTGAATGTACTTCTTTCCTAATTTGGAGTCAACGGTTTCTAATGTAAATTCTGTAGAGAAGATATTACACAATTTAGCACCATAACCATTTCTACCACCGGTAACCTTCTTTTCTTTATCGTCATAATTCGAAGATGTTAAAAGATGACCAAAAATCATTTCTGGAATGAATATTTTTTCGGTATCATGCATTTCAACAGGAATACCTTGACCATCGTTCAAAACACTAACAAGATTCTCTTCAGGTGTGATGGTAACGTCAATTTTGGACATTTTAGCATCTCTAACTTTATTATCGGCAGCATTCACTAAAATTTCATCAAAAATTTTGAACAACCCTGGAACGTAACACACTTCCTTTTCAATCATGCACTGAGTTTCAGAATCATAAGTCCACATTTTTTCAACTTGTTTTTCTACAGATCCGACATAAGTGTCTGGTCTTTTCAAAATGTGCTCTAATTGAGAAATTTTTTGATACTTCTGAGAAGCAGATTTTTCAGCTGCTGAAACCATGGTTAAATAATTCGATTAATAACAAGTAAATAGCTAAGATTAATACTTTTAATTAAACTTTACTTTGAATAGTTTTTTATACACGAAAACGAACCAAACAAAAAAAAACTAGATCTGATGAGATTAAAAAATGGGGGGTTTTTCTGTTGATTATTGTCGATAAAACTAAAGCAATGTTAATTTGGTTTCGTGAATGATCTTTTCTATAACTGAAAAAATAAGTCGTTTGGTTAAAGGCAAGTATTATTAACCAAAAAGTCTGAACAAAATTTTCAATGTTTTTAAAACTTGTTATTTCACTAGTAACTGTTTTTCCGTCTCGCTTTTTTTTCTCAAATCAACAAACTATATAAAGCGTGTTCTATTTGGACAAAGCAAGAGGGGAATTTCCTATTACGGATGAGCGGGGATAAGAAGTTTACGCGTCGCATTTTTAAAGAGTCACGTGCAATTAATGTATAGGAATCAACGATAGCTTACAGTTGATTGTAGAGGATTATTGAGGAATTACATATATAAGAAATTAAACGATGATGTCGTCAATTTGCTCAGCCTCAATTCTTTTAATAAGATCTGATTTTTCATATTCATTCACAGTTTCGGAGTCATCGTTGGGATTATTACTAATATTGTTAGAGATTTTGATGAATTTGTTCAAAATTGAGTATTCCTTGTGTTGAAGAACTTCTTGAATTAAAGGAAGATATCTTTGATTTATGTATTCACCTAGAACACAGAAATTGTCTTGAGCAGCAATATTCAATTTATCATCGTTCATGTCATTCAATAGTTTGCAGAAATCTAAAATAATAGACTTTATTATGCCGTTGACATGACCATATTCTTTGAACAGTTCAAAAACACCGTCTAGTAAGTTTTCGCTTATGATATGGCCAATGTATTCAGAGTCATTAAAAGAGATTATGGAGGTGAACAACTTCATACACTTGATTTTGTTTCTGAATGAAGTAGAGGAATGACACATGATTTTGGATATGTTAATCAATATGGATTTGTCAGAAGAAAAGATAAAATCTCTAGAAGTTTCTTTGTGTTCGCAGATCATAAACTTGACAATATCAAACAGGTAAATCAAATTATTATCTTTGAAAGCAGAAAACTCTAATTTTATTATTGGATCAATAAGAGAATGAGCAATTTGGTCATAAAACTGAGTCAAAAATTTGGTTCTTATAGTAGATTGGTAATCCGTAGTCTCGTCACAATCTTCTTCATGAAACTCAACTTGTTCAAATTCATCTTGTTCATCATTTTGGTCATTTTTGTTGTTAAACATAGCAACATACTGATCTAAGTTGAAATTACCAGTTTCAATCTCATCATTTTCCATGTTGTAGTCATTTTGATCATCCGCAATGTTCATCAATTCTTTTTCGTAAAACTTTTCATCTTCTTCATCAACAATGATATCTTCTTCTTCTAGTATGAAATCTTCATCTTCTTCCATGTCATCATTCTCTTTTTGATCAACGGTTTCAAATTCATCCTCATCATCTATGTTGTTTATTTGTTTCACGAACATAGACAAAGCACCTGATTTGCCCATTAACTTGAAGTTGCCGTTGTTTTCTTTATTGCTATCAAAATCAACATCAGATTCTCCTGTTTTGACAATATGCTCATCATTTTCTATGTCATCATCTTCATTATCAAAATCTTCATCATCGTCTTTGTCAGTAAAAAAATCATTTTCATCATCAATAATTTCGGTGACTCTGTATTCAATATTAGATAGAGATTGAGTGAAAAAGTCTTCAACCCCAGTTGATCCACCTATGCTCAATAATGCTAACAATGCATGTACCAGTTGTGGTTTTAAATATTGGCATTGGTCTTTAATTAAAAGATTGGCCAAGACAGAAATCATAGATAGATCTACGACTTCATTTTTAGCTTTGTCTTCTTCAGTTGTGCATTTATCAGCCATGTATGCAGCAGATAAACTGGATATAGATCCACATTCATCTTTCAAAGACATAATGTCATTTTCTATAATGGCTAAGGATATGTCTGTAGCTAATGATTTCAATTCTTCTAAGGACTGTAGTTGACTATCGTTTTCATATGAAGTGTTACTCAACCCGGTAAAAACGGTTTTCAACATTTCAAATATTTTGATGTCAACCAATTTTTGCATAAAATCTAGACTGTCATCTGTGTGGTTGCCCAAAGCAGACTTGGCCATTAGTATACATTCATGCAACATCTTCATATTTTGTAGTACTTCTTCGATGGTCAATTGTTGATTTTCATATTTGGTGGAAATGTCACTCACTATTTTATCCAAAATGTTCAACTTTTTTGTTATGAAATCTAAAAGTAAAGTTTGATCTTCTTGTAGAACTTCTTGTATCACAGGGAAGTCGTCTAAGTATCTAGCAAAAACAAAATCCCTTAAGAAAGTCAATCTAGCTAGTTGTCCAACCAAAAATTTACAATTTTCAGCTTCATCATTCTCATCTTCAGATAAGAAAGATGATGGCTCAGATGAAGAGTCCTCAGTTGCTTCATTATTACCTTTGAGAAGAACTTTCAAAGCTTCGTCATTGAACCATAGCTCTTGTTTTCTTTGAGCGTTTATCTTAAAGTCTTGATATAATTCAAGATAATTAGCCTTCATTGTTGGATTGTCAATATCATATTCAAGTATCTCTAAGCAACTTTCGTATAAGTCATTTTCCAAAATTCTATAGATAATATAAGCTTCATTATAAGCTATAATAGATTTCAATATTGAGCTTATCAAAATCAACTTTTGCCAATCATCATTTGCTTTATCTACATTATAGTTGTTTATCAAACAGTTCAGGTAATCCTTATCTAAGATAAACTTCTGTGTAGTATTCTTCATAAATGGTTGATTCATATTTTCATTGATAATTTTTAATGATTCTATAAGGTCTGCAGCAGACTGTTTTTCTCCAGTGCAAGGTAAAGCCACAGGACCAGCTAGTAGCTCAACGAAATTGTTGTTTATATTATTATTTCCGATTAAATTATTACTGTATGCATTACTCATATTTTGTTCTAGGCTGTTTAGATCTAAGTTGTTGATGTCTCCTCTTATAGCAATAAGAGAAATTCCAGGAACTAAGTCACTTTGTATATGTTTGATAAATTCACAAATATGATCACATCCACTGATTTCTTCAAAACTTAAAGCTATGTCTTTACCACTACAGTCTCTCCATACAATAAGAGTTTCTTCTTGTCTTTGGTATTCTATATCTCCTTCTAGTTGTGACATTATAATACTGTCGGATGGAGAATTTTCATCAACAACAAGCAAAAACGGTTTGCTTTGCTCTTCTTTTATGCTGTGTTCCAATTCTTCACACGGAGACCTCTTAATACCACTGACGTAACCAGTACCTACATCTCTCCAATCGCCATTTTCCAGAAAATATACTTTGACTCTTTTTTTCATTGTCATTGGTTCTATTTCATTGTCGTTGAAAAATCCATCAATATTATCGGTTTCAGGGGTTGTAGGTTCCATATCTTTCTTGGCTTCGTAAGCTGCATCTCTGTTTTCAAAGTATGATTCTTGGTAGTTGTTTGTGTTATTTTCTAATTCTTCATTATCTGTTGTAGTGTAGAACTCACTTTCACTTTCGATAAAACTACTGTTTAGATTGTTTGCAAGAGGTTTAGGTTCTACAAGCATCGGAACCTCCTCATTTTGTTCAGTCTTGCTGATCTCCATGATATAAACTGTGGGTTATTATTGATTATATGTATGAAATTAAAGAAAAAGAAAGGTAATTTATTAAACTTTTCTTCTGTATTTTTCTTTTTTTAAAATTTTGGTGAATAATAAAATGCTTCTGTTTATTTACTTTATATATTAATTAAAACTCGGATTATAGTTATAATTTATTGTTGCTATATGTATTCTATATTAGTATGATCGTTTGGTATATGGTTTGCTCTTCAGTACCTCCAAATAATCCTCAAATTCATTAGACATTGTTTTCATTTCTTTTTTTTTTGAGCTCATATAGGGTTAAACAAAGACTAACATAGTTTCTCTTTTCTTTTTTTTTACCCAAAAAAGGCGTTTTTCTTTTCTTTTTTTTTTTTGGTATTACCGGGAGATTTTAGTAAAAGAACAATTTCCTAATTGGTAACTTTTTTCCTAACTGGGAAATTGAATAGATTTTTACTGGATAAGTCCGAACATATAGCTAGCCTTGTTTAAAACTTTAATTAATAGGGAGAAAAAAAAAGGAACGGAAAATGGTGTAGCGCTTTGTAAGAAAACACCCTATATCCGAAGGTAAGTAAAATACACCTAATTAATTAAAGCTTTACTATTAAACTGGCTTCTTGGTAACTTAAAGGAACTATACCAAACTCGCTAGCAAATTTCTTTGATATGAATCTACCACCACAATAATGTTGAGAAGTAGGCTTCAAGTATTTGGAACATAGTTTAGGGTATGTTAAACTTATTAGCATATCAGGGTCAAGGTAATCTTCTGTTTTTGGTCCTTCATCTACATCCCATCCACTTGGTGAATCTATACTAATGAGTTGGATATCGGCTCTTTTTTTCTGGTTTTCTATGAGCAAGTTGATAATGTCTAGATAATGGCCCTGTTTGATTGGTGGTTTAAAACTGAACCCAAATATGGAATCAACAATGTATTTATGTTGTTTGAATAGCATATTCAATTGTTCTTTGCCAAGAGAATCTTTTATTACCTTTATTTCATACATTTTTTCTAAAGTCGTAACCAAATTATTATAAAAAGGTTGTTTGGCGTACATTTTTTCAGCATTTGGATAATACACTGTAGGATTCCATCCCAGAATCTTCAAATGACGTGCGCAAACCAACCCATCACCCCCATTATTTCCTGGTCCTGCAATTATTAGTATTTCGGATTTACTTTTGTATTGCTGATTGATAGCTAAGGCGCATGAAAGCCCTGCTAGCTCCATCAATTGCTCCAAAGTATAGCCATATTCTGGTGACATTAATTTTTTGTCTATTAAAGCAGCTTTAACAGAGTTTAATAACATTTTTTTTTTTTTTGATTTTATTTCTTGGCTCAAATTTGGTTATTCTAGATCTTAATCAAGCACACTGCTGTTTCTTTAGCCCTTCATTTATGTTCTGTAGAGCCCCATATATGCTCATTTTAAAGGGGGGGAATCAACAATCAGCAGGAGGGGTGTTGAAAAAAAGGTGATACGCCGTATGTCATTATCTCACATTTTAAGAGAGCGCAAAATTGGTGATTAGCACGGTAGGACCTTATCTCCTGTTAACGATTAATTATCAGTGGCTAGCCTACTGTGTTTCATTGAAGGAAAAGACTAGATGGAATTATATATGCATATATTATACTTTGAGTTGATTATTACCTTTTTTTACTTTGAAAGAAAATTTGAATTTGTTGGGTTTATGTTTCATAGTCACGGGATCCTTCACAATGCTCTCTGTCTCTTCACTAGTTGACTTTACAAAGTTATTAATATCTGCTTCAACTGGCTTCAAGTTGTCAGGCTCTAATGGCGATTTGCTGTAATTTCCTGCAATAGCGTCATCTTTCAGCTTGATCTTAATTGGAGACTTATGAATAGATTCTTCTTTGTAGCTTTTAATGTCATTGGTAACAATGCTACGTAGCCAGTCTATTTCATTTTTCATGGTATCCATTTTTCCTTCCAAATCAGCTATTCTTTTGTCTTTCTCGTTTATTTTTATCTCCAAATCTTTTAGATATGTGTCGTTGTCATGTTTGTAGGCTGAAAAATCATAATCTTCAAAATTGGATTTCTTGTTAAAATCCATTCCATTCACCATACGTGTGTTGTTATTCAAATGGTTTAGGTAGCCCATAACACTTGCATAATTGTTGTTGTTTAAAATAGCGTTTTTAGCAGCATCAAGTGATGAATTGGAATCACTCGGCATGTCATAGTAATTCGTTCTGTAATCGTGTTGAGATTTTTGTAATTTCTTTCTCTGTTGATTTTGTTTTAACTGTTTTTTAGTAACAAAATTGAACTTATTACCACTATTATTCTTGGTCATTGGGGCTGAAAATGCTTTGTTAAAGAATTTATTGTCATTTACCATTGCTTCAGGCACTGAGTGTTCAGGTATTGTGTGAATATCATCTGATCTGTATGCTGGTTTGAACTGAACCGGAGATGTATACAGCTTTTCAAAAGATTTATCAACCATTTTATTGCCATATTGTCTTTTATGAGGCATTCCGTTAATGGTATTTTTTAGTTGTGCATTTTGATAAGCTTCGTCTGGATCTGTCAACAAATCAGCAAATCTATCTAAATTAGTGTTATCTTCATAAAGAGAATTTAAAGCTGCATTAGACATAATTTGTTCTTGTATTTGTTTTTCAATGTCAGCATCATATACTCCAAAATCTGAGTTTTGTTGTTTTTTGAAGTTATTTTTGGTATTTTTAAATAGACTTTCAAGTTGGGAATTGGGGGTATTTGGTTTCGCAAGCTTGCCTTTAAATATTGTGGCTGATCTGTTGCTAATCTTCTTCAAATTATCAATCTGTTGCTGGTAGATCGAGTTCTTGATATCGTTCTTATCTTTCTTCAGATTGGATGATGAAGCACTGCTGGTAAATCTTCTAGCATTATTCTTCTTGTTTGATTTATTGCCATTGTCTTGTCTATTGAATGCACCATTTATTTGTGTGTACAATGTATCGTTATAGTTTTCCGGTTTCATATATGATCTTTGTTGTAGCTCCTCTTCATCAGTGACTGCTTGTGATGTATCAACAGCAAAATCTTGGTTGGCTTTTAAATTTGTCATATCGTTGCTATCATTCAAGTTCAAAAAGTTTGTTTGTTGTAAGTTCATCAAAGATGATTGTATCTCGTTGATGGCTTTTGATCCCATTAGATTATTTGGGTCGGATAAATCGAACCCAGAAGAGCCTGCAATGGAAGGTGGTGGTGGGTTATGGCTGTTGCCTCTGCTATTTGAACTTGCAAGACTATTTCTCTTGCTATCGCCGTTTTTCATATCAACAGCTAAAGGCATATAATCGTTGTTGTTGCCCTTGGATATGTTAATATTGTCATTTGTTAAGAAATTGTTTATCCATGATGGAGATGTGGGTGTTGTAAAAAACCCTTTGTTATTCATATTTTTGTTGACTAATTGACTAGACATATAATCAGGTCTTTTACTGTTAGATGCTTCAGGTTCATCATCTTCGTCATTTATAATCATACCATCTCCTAATATATCCAATAGGTTATCATTGAGTGTATTGACATTCAGCTTTGTAGATTCATAATTTTTCAAAAATAAAGTGGCTATGTGAGACCAGGACTCATCTCTTCTTAACTCAAGTTCTGATTTAAATTGAATTGAATCATGAGACATCTTGATGAAGTACTTGGCATACTCGCAATTCTCATAATCATTGATCAACGAATATAAGATATTATAGAAGTTCTTGTAAACCAAGGTAAAATCTGAACTTTTGTTGTTAAAAACCTGTCTGTAAGCTTGAAATATTCTTTCAAAGATATTTTTTGAATCCATTGAGTTTTTTTCAAATATATCGTCAAAATCTTGATCTTTGATAATAATCACTTTATCGTTAAAGCTCTTTAAGTTGATGAAGTTTTCTGTAGAAATATCTTTGTTGAAATCATTGGTTTTGTTATTGTTAGTATCATTCTGATTGATTTCCATCTGCAACTTTTGTTGTTGGTTATCTTCATGATCCAATAAAGACACACCCTGGTCAATTAATTTAAAGCATTTCAAAGATTTCAGCAGAAATAAGTTCTCGTTGAAGTCAAAGACATGGTCAGGAATCATTGACATTTTCGGTTTAGTAATGATGTTGTTCTTTGGTTTCTGTCAATTTATAATCGTAAGTATTTGTATGGGACTGTTTTATCTGGTCAATATTGATATTCTGATGTCTGTTTTCTGGCTTTTTTAATGTTTTTTCAAAGCAAAGAAGCAGTGTATATCTTAACGATGTCTATATAAATATTCGAAGTTTTTAAATTTATTATAGAAAGGAAAAACTAGAAAAAAAAAAAGTCGTATGGTTATTTTCCCGCTTGGCGTATATTCGACTGTAAATTGCACCAGTAAAAAAAGACGTTCGATCTCTTAAATAAAGGGATAATACTTGTTATTAAGTATGTTTTTTTTGTAAGGTACGGTGGCAGTTATGATTAATATGATTTAATAACAGTATTAAATCAACATTTCAAGCAATTCAAGCAATTCAATCGTTCCAAATTTGTAGAAAACTAAGTTTTAAAAGAACGAAATGAGCTTGAGTTAATATTTATTTTAAAATTTACCCCCTGTTTTTTTCCACGAGTGAAAAATTTAATTTCAAAAATATATATCACGTTCGGTACGATTGATAGCGAAATAAAGATTGTTGAGAAAAATAAATAAGCTGATATTTCATCGAATTACGATTGAAAAACGTTGTTTATTGTTGAAAACCCCCTAAAATCAAAATGGTAAGATGAGGAATTTGAAAGTAAGGGGTAGAGTATTGGGCCTTTTTTTTTGTTGTTGTTGTTGCTGTGCCAATGGTGATTTTCGACCATGTTTTTTTTTTTTTTTGAAATTTGGACTGACAACATTTAGATATTTAGTCGGGAAACAATGATTATCAATTAATCCGTATATCCACATGGTTTAAGGTGTGGTGGAGCAGCTCATTTTGTTAGTGTCGGTATGAGATATTTTTCAAAAAGTTTTTTTTTTTTTTGGAATTGTGAATATTCATGGTAGGTTTTTTTATCATTTTTTAATAAAGGTCATTGTTGTTGTTGTTATTGTTGTTGTCGTTCTTGTAGTAAGTTGTTCGTGTTACCTCACATATGGATGCTATAGCATACATCCATAGGGAGTGTTTTTGATCGGAAATACGGTTTGTTGCTGATTGTTGGAAAGTCACGTGCATGCACAAGTCCGGTGGTTATCTCCGGCTTACGGTTTAAGGGTAATTCTTAAAAAGTCACGTGCA
>ERZ794949.91-NODE-91-length-34993-cov-4.392982_pt1 | contig 34993 bp, 16 predicted proteins | sample MGYA00511363_ERZ794949 | MGnify/ENA primary metagenome ERZ794949 (study PRJEB30137, sample SAMN04331402) | food metagenome | isolation source: T1 must sample point D1 replicate B | place: Australia: South Australia ...
TCTTGTAGCGTGTGAAAAAAAAAGAAAAAAAAAAAATATCTCTAAACCGTATTTCGCTAGGAACGTCAATTACCTTTTTGATTATTCCACTATAACAATGTATTTTACACATGAAGGAATACTCAATACAACCCTAGTATCCATACAATCATGGCTAATAATATTATCAACAAATACTCTTACTATCAAAAGAGACGCAATGACACACTGAAAAAGAACCAAGTCACCAAGCCGTCTAGTAACAAGCTGAATGAAAACTCATACTCAAAGACCAGAAATGAATCTTTAATAAAAGACATAGAGCTGAAACTTATACCCTCATTAAAGGTGATAAGTCTTGTATCCAACAAGATGCAAAAAGAAGTGAAAGAGTACAACACCAAAAAGGAGGAATACAACCTATCAATGAAGAAATACAAAGATGCTGTTAACAAGGAACTTGAGCATCAAAAGCAATTGCAAAAGAAGAAAGACGAGGAAGAGGCCCTGAAGAAGCAACAGGCCGAAGAAAGAGAGAAGGAGCTATTTGCCAAAAAGGAAAAGGAAAGACTTGAGAAACTCAAAGAATCAGCAAAGTTCATGTACTCATCGGCAAGGGTTGTTGAGGAGTTTGAAACCAACAAGAAGAGAATCGCTGAAATAGAGCAAACCATAAGAGTACCCGTTGAAAACTCGCCTGACCTGAAACAGGTGTATGCTCAGAAGAGACTCATAAACCCTGCCTTTGGACAGCTGACAAACAGCAGAAGACACCTCATAGAGCTGACATCAAAGGTCATCGGATACATAAACCAAACAAAGGTGCAGCCACTTGCCTACCAGTGGATCTTGAACTTCACCGCCAAGGGGCTTTGCAGACAGGCTGAGCTGGAGTGTAGGGTGAAGCCCGAAATGGCCATTCCGTTGGCTGAAATGGCACACTTGCTCAACGAGCAGTTTCCGGAGCTGATCCCCCAGTTCCTGATTCCTAGACTGATCAAGAAGTGTCCTGTGCTGATAGGATACATGTCAAACGACAAGAAGGAGATGGGATTTAAGGCCAAGGACCCGCAAAACCCTGAGATGAAGTCCGTTTACCTGGAAAGAATGGATGGGTTGTTGGCGTTCTACAGCATGCTGTGTAAGACTCAGAATGGTAATAACATCACCCTGGACCTGGTCTGGAAGATGATCACCAGGTGGGCCAACAGAAACATAAAGTCCATGGACAGTGATCTGGTCTTTGGGTCTCTTGTAACCGTTCTTGAGTGCTGTGGAAGCGAGTTTGACCAGAAGTTTGGGAAACAGGCCAACAAGTTGATAAATGTGTTTTTAGTGGGTGCCTTCAAAGACGAGTTCTCGTCATCAGTGAACTGGAAGAGATTGATGATCATGGTTGAAGACAAGATGTCATCTGGACAGTACAAGAACTTCCAAGGTATGACTAATGACTAGGAGTGTGTATTATTATATATAAGTTGCTTTAAGTGACATTGCGACTGATCACATTTTTATTGGTGTCAAAAAAAAAAAAGATCCACGTTGAAATCAAAGCGTGAAACACCTCAAACTAAGAATTTCAATTCATTAATAATTATATATAAACAAATTCAAAAAGTGTTAATAAGTTTACCTCACCAATAATAATTAAAACAATTTGCAGATGAAGAGCATTCAAAAGAGAAGCTGCGATGTCCTGATAGAGGACAAGCCAGTCCAACCACCTTATCCTATCAACCTACCATACCAGGAAATCAATGTTGGCTTCGGAAGAGGATCATCTGATCTGAACTGTCCTACAGCCAACATCGACATTCCAAAGGATAACGACGATTTGAATAAGAATTTGCCTACTGGTGTTTACTTTGGTGTTTGCAAATTGAGACCAAACAGCCATAACCTAGAAAAAACAAAGCAAAAAAGAGTTCTGAGCAACAATGAGGTTGAAGTCAACAAGGGTATTCACTTAAAGGATGAGTGTGAAATCGACACAAAGCTGCCATGTGTCTTGAGTATCGGATACAACATCACGTATGATGACAATCAGATCAAGTCAAGATCATTGGAAGTTCACATTTTGAAGGATTTTGAACACAAGTTTTACGGTGCTGAAATGCAACTGACAATCCTGGGATACATAAGACCAGAGATCAAATTCAACTCTCTGGATGAGTTAATGGAAGGTATAGAAATTGATAAGCAAGTGGCAAGCGAAGTACTCACTTGGCAATCATTCCAAAATATATAAGCGACTTTTTTGATTTTAACTTTTGTTTTCATCTTAAATTCACAGTTTTACTTGTTTATCACAAACTTTTGGGATTGCTTGTACATCTCATAAGCTGACTTTTTGTCTCCTATTGATGACAGCCATTTGATATACAGAGACCATATGATTTTGTTGTGTGCCAGACTAGAGGATAAGAGAGCTCTCTGGAAGATCAGCATTATGTAATATTTGTCCTTGGCAACTTTCTTCTTTCCGAACTTAGAATTCATTGCGTGATTGATATACTGTATCCATGTTTGCACAAACGATGGGTTTAGGGGGATAGTTGGTGGTGTGTAGTACTGGTTGCTTTGCTTAAATATCGTCAATGGGAGCTCAAAGCTGTTGTAAAGCACCATCACCTTCGCCTCTATTTTCTTGTACAGTTTTTTATACACTCTATCAACCTTGAATTTTATATATTGAAGCTTTTCTCTGGGTTTTAGTAACTTTGGTATGATCCTGTTCATCTTTTTCATATCGCAAAAGAACTTCATTTGCTTTAAATCTGAAACTGATGCCAACTCTTTGAACCAAATCTTGAAATTATAAGCAAAATCATAAATGGGGATTTTAATCAACTGTCTAAGCTTGTTCAAGTATATCTGTGGGTTGCTGGTGTAATGTTTCTTTAAGAAAATCAAGTATAGATTCCAAAATGGCTGAGAGTAGAAATGTTTGCCTATGTATAGTTCCGCCTTTTCAAACATATGCAGAATATGTTTAGTGCTTAATTTAAACTCATCCTGTCTCTTAACAATAATTTTCAAGTACATGACCCATAAAAGCAATGATCTATTATTCATGGCTTTCATATACGTTTGGTACACTTTATGAAACTGGCCTATTTCATTCTGTTCTAGTTTGAAATTTGCATATTCAATAACATAGTTCTCAAGGTAGGGAAATATCTCAAGCATCGATTCGTACGTTGTATCGAGAAGGTTTATAACAGTGCTTCTCAATTCACTTGGGAACCTTTGTTCATGGCTCATCTGAAATCTGCTATCATGATAATACCTTTTCAGTATGTGGTTTAGAAGAGCTTCCCAATTGTTCAGAACAGTGGCGTTCTTTTCTAATGCTTGAGTCAGAGACCTAAGTCTTTCATCTTTTTCCAAAATTTCCATAGAGAGTGGTGGTTGATATTTATTTAGTGTAAGTAAGAATATACTATGAAAATTGACCTGTACATGGTTTATGAGTACGTAACGCATACAGTCTTTCCTATACGGTTCTCACAGAAAAAGAAAAAAACGATAGTCAATGTCTTATATCCGAGTTTTAATCATAAAAATTAAAGAAAAAATAAATAAATACATATGGCAAACACACACAAGAATCATCATATACTGTTCTACACAGCAATCTATAACTTGGACTTAACCCATCCTTCCAGTCCTCCTTTGACTATGATCTCTTGCAAGTTTTTACTCAAGGAACCAACTTTGTTTGTCAATACAACTTCACCCTTGTCATTGGTAACAGATACCAGAGACTTTTCAATGTTCCAGTTGATGTGGTATCCGGTTCTTCTGGTTAATGACTTACTGCTGTCACTGGCATACTTTTCTCTCAGTAGCTCAATCAATGATGGCAACTCGAGAGTAAGCAAGGCATTGTTGATAGAGTTTCTGAAGAAGATATTGGAGAAAGATCCAGCAACAACCAGTGGCACACCCTTGGCAAGAATGGCGGTTGCGGCTTGCTCTCTGGAGGAACCTGTACCAAAGTTGAATCCAGATACAATGATGTCACCTGGCTTAACAATGGTTTGGAATTCTGAGTCGTAGTTTTCCATACACACTTCAGCCATCTTTTCCTTGGAAACATAATCCTCATATGTGTACTTACCAGGATAGATACCATCTGTGTTGATGTTGTCTTGGTCACAGAAGATCAACTCACCTCTGATTTCCTTAGGGAATTCAGGAAGCATCTCTACATTGGCAGCAGGCTTGTTATCGGCTGAGTTACCCTTTTGGGAAACAATTTCTATGATCCCTTCTGGATCCTGATCAATAGGAACATCATTTGGAACTGCCATCTTACCCTTGATAGCAGAAGCAGCAACAACAGCTGGAGAGGCCAAGAATGCCTTGGCATCCTTGGATCCCATTCTTCCCTTAAAGTTTCTGTTGGTTGCAGAAACACCAACTTCACCTGGTTCCAGCAAACCAGCACCTAAACCAATACATGGACCACAGCCACTAGGCAAAGGAGTACATCCGGCATCTAGTAGTGTTTTCCATGTACCGTTTTGCTCAGCTTGCTTTTGGATGGTCTTTGATGCAGCAGCTATGTACATTTTAACCCCATCAGCTATTTTGGTGTTTGGACCGAAATCATTGAAGACCTTGGCAGCAGCTTCCAAGTCAGACAATCTAGAGTTTGTGCATGAAACCAAGTATGCCTTGTCAACTTTCATGTCTGCTAAGTTACTAACAGGTTGAGATATCTTTACAGAGTTTGGTCCAGCTATGTAATGAGTCAACTTGGATAAGTCAAGCTTCAAGACCTTTGCATATCCAGCATCTGAATCAGCCTTTAAGGATTCCTTTTCGAACAAAGTCTTAAACAAATCCTGTCTCTTAGAGAATGGATGCTCTTTATCCTCGTATTTTTCCTTATACCAGCCTTTCAAGGTTTCATCAACAGCAAAAACACCAGATAAAGCACCCCACTCTGTGGTCATGTTGGCAATGGTTAGTCTTGAATCTACAGGAATGGAAGCCAAGGTTTCCTCAGAACCAGTGAATTCTATACAGTGATTCAAAACCTCATCATTGTTGAAAATACCACAAAGAGAAACAATGATATCCTTACCGGACAACCCATGGGGAAGCTTTCCAATCAATTCAACTTTGGCAACTGGAGGGATCTGCCACCAGAACTGGCCAGTGGCCCATATACAGGCAGCATCAGTTCTTACCACAGGTGTACCCAAACAACCTATACCACCATAAGTGTTGGAATGTGAGTCTGAGGCAACAGCCAGTGTGTTTGGAAAAGCATATCCGTTTTCAATCATGATTTGGTGACCAATACCATCACCGGCTTTGTATGTTTTGTTTTTCAAGCCATGCTCCTCAGAGAATTTGGCTATGTTAGAATACTTCTTCAGGTTGGATTCAGATTTATTTTGGACATCGTGATCAATGGTTAAAACTACTTGATCCTTGTTTTTGATTTCAGTAGCACCCAAACCTTTGAACTTCAAGGCAACCGGCCATGAGTTGTCGTGAGTCATCACATGATATGGAGATACACTGACATAGTCTCCGGAATGTAGCTCTGAGTTTGCAGGTAGGTCAACGGCGTATTTTTGAACAATTTTTTCTGTCAAGTTCTGGGCTAGAACTATGCTGCTTAATGAAAAGGTTCTGTTGGTCTTCTTAGATAAAGATTGTAATTGTATATTTCTTAACATATTACGTATATATTGGTTTGTTTCAAGTGATCTTCATTAAACTTCTATAAGAACAAGTACTGTCTAATAATATCTTGAAGATCTGTTGAAACCATATTACAAATCAGAGCTCATGAAAAATGATAATTGATGTGAAGGTTTATATACAAACCTGTGCTTTCATATTTAGTCATGAACAAATTTCAAACAATCATGCAAGAACAAAAAAATGTACCTAAAAATTGCCTGTGCTTTTACAAAAAAGTACATAGTCCAAATTTCCGTCGCAATTTTGACCCAGAAAAATCGGAATTTCGAAAAGTTGGGCTACTCGGAAAATACTTCGGCTAACCTAACAGCGGTTTGGGTTCTCAGCAGAGGAAAAGACAGTAAGTTTAATCAATATATACAATTATATAAATTCGGTTAATCCTGTTTGGCTTTCTTTGGCTCATCTGCGGCTTCATCCTCGCCATTGCATGATATAACTACAAGTATCCATGAAACTAACCAAGAACTGGAAACAACAGGCCATGTCCAACAGCCGATGTTATCCCACGAAGAGATCATCAAGTTGAACAAGTTCCAACTCCACTTATCCTGTGTGAAACTATACATGAAAAAAATTGCAATGAATGGATTAGAGATCAAGAGGAACAGTCTTTGCTTCAATTTGGATATGTTCTTTTCCACAGCTAAAGCCATTGGATAAGCCAAAACACCCATGCCAAAGCATAATCCAAAGTTTAATGCTAGCAATAGAGTCAATGCTAAGCTAAAATGCATGAAGGCCATAGCCTGTATTAGAGACTTGGTTTTACTCTTAGGAACATACACTCTGTAGCTTGTGAACACAAAGAAGATCTGTAAAATCAATATAAACTTTCCTTGTTGTTGTGTGCTTAGGTGATTATTTTGTATGAAAGCTACAAATTGTCTGTATAGTATTGAAACTGCTAATGTTACAACATAAATAACAAATGCCTCAATGCTTTGTATATCAATAAACTTGTCATTGGATGTCAGAAGTCCGGTTTTGAGAATGGCGTGTATGGACATGGCTGCATATGCAACAGACAAGAGAATTGCTGCCGGAATGTAGTTGGCAATAGACACAAACAGCTTTGGCGATAAAAGCAAGTAGAAAAAGAATGATTGATGGAACTTTTCTAGTAGATTATTAACTGATCTTGTAACGGCCTCAGGAATTCTTCCGAAAGTGGTTATATCACTGCCACCGCCATGTCCAACTGCTTTAAGAGTTATGGCCTGAATTCTCCAGCCGCTGAATGCCTCGTGGCCTTTCAAGGGCTCTAAACCAGCAAATGCCATCTTTTGTAATCCAACTGCTATATGTTCCAATCTGTTTTTAAACTCATGAGATGGTTTGCTAAAGCTGTGCATACCATTAATGGAAACCTTAACACCTTCATGTTCAGCCACATGTATGGCAGTGTTTACCATGTCCAAGTTAGGCAAGCCCCCATTTAATCCTATGTACTCTACATCCAGATGATCAAAAGAATCGGAATCCATTGCATAATCTAAAATCATTGCTGATTCGATGCTACCTCCTGTTATCTTCAAGTCTTTGTGGTAGCTTTCCACCCAAGCTCTCAAGTCAACGCCAGGGGTTTCTGGGATAACCAATATGATGTTTTTGGACCATACTGGCCAATTAGTGAAAAACTTGGTTAAGGCAACGGCAACAGATACACCACCAACATTGTAGCTGTTCTCTGAGTTATACCAAGGTGCTGCTATTAACATGGCTTCTGTTCCATCACATCTTTGCCCATTCAATACACCATATAATACCTCACTCTTTAATCCTTTACTGAATGGCGAATCAAAGTCTGTTTGATACAAATCTGTTTCTAAACCAAAGTCATCTAGCCAGTTTCTCACTATTCTGTTTCTAACATCAAGGTTCCATATGTTTAAGCTGGAAATCTCGTTTCTAAACCCTCTGACTATGTTCCACTCAGTTTCTCTGAACTGTGAATATGCCTGATTTGGCATCAATGCGTTTTCACTGATGTATGTGTTTCTAAAGCTCCCATCCATTGGGACAATGCCAAATATCAAAGCCACACTGATCACAAGAAGTAACTTGGATATGATAGGAAGTATCTTAAGAATCTTCCATATCAGTCCTGACTCAACAACCCTGTTGATAAGAGTAAGTAGTAGTGACATGTTGTCGGTTGTTGTTGTTTTGGTGTACTTTGACTATGAGTATATCTTTTTTTGTTAGTTTATTTGTATTTTTTATTTTTTTTTTTGGTGTTAGTGGCGAGAAAATACAAAAAAGTTTAAAATTTTCCAAAATGTCTTTTCAACGCAGAATATTCTTATTGAGCAACGTTTTATTCTTTGAAAATGGGTAGTCATCATATATTTTTCAAAATAGCAGTAATTAGCAATCAATTTGTAATGCAATCTGATATAAGTAGATCATGTAGATGTACTGTTCAGCAGATCTTAAGCTATATTGTTAAGAGTTTGAATATGTATGGTTTTCATTCATTGTATATTGATATACGTCTTTATTCCTGTATTACTTCCATGCTTTTGTTAGGCTTAGGCGTAATAGATTATCTGGTAGCGGGGAGAAGAAGCTTTCGTACACAAATTTCTATTTTCAAAATTTCCTCCCCAGGAGTTTAGTAGCAACATCGTGATTATTCATTACTAAATTTATCTGCAAGTATACAACATATGTAACTGAAAGCATAGAAATAAGTAACCAAAATACACTTCGCATTAAAAAGAGTAAGAAATCTTTTGAAACATATTACATCAAGAAATTCACATAAATTCAAAATACAATGAATGACTTAGAAAAGATCTTTTCCAGTCTCGCTGATACTAAAAATGTTTTCTCATATAACTGGGTCTTTCTAGTATGTTTTCTTGTTATTATCATTGCTATAATCTTTTATGTCTATTATGTAAACAGACTCTTTGCATTTGTCTTCACCAAGGTGATAAATTTTTTTTTATTCAAAAAAGTTCATGTCATAATCGATATTGAGGCTTTGCATATTTCGCTATTGTTTGGTACAATCCAATTCAAGAATCTAGCGATAATAACAAAAGATTCAACAGCTTCGATAGTTCAAGGTACATTTCAATGGAAGTTTTGGATGCTAAGGTCATGGCTATCCTCTGATGATCACTATGATAAGCATTTAGATCAAGAAAAGCAAGCAGGCAAATCCATTTTTTTGAAAAATATTTACAAACTTGTGAAAGAATCAAGAAACTTTATCAACATAGAAGGGTTGGAAATTTTCATTTACAATAATTCAAGTGCATATTATAGAATCTTTCATGAAGTAATGACAGAAAGAGATAGAGAGATACTTATGGAAAAGTATCCAATTTTAGCAGATATATTTGGTCCTGAGCCAAGTTCAGAAAAAAAAGAATGTTCAAACAAAAAAGCAAAGACACCACATGGTGGAAGCTCTGTTTACAATGTGTCACTAATTGATCAATTGCTAGATTCTCTTTTACCTTTTGTAATAAATATCAAAAAAGGATCAGTAGTAATCGGAACTGCATCCACTAAATATTTATTAGTCACACATTGGACCCAGTCACAAACTCTTTTACATGGTATAAAATCAGAGAACAGTTTAGATCTTTATCAACTAAGATTGAACACATCTAATGAAAATCTAAAGATGGTCTTAAGTCCAAATCCCTTGTATAAAAACATAGAAGAGATAGATCAATTGGAGTTTTCTAATGCCTTCTTAAGAAACGGGAAAAATATTATAAACTTTATCAAGCATAAAGTTTCACATAAAATTGATAGAATAAAGCATAGGAGAGCTAACTTGAAGAAGACTATGGTTGAGCAAAGCCATGAATGGAGAGGGTTGGCAATGTACACTCACATGATAAACTTTGATGAAAGAAGAGATGATTTGACTGATATTCATGACCAGTCTCATTTAAACAACGACAATGAGAACCCTTTGCCATTTGTAGAAGAATACGCAAAGTACTCAACTATTTTAGAATGCTCTAACTTATCTCATGTATACTACTTTGATATTCCTGGTTATGTTCCTGACACAGTAACTCCTACCATGACTGATTATCAAGGTCCAGATATAGGTAACAGTGGAAGTGCACCTGAGATGAGACTAGACATTCAAATGTCTGACTCTCAAATATTTATAGGACCATGGGCATACAGAAATATAATGCCAATTATTACTTTGTTGTTTCCTGGACATTCCAGAGACAACAAAGTTGCAGAAATTTTGAGTCCTGGGGATAGAAGAAAATACACCAGATTCAAACTTTTTATTGATATTCAAGAAAACTGCAATTTTAGAATCCCAACAAGAGAAAAGAGTAAAGATGCCGAATTTATTAGAGAAACTGAGTCATTTCAAAACTCAAAAATGAACTCTAATATTCCTTTGCCTTTATCAACAAAGTTAATTCGTCCTTATGGATGGATAGACCTTGAAGTATCTGAAGGAAGTTCGTTTTTCTTTGATTTCAATTACTTTCCCATAGATGGAAAAAATAAAGGTTCCTACAGATTTGATCTTATGGAGCCAAAAATTACCACCAGTGTCAACCATGAACTTCTATACTCAGCTGAGTTTCACAGTTTGATTTGGGAATCATTTGCACCATTGATACGCGAGGATACTATAATCAACTGTATCAACCAAACAACAAATAACTCTAAATGTAATTTGTTGAGGGAACACATAAACTTGATAACCGATTTGGCAAATGATTTTGGCTTACCAATTGAAAATGTCAGCTTAGAAGACCAATATCAGACTTTTTCTCCACAAGACTATAACTTTACATGGAGATTTAAAGACGGTTACAATTTGATGGTTGCTGTAAATGACGAGAATATAATAAACTCGGCATCTGATTACGGTGAAAATAATATTATATCATTTGTGGGAGACTCAAGTGAGCTGGAACTCAACCTTCCTTTTAAAATGTTACAACAAACCTCTAATAATGTCGATTTCAGTCTTAAAACCAAGTTTTATGATGTTTGCTTAAATACCCCTTCTTACAGTACTATAAGTGACTTTTCTGAAAACAACAGAATTGCCAGAGGTAGAAATTTTGATGTATCAGGCCATTTTGAGTTCTTCAATGGGCTAAGCTTTGGTAATATCGACAATTTAGAATTAGTTTTTGACACAGAAGAATTAAATGTTCTCTTTTATGGGTTTGTTATCAAGTATTTTACGAATTTCTACGAGAACCTGTTTGGAGAAACCTGCAAATTTAAAACAGCAGATGAGTATCAAGAACAAATCTTTCAAGATACCAAGCATGTATCGGATGTCTTCTCAACTAATATGGATCAGAGCGATTGGAGCTCAGAGAGTACAAAGAGGAATACAGAACCGGTAGCTAATGTTTCAGAAAAAGATTCTAGTGAGTTTGATGCCCCCAATTTGGATGATCAAAATGACTCCAACACTTTAGCCTTGAACAAAGAAGATTTAAAGAGAACCGAAAATGAACTTGATATTACAGTGAAATTCAACATTCGAACAGCAAACATGTATTTCCCTGAAAAACTTTTGTCTGTTGGTGATTCCATAAGTTTGCATACTGAAAACATGGAAGTTGACATCAGGGCAGTGGACTACTATTTTGACTTACAAATCAATGCAGAGCCAATTTACATCTGTGAAAATGTTGGTGATTCAGAGGCAAGCACTGAAGCATTGCTGAATACGAATTTTTTCACTTCTGATAAGTTCGGTGAAGAAAAAGGTATATTAACATATTTAAGCTGTCATAATCATAGATTATCTGGTCCTGTGCCTATCAATGATTCATATTTTTCCAAATGGGACTTTTCCATAGGTAAATTGATGTTGGATGGGAATTTAAATTTATTAAAGAAGTTGATAACAACAGTCACTAATTTTGACTTTAGCTTGGATGATTTTGATAATAAACTAATTGTGGACAAAGTAGAATCATATGGCATAGAGTTTGACTCATTTGAAATTGAAGGCATTAATGTAAAATTACATGATGACGATATACTAACCAGCATCGCTGCAGATGGTATCACATTTGATTATAGAGAATATGAAAGAAATGGAAACTCAACGCTTTCGAATATTAATGTTGAATTACTTGAGCTTTCTTGTGAAAAGAGTGGTGAGCTTGTTTTTAACTTTTCAACTGAAATCGATATGGAAAAGACATTTAGATATGCTAATTATAAAGAAAGAAAAGAGAAGCAAAAATCTTTATTATTAAAAAATGATGCTCCATTCCACAGAATTTGGTTTTTATTACCTCTCGAATTTAGAAACTACTATATCTATCAAAATTCCTTGGGATTTGTCAAAACCGGCCAGTCGATTCCAAATTTACCAATTCCTGTTACAAATGAGACTGGTGATTCAATAATTGAAGATTACATCAATTTCGCCAATTCTAGACAATTACCTTTAGAGGAAAGAAAGCAAATGTTTAGAAAGAAAATCTTGGCTACAGAAACAATGGATCTATTTCCACTAGATAACACCCCCATAAGTGATATTGCAGATGGTAAAAATAAGAAAACAATGAAATTAAACTTTAATAATTTAGCCATGTACTTAGACATTGCTAAGTTAGATGTGTGGAATTATTTGCTACATCAGCTAACACAAAACGACTGTGAGAGTATACTTGATGCAATTTACATTGATATAATAAAGAATTTGTTCCTGAAAGAGAACACCGAAGCTTCTGATCAAATAGTGGATGTCATTTTTGAACGTTCAAAAATTAAAGTCATAAACAGTGAGTACTCTAAAGACAAGTATATTGTTATAGACACATCCCCAATAAATGCTAACATTGAAGTCTTTAAGAGATTTGAATTAAAGAATAACTCTATTACGAACAGTGTTACTAAAAATATTCTCTTAGCCACAAAAAGAATGTCTCTGGCTCTATATGATGAGTGTAATGAGAATGCGGCCATGAAGAATAACATAAGATTTGTATTAGATTCTTTTAACTATCAGCTACTAAATGATGGTGAAAGTGATGTCAAGAAATTTGATTTTGGAACTTTTAACAATTTGTTAAATATCAAGGAACTGGACATTTTATTTGAGCTTTTTACACACAACATTGATGCTTTATCAAATGAGATTAGTTCTTTGTCAAAGACAGTACAAAGTATACAAAGTAGAGAAAAAGAACTAGTTTTGCAACTATTACTTGCTGGTAATCAATTTGGTATAGATTATGACCCACCAGTTATAAGCAAATTATCTCCAATTGTGCGTTTGTCTAAAACTCATGTAAGAGAAAATAGATCTTGGAGAATTTGTGCCAGATTGAGACATATATTGAAAAATGTTCCTGAAAATTGGGAAGATGAGTTTATGGACCGGATCAACAATCATGAGTTTACTCCTCAAGCTTTAGCTGTAAATGAATTCTTCAACTGCTTTAAAAAATGGATTAACATAGAAAAACAAGTCACGGAGAGTACTTATCTATACAGAAGAATATTTTTGAATGAAAACAATGTTCATGAAATTCAAACAAGCAAAAATGAGTCCTTTGAGTTATTTTTCAAGTCAATTGTATTGAGAATTTCATCTGATCAAGATGGAATTTCTGATAGCATTATATTTAAGGAGCTGAAATTGAATGTTGGAAATGATTTGGATACTAACAATAAGCTGAAAATCATATCTGATTTTAATTTCGTTGGTGGTAGAATTGGTTTAGGTACAATATTGTTACTTGAAATGAAAAATAAGATTATGATGAAGTTCAGTGAGAAAAAAATTGTTGTTAATCTTGACGATTCGTTGGTTAATGACGCAAAGTCAGAAGTTTCAGCTGGTGCTAGTTTGGTCTCTCATGTTAACGAATTACTGAAGGTAATGCTAGCAATAACTATAAAAAAAGTGAAATTAGACTTTGATTTGGATAATCAAGTCTTTGAAGTTATTAATCACGAGACACAAATGAACGTCGATTTGAATGGATTAGATGACTTCACAGCAAATATTAAGTCAGGATTGACTAATTTGGCCTTCAAAAGAAGACACTATTGCTTACTCAAGAGTTCTATTTCTGATTTCAATATGGACGCTCAAAGGCTTTATAATGAAATTAATAGTAAACATGAGCTTAACATAAACACTGATATTAACACATTTAATTTGATCAATCCTGAAGACACTGTGAAAACAATATTCATTTTAGAGAATTTACATGCTACCTATCAAAAGTATAAACAAACTGTCAACGATTTGGTATCAGATAAATCTGATATGGGAAAGAAAAAGACTGACTCTGAATTTAGCGATATTTTATTCTTTAAAGGAACAATCAAAAACTTCAAAACAAGTACAAACGTTTTAGAGCCATTAATTGTTGAGACTAAAACTTCAAATTTATGTCTCTCTGTAGACAATGCTCAAGATAATGTTAGAATGATATTAGATGTTGAATCGTTTACCGCTGACATCTCATCTGTTAATTCGGTACATCACTATTTGTTAATTACTCAAAAGAAGCTGCATATTATCACGTCTATTGGCAACGCATTCAACAACAAGAAAACAGTTTGTGATTTAGACTTTGTATTAAATAAGTGTAAATTTTTGGTTTATGATATGAGATCCACAGGTGAACAATTAGCTAGTGATTTGTTGAAAGTTGTTGAGCAAATTGATTTTATCAAGGATAAAATTAATAATTCTAGAACAAGAAAAGATTCTGCTTCTTCGAATCTAGAAATGAGAACTGAACAGAATGTTTTATACAACCTTGGTATAACTATTGATTATATTGGGTTCTTATTTGATTTTTCTGCTCAACAACTTATTTCTGAAATGAAGAAAACTGTAATAGGTGTCAAAAATTATAAAAATATGGATGATACTGAATTAACTGATATTCTGCATTCTTTATGGTACTATGCTATTGACTCTCTATCTGTTTCGATCAATGATAAACTGCTAGATCATTCACAGTCTAAAGTATTTGATACTTCCTTATCCGGATCTGTATCTGAAGCAGAGGTGAGACATAAATTGGATTTGAATTTAGAGAGTAAATTCTTCAATGTAATGTTTACACCTTACTCTTTTGTGAGAATGATGTGGTTCATTAACCAATTTGAGTATGCTTATAACATCATGCAAAACGATGGTATGTTCAATAGAAATGTTGTTAAGCAAAACTCAAATGATTATCAACTGGGAAGTACTGCTACTTTTTTGGAAAAATTCAATAATATAAATTTTGTCTCTAAAGATCTTGCTCTTGGATGGATTTACTCCAATCAAAGTGGTAATGAAAACAATTGGACAGAAAATGGTCTTGTATTTGGATACGAATCGATAAGCTTAAGCCATCATTCAATGTTGGGTAAGGTTGTTTTGAAAGACTTATACTTTGGTGTAACACCGTTTGCCAAATATTTCAATTTCTACAATGTCATGAAATCAATAAACTTTATTAACTTTGTTAAACTGCCTGTCTTGAAAACTGATTACAAATCCAGTACTATAAGCTTGAAAAGTTTTAGAAATTTGACAATAGATGTTTTTGGTGATAATGTTCAGATGTTTTTTGGTGAGAATGTCATTTCTGTTGTTGAGAATATCTTAGAGTCTATTTATGATTTGAAAAAAATGGAAAGTAGATATATAAACAAAAAGCCAGTAATGAAAAAAAAGGAAGGCTTTACAAATGTCAGTGATAACATCAAGTTTTTTGAATCAATGGGATTTTACGAGATAGAGTGCAGTGTTTTATTCAGTGGCGGTTTCTGTAGCATCTTGTCACATAAAGATTTTTTAGATTCGAGAGAACCAACAATTGTTTTACATTCTCCTAAGGTAACGATGGATTTGGCTTATGCGTTTAAAGAAAAGCATAGATTCAAACATGTTATATTGCTGAATATAAAAGTTGATGACTCTGAAAATATATTGTATCCAACATCAGTTCCGGTATTCCAGAGAATTGCCAAAGACACTCTTCTTCTAGATGCATTTTTGAAAAATAATGAGAATGCACAAAATGATTTCAACGTTCTCAAGAGTCCTATATTTGAAAATGATGTTCCAGCAGAAACTGCAATTGACTTCAAGAATATGTTGGAAAATTTTGACATTCACTGTGGTGTCCATTGTGGATCTCAAGAGATAGCATTAACCTGTGAACCAAAAGCTAAAGTTCAAGCTGTTTTGGGTGTTAAGAGAATGATATTTACCGCTGATAATACGGATGTTGATGGTGGAAGATGCATTTCTTTGTTTTTTGAGTCTGAAAAACTTCTCACTAAGATTCATCATATTTTCTCTGATAGCATTAGCACACACTTCCAACTGTCTAAGTTCAGTTTGCATGGGTTTCTGTCTGCTGATCATAAGTCAGATCAAGAGAATCTATTTATAACCACCGCTAACTCATTAGATGCGCATATTGATATCACACAAATTCAAAACTTGAATCTTTTCTTTGATATATGGAGTACTAATTCAAGTTTGACGAAATTTGAAGATAGAGATACTAGCAATTCAATGAAACCAGAAGTACATAGTAGAACTGATGATATTGTCTCTACTGATTATAATACAGTATCACTATTGAGCATTTTTGATAAATACTATACAGAGTCTACTTTTGCAATGTATGCTATGTTCATACTAAAAGATGTAAAGTGTATTATTGACTTTGGCCCAGCTTTGGGTTTAGTCACTTTAGATGGTAACAAGTTGTGGTTTGAATTCACTCAATATAAGAACTGGTCTAAAGAATTAGCTTTGAATTTGAACAAGATTTCATTATCATCCAAGGGTAGACTGCAAGGTTTGATAGAACTACAAGGATTTAACGTTGAAACTTTACTAAGATTCCAAAATTTGACCGATTTTGCAAAATGTAACTACAGTTTTTTAGATTCTATGCCTGATATGGAATTAAGTGTTCAAATGCAATCTTTGAAATCATCATTGTCATTTGACTATCATGCATTTTTGCTAACTGAGTTTTCTGATTGGAGCTTCAAGATATTGAATGAAAAAGAAAATGGTGTACCTACGATCAAGACCTTTGTTGAGTTGAACACAATTGAACTATATGCAACTGCTTTGGTGACAGCTAACTTGTTGAGTATTCATAGCAGCTTTGAAAAAATAAAGTCTGAAAACTTGAGATCTTATTATGATACGCTATATGATTCCAATACGGTAACTAATGTTAATACCAAGCTCAAATCTTCAATCCAAACATACTTAGAAAATATCAAGAAAACGCTTTACGTTAAAATAGGAAACATGTACATTCAAATTTCTCCACATAGTTTGAGCTACCCACAAGTATTAATTATTGAAAATAAAAATACAGTTCTAGATTTTGCCAGCTATGGTGTTGAAAAAGTATTCAATGAAGTTGAGATATCTACGGAAGAATTGGTTGGAAGAGTTGCCAAATCTGCTACAGAGTCAATGTCGGAAGACGGATTAATTGGAATACCTATAAGTAAGTATCAAGAAAAGGCTAAGCAAAGTACAGGCGGAACCATAGTCAGCTTCCCTGCTATCATGACAAAGATGTCAACGTGGAACGCAAAAGATTCCAACACTGTTGAGTACATCTACAATTCTGTTTTCGGAGGGCTTGTTAGTATAAAATGGAATTTAGGTCCAGTTGGATTTATTAGAGAAATTTGGTCTACACATGCCGTTGCCTTGAAACAAGTCAACCAAGCTAGAGTTGAGTTTAGTTTGAAAGAAGAAACTGAAGAGAAAAAGAAAACGTCCTTCTTTGAAGAAGAGAACATTGATGAGAGAATTAAAGAGATTGAATTGAATGACAGATTTGAGTTCAAGCCATTGGTTGTTCCAGTCATCGATATTCCAAATCTAAAAGATTTGGGAAATGCAACTCCCCCTCTAAAGTGGTTTGGAATTAATAAGGAAAAATTCCCAGGTGTCATTTATGAAACCATAAATGAACCTCTAGGCAATCTGATGAAACAAGTCGAAAAAGAATATGGAAAGAAGATTGAAAAAATGTAAAAAACAAAAAACCAATTGAACTTTTTTTAAATAGGATATATATGAAATAAGATAATTAACGTTGTGATTAATTAAAGAAATCAATGTTTTCGATAGTGGTGCTCTTGGTCATATTCTCATTCTTGTAGATACCCACTAGTCTTTCAGCCAATTCAAACATATTGTTTCTCAAGGATATAACAATGAATTGAGCGTCTTTGGTTCTATCCTTGATGTAATTAGCCACAATGGACACGTTCTTGAAATCCAATGCTGCATCAATTTCATCCATGATATAGATAGGTGTGGGTTTGTAGTTGTGCAAGGCAAATACCAATGCAAGCGATGATAATGTCTTTTCTCCACCAGACAAATTTGAAATGTTTCTCCAAGATTTCTTAGGAGGCATGACACTGAATAAAATACCTTCTGAAAACGGATCAATGGAGTCAACCAGCTCCAATTCAGCATTACCACCCATTGTGATCATTTGATACATTTCCTTTAACGACTGTGAAATAATGTTAAAGCCCTTCATAAACTCATCGTATCTATTTTTCTTCAACTCTTCGCATTTGGTCTTAACATTATCTCTGTTTATAATAGCATCATCCAATTCTTTCTGCTTGACTTTGAAATTCTTGTAATTTGTCACATAATCATCTAATGCAGTTAAATTAACAGTTGATTTGTTTAAGAATTCCTTTAAGCTAGTAATTTCCGAGGCATATTGACTAATATCCAACTCGACAACATTGTAACTCTCAATTTTTAAAAATTCAATATGTGATAAGGGAACAAGCTGAGTTTCTGGCTTTGTAGTCTCCTTTTCAACATCCATGAAATTCTCATTATTTTCCTCTTGTTTGGTTACAACAAATGGTTGAATTTTTTCATGAGTTGTCTCAGCTGAGTCTTCTTCAACATCCATTTCATCAAGGCTATCATTTTCCGGTTGAGAGACAAGTTTATCTTTAGGAACAGTTACCTGTTTTTCTGGCAAGCATGATAAAACTTCTAAAGCTTCGTAAACATCTCTAATTTTCAAGTTGCTTATTTCCTCTTTAGTCTTATTGCATTTTTCAACAAAATTGGAACGCTCATTCAAATTAGACGTCAAAGCTTCTTTTATTTGGAAAATTCTATTTCGAGTATTTGCAATTTGCTCCTCAAAGTACACAACTTTTTCTTCTAGTTCTACGTTGACAGTTTGGAGTTGAGAAACTTCGTCAACAAATTCTGACTTTTCAGAGTTTAATTTCTGCATCTCATGGTTACATTCAGCTACTTCCCTTTCAAAGGCTTTCAAGACATTATCAGAATTCTTCAGCTTTTCACTTAATGTATTGATAAGTCTATGAGAATTTTCCTTGTCAGTAGATTTTTTCTTAATCATTAATTTGTTTTTCTTTATCCTTGTAGTTAATTTGTTTGATTTCAACTCATTTTTAGTAATCACATCTTTTTGTTGATCCAGCTCAAACCCTCCGAGCTCGTTTATTGCCAATCTCAAGCTTTCAATCTCTTTTGTTTTTGGAAGAATATTGAACTTTATGGTTTCTATTTCTTTTTCCTTTTCTTTTATAAAGCTTTCAATGCTAGAAATTTCATCTTCAGATGTGTTCTCCGAGTTTGAAGTCTGCTCAGCTGCTGTCTTCAATTGCTTGTCTGTGGTATTTAATTCATTTAAAAAAGATTCTACATCAAATTCAATTGATGAAACCTTAGTCTCTAACTCTGGTATTTCAATTGATGAAGAGTCTATTTGCTCCTGTAAGACATTAACTTCCCTTAGCATATTTTCGTATTCAGCATAAGAGGATTTGTACAGATTTTCTAACCTTTTCAACTCTTCTGGAGTCATGAATAGTTGTTGCAAGCTGTTTTCATTTTCATTTCTGGAATTCATTGTCTTCATCAAACCTTTAAACTTCTGTCTACCACCACCAGACATAGTACCTGAAACATCAATCAGTTTCCCGTCAATGGTAACAACCCTGAGCCTTCTTTGGCCACTGTATGCAATTTTTTTTGCCTCATTCAAATTGTTGGCCACTACTGTATCTCTCAAAATACTGTAAAATGCAGGTAAAAGCTCCTTCTTGCTAGGTTTAATTAAGTCAAACAGTCTGTGTGAGTTTGGTGGGAGTATTTTACTGAAATCCCGATTCATTGCATTTTCAAAATTTGGCAATTTTTCCAATAAGATGAATCTGGAGTAACCTAATCTGTTTGATCTCATATACTCAATACACTTCTGTGCACAATCAACAGTTTGGACAACTATATCATTAAGTCTTGGCGCAGCGGTTGAAACAGCAACATCATATTTATTGTCAATGACACCCAGGTCCCCCAATCTTCCATAGAACCCAGATATTCTACCTTGATCTTGGAGTTTGGATAAGGCATTAATGATTTTATTGCTTGTTTCAGTTGTGCTAATATTGCTCTTACCCTCTAGATACTTTTGTTTGTTCTTGTTGTATTCTGCATCAAGTAAATTAAGCTCTTTTTTCTTATTCTTAAAATCTGCCAAGCATTTGACTTTGACTTCATTTTTCTCTTGGAAGGTAGTCTTTAATGATTTCAATAATTTCTCACTGGATTCTAGTTTATCCTTAATTTCCTTTTTTTTATTTTCCAAAAAACTAACTCTTTCTTTGTGCTTGTTTTTTCTTTGTTTTAACAACTGTATTTCTTGTCTCTTTAAAATAATTTCTGATTCCAAAAGAGTAATTTTCTGTTGTTCGGGAGCTAATTCTTGTTCTTTATTAGTTAGGTCTTTTTCTAAATTGAAAGACTTGTCTTTTAAAGCTTGTTTTTTAAGCTGATAGCCCTTTTGCAAATCTGTTATTTCAGATTTCAAAGTGTTTAGATTTTCTGAATCTTTTTCAATATCTTCTTCAAGTTTAATTACTTCTGAGTTGATTTTTTCTAAGTTTGCCTTTGCTGCTCTTAGAGAATCTTGGTCTTTTATCTGTGTTTTTTCATGATTTTTTATCTTTTCTTCAGTAGAAATTCTGTTCTGCGACACATTCTCCAGTTTTTCATTTAATTTAGAAATTTTGGTTTCAATCTTACCAATTTTATCCTTGTTGTGCTCAAAATCATCTTTAAACTTTTCTGAATCTACAGTGAATTTCGACAGTTCATCTTTTTTTGAAACCTGTTCTTTCTCTAGTTCATTAATTTTAGAATTCAATTTTTCTATATGACCTTCCGTAGACTCCATTTCTAATTGCAATTTTTTAGCAGTTAACAGTACTAACCGCCTTTCTTTCGTTATGTAGTTCAAACTTTCATCTTTTCCGGCTTCTAAAGATTTTAAATCATTTTGAACTATTTTCAATCTATTATCTTTGTCCAAGCATGTCTCATTCAGAGTTTCTAACTCAACCAAACAAGATTCAATTTCAGGTTTGTATTTAGAAGTGCCAATTATATCCTCCAAATACTCTAAGATTCCATCATCTCCCTCCTTTTCAGCTTTGGGTTTCATTTGAGCAATACTTTCTACTTCTCCCTGAAGAATTAAGAATCTCTTATGATCAAGATCAATCCCTTCTTTTTTGAGAAGCTCAGTAACATGTGTGTATGAGCTTTCCTTACCATTTATATAGTATTTAGATGAGTTGTTCTTGAATGCCTTTCTGGTAACCACAAGTTCGTCTTTGTCCAAATTCTCCTTTTGAAACCCATCTCTATAATTGTATTTAAAGTGAACATCAACACTGCAATAGTCCAAGTTAGGATAGTTTTCCGATTTATGAATAAGTTCACTAAGTCTACCCTGTCTCAACTTACTTGCTCTAAAACCAAACACAAAAAGCATTGAGTCAATGACATTGGACTTTCCAGAACCATTTGGCCCAACAACAGCAGTGAAATTTTCATTGAATGGCCCAACTATTTGTTTATTTGCATACGATTTGAAATTAGTTAGAGTTAAATGGCTTATGAATAGCCTTCTCCCACCAGTTTTTATACTTTGGGTTTCTCGTTCCATAGCATGGTTTAATTTATGAATTGTGTTGTTTCTTCTTTTTGGTGAGAGTTGAACTAATGATAATCTTCTGTTTGGAGATGGACTCTTTCTAGTTGGTGATAGCCTTCTGAATGGAGACACCTCTTGGGTTTTTATACGACTGGATTCGTATAGCGATCTGCCTCTAGATAAACTATTGCTATCACCGCTGGATATGTTGCTAAATGTTTGCTGAGGATTTATGTTAAAGAATTGACTGCTTTGTTTTTGAGGAGATCTCAAGATGGTTTCTACAGTTATATCATCATTCTTTGAAGGCTTCAAGCCCGGTGGAGTTGTAGGATGTATCTTTCTTTTCTTAGTACTAGAGCTAGATTTCTTTTTTGTAGGTGTGCAATTGGATGTCATCTTGCTACAATATTTTGGGGTTATTTTTTGGTGTTTGATTTTTTTTATTTCCTTCATTAACTGTTCATGATGTCTTTAATGAGATGTGTCCGTTTTTGTTGTATTTGTTTTGTTTTGGGTTTTTTTTTTTCATTTTTTAGCGCGTTTTTTTTTTTGAAGCCTTTGTTACCCCATCAGTACAAACATAGCTCTATTTTGGGAAATAGCAATTTCTTAGGTTTGCTGGTTTCTTATTTTTCCTTTTCTCAAAAAAAAATTTTTGGAAAAAAAAAAAAAATTTCACAAACAGAAATCTTTGAAGAGAAACAATTTATGGTGATTTAGGTTTACATCAAAAAAAGCTACATTTAGATACTAAAACCAAGTAAAACTTCATTGATTAAACCAAAAACAAAAACAACTTTGGCTTTTTTACACATCCCAAAATGATTTCCAGTGTCAGACAATCAAAAAGACATTTTTCCCAAGCCGGTAAATTATACAAAGGTACCTACAGCTTAGTTAACCCAACCCATCATATTGAAAGATATGACAAGCGTGTATTAATGGAATCCGCAGATAGCTCCAAAACACCTTCAAATGATATCAAAGCTAAGTGTTACATACCACTTGATGTTAGACAAGACAGACTAAGTGAACATTATTACAACTCTGTTCAATCAGATATGTTATTAATGGCCTATGACCATGCAGAAACCTTCACTCCAGGTCCTATCTACCGTGAAATAGACAACTTATCTAATCCATATCTAATTAACAAGACAAAATCATCTTTATACGGTAAGAGTGGTTCATTCTTAGATAGATACCCAATCACTCCAAAGAATATCCCTGAACTTTTGAATGTCGAAGTTTCATGTATTGCCAAGGATGTCAATGTCAACAAGTATAACTACATCACTGCCAAAGCCTTAATACAACAGATTACCAATGTGCAACCCCAAAACGTTGTTGTTTCTGACAGTGACCATAACATGTACTTAAGAGTGGGATCCATTCTAGGTGGTAAAGTAGATCTTTTCGGATATGACAAGTCCCAATTTTTACTGACTCTTAATGAGTTGATTTTCCCTAAAGACGAAAACTTCAGTGGTATTCCAGAACACCTGGCTGATCCTAAGGGTCACATAACTTTGCAATTGAGCTCAGAGCAAGTTTCATTTTTCCCTGAAATCATGAGTGATAAAGATCTATGGGACAGTTTATTAGGTATGACAATAAAAATCAATACTACTGCTCAAGACCCAGCTTATACAAAGATGTTGCTAAGTGGTTTAGGTTTCCCATTCCGTGCTGAAGGTCCTTTAGAAGAGCCAGAGAGAGTTTAATTTAACAATATATATACGCTATCATTGTAAATAATTTGTGGGAAGATGGAAAATAACAATTCATTCTTCCCTCCATTTGATGTATAAAAAATAAACGTTTTGTCTTTTAATGTTTTGAATTAACAGCTATATAATATACAAATTTGAACAAAATTAAATAGAAGAATCAGATTTTGTCTAATTTCATTTTCTTAACATTTTTGGCAACCATAGCAATACGTTCACCTAATGATAATGCTAAGCCTTGGCCTTCTGATCTGATTCTGACATTACCTACTATTTCTCCAGATTCCGGCAACTTTTCTATACAAACATTGGCCAATACTTCCTCACCAAAGGATGACTTGGCAAATAGGTTACATGATAGGAATCTGGCAGAGGCATCCCCTTCATCAACGCCATTGATATCGTTTTTGTTCAAAATCTCCATGTTGGTGAAATCACACAGCTTGTATAGATATTCTTGGCAAGTTGCGAAGTTGCTGGTTTTGACATTGATTTTGTTTTCCCATTCAAACTCATTCCACATGACTCTGAACTTGTTGTCATCCTTTAAGTCTTGCTTCTTGATGTAATCCATTATGTTTATGTGGACGTCGTTCATGATGACATACTTGGAGTCATCTCCATGAGCACCATCGTAGATGATGTTACCAAAAATAACACCAGTGTCAGCACTGCTGACTTTACAGTTGATGATGAATCTGTGGAAACCGTGAGCAATAACATTGATGGATGATGGTTGCTCCAAGATCTTGACATCACCTAGTGTGGAGAATTGCAAGTGTAAGTTCTTCAAAGTTTCCTTGGTTTGGTTAACAATTAATAAGTCCAAAGTCAAGTCAAATTGGTTGGTCAATATACAGGCTTCAGCATAAACAGGATCAGAAAAACCTGTTAATTGAACAATCTTGGCTAGCTTTGATGTTGCTGTGGCCTTAACACTGGCATCAGAAATACTGGAAACCTTAGAAGACTGTTTGGATCCACCAACAGCGTGACCTATGTCCTTCAAAATGGAATTCTCAGCCAATTTGGAGTTGGAACTTCCTGGAAGCAATCTGAAGCCAATTTGGGAATCAACATTGTAGCTTTCACTCTTTGGAAGAATATCGCCTTTGCTGTTCTTCTGTAGAACGGCTTTAGAGAACTGTAAGGACTTAAATTGTCTTTGGAAGGCATCCATGGTGGTTTGTAAATACAAAGAAATCATTTCGTTGACCACATCAACAGAATTCAAGTTCAATAAAATTTCTATGTTTTGCATGATTTTTTCCTTGGAATCTTCATCTATCTTCTTGCCTACAAGAGCTTCATTTTTGTATCTGATTATGCTGATCAACATCAAAATGGCTTCTTGCTTCATACCATTGACAACTGGTGATGACTTGATATTTTCTTCTGTCAGTGGAGACAAGGAAATGGCTTGTAAGATAAGCTTGACAATACAAGTGGATACTATGGACATTGTGTAGAAGTCGCCCTTTCTTAAGAATAGCTTCAAAGGAGGTAAGTCTTCAAGACTTTCAATTGTTGTCAATTCTTCTTCATTTTCATCCTTGGTAACAACTTCTGTGTTCAAAGGAGCGTTGGAATAAGTACCATCTGGTAAGATAACTGGACCACTTGGTTGAACAGGTTCTACCTCGGCCTTGGTCTTGTTCTCAACAACACTCTTTGATGTAGTCAAGGATTCTCTTAAATGATTCCAAACAGAAACAATCAACTTCTTATCATCACAGTACTCACCCAATAACCATAAACATGATCTGTACACTCTGGCGTGTTTTATGTCCTCAAGTTTCAAGATTAACTTTTCAATTAATTGAGACTTCAAGTTGTTGTTTTTGTTGGCATCAGCCTTGGAGATAATCTTCTTCAGGAATCCAACAACTTCCAAGCAGGCAGTGGTGTCCAATACGGCCATACCATCTAGAAGCAAAGTAGCAACTTCAACAGCAACCTTGTCGTAATCAGAGGCAACTTTGGTAACGGTAGTTATTAACAGAGTTCTGTATTGGTTCAAGAATTCTTTAGACGCAACAGATTGAGACTTTTTGACATCAAATGAAACCAACAGTTCCTTCTTCAAAAAGCTTACTACTTCAACAGAGGTCTTGAAGTCAACCAAATCCAATATTAATTTCAAAGCAGCTTCAGACAAGTATGGATCGTTGCTGTTGATTACTGAAATCAAAGTGTGAATTTGTAAAGACATTTGTTGCTTGTAAAGAGTGGCCAGTTGCTCGTTGTTGGAAGTTGAAATCAAGGACTTGATTTGAGACAATAGTATCAACTTGACGTTCCAGTCAGATTCTTGAACAAATAGCTCAATCAAGTTGGAAACTATGATGTCTATGGTTTGGATCAAGTCAAACTCGTGGGAGTTGGATATCAAAACAGCAGTTAAGTTGACCAATGCCCAAACATAGTCCAATTTGACTTCTCTGTTTTCGATGGTTTCGATTTTGTTGACAATTGTGTCCAAATACATTAACTTGATTTCACTGGAGGTTAGGGAATCGAATGTATCTTCCTTTATGAACTGGGTGAATATTTCGGTTAACAATGGGTGCACGTTGTTTGGAAGAGCAGTTTCATCAGTATCGTTGTCATCGGCATTTGAGTCAGCAACCATGGTTTCATCATTGATGGTCTTTAACAACCATTCTCTAGCAGCATCGGCATCAACCTTCCACAAGGCCAAGAAACCGTTTCTCAAAACAACACCGTCCTTTTCGTTTTGGATTTCCTTAGTTAAAAACTCATGGATGATGGCTTTGAAATCAGGAACCAATCTTTCATCAACATGGTAAATGGACAACAAGGTCAAAATGGAGTATTTTCTTACAAACTTCTTTTTATCTTGCAATAGCAAAAAGACATCATCAACAAGATGTTCCAGGATCTCTCTTTCTTTGAATTTCATCAACAATCTTAAACAAGACCCTCTAACAAAGTGGTTGACATGTTGTAAATCAGCATGTAAATTGGCAGAAAGCAGAATGAATTCTTGCTTCAATGAAGAGGTAGCTTCATCCAACTTTGGAACAACTTCCCAGTATTGGTACAGCAACTTCTTGACAGCCTTTGACTTGGAAGGCATGACGTATCTGATGATGGCCATCAACAGGTCCTGGTCATTCAGTAATGAGGCAGCTAATTCCTCTTCATTGGAGCCTGTTTTGGAGGTGGAGTAGCAGTTGACCACTGACAGAATTTCTCTCATAACAGCTTCTTTTTCCTCATCGTGTGGAGACTCTAATTTCAGTTGAAAAGCTTTAGAAATAAAAGAAGGAGCGTTCTTGCTTGATCCTTCAGAGCCAGAAATGGCACTACTCTTGGAAACCAAAGTGTAAGCGATATGTGGCATAGCTTGTGTAATGGTAAAGAGTATGAAAGTTAGTTTATGTTGTTTGGTTGCAGCTATTGATATGTAGTAATCAACGTATGAAAATATCTAATCAGATCAGTGTAACGTGTTTACCAAATAATAAAAATAACAACAAGTAACACTCACACGCCCCCCAGAGAAAAAAAATACTAAGGAAAAAAAAATTTTTTTTTTTTTACATTTTGCTCGTCCTCTTCGCTTCAACTTTTTCATGCTAACACCTTAACTGATTCTTTTATTAAATCAGTATTGATTCAACAGAGTAGTGATACATACAAAAATATTGTTATCTTATTTAACTCACCAAGAATCGTAATTACTAAGATCCTTACTTACCATATATTATGTCTTTACAATACCTAAATCCTAAGGCTGAAACACTTAGAAGAGATGCAGCTTTGAAGGTTAACTGCTCTGCTGCTGAAGGCTTACAACAGGTTCTAGAAACAAACTTGGGTCCTAAGGGAACACTGAAATTATTAGTGGATGGAGCAGGAAACTTGAAGCTGACCAAGGACGGGAAGGTTCTGTTGACTGAGATGCAGATCCAATCGCCTACCGCAGTCATGATTGCCAGAGCAGCCTCCGCACAAGATGAAATCACCGGTGACGGTACAACTACAGTTGTCTGCTTGGTTGGTGAACTTATGAAGCAAGGATTCAGACTAATACAGGAAGGAATCCACCCTAGAATCATCACTGATGGGTACGAAATGGCCAGAGTGGAAGCCCTGAAGTTCTTGGACACTTACAAGATTGAGAAGCAAAATGCCATCAGCGACAGAGAGTTTTTGTTGCAAACAGCCAGATCCTCCTTGATCACTAAAATCAATCCGGAATTATGTGAGGTATTGACACCTATCGTGACTGATGCTGTTTTGATTTCTTCAAAGCAACAGGAGGACGTCACCATCAAGCCAAGCTTGGACTTGCACATGATAGAGATAATGCAAATGCAACACAACAACAGCAACGACACCAAGTTGATTGAAGGTTTGGTTTTGGACCACGGTCCAAGACATCCAGACATGCCAGAGCACCTGTTGAACTGTCACATCTTGATTTTGAATGTTTCTTTGGAATATGAAAAGACTGAGGTGAACTCAGGTTTCTACTACTCATCAGCTGAGCAAAGAGATAAGTTGGCAGCTTCCGAAAGAAAGTTTGTTGATGAAAAGTTGAAGAAGATCATTGACTTGAAAAACGAGGTGTGTCCATTGGGATCCGACAAGAACTTTGTTATCATCAATCAAAAGGGTATTGATCCAATGTCCCTGGACATTCTTGCTAAAAACAACATAATGGCCCTGAGAAGAGCCAAGAGAAGAAACTTGGAGAGATTACAATTGATAACTGAGGGTCAAGCCACAAACTCTGTTGATGAGCTGACTCCAGAAGTGTTGGGTTATGCTGGAGAAGTTTATTGTGAAACCTTGAATGATGAGAAATATACATATGTCACCAAGTGCTTGAATCCAAAGGCATGCACCATTTTGATCAAGGGACCTACATTCTACACCCTTCAACAAATCAAGGATGCAATCAGAGATGGATTGAGAGCAGTTTCCAATGTCATAAAGGATGAGTCCATTGTTCCTGGGGCAGGTGCCTTTTACATTGCGTGCAGCGAGCACTTGAAGCAGTCCATAGTGAAGAAGACCATCAAGGTGAAGGGAAAGCAAAAGCTTGGTGTGCAAGCATTTGCTGAGTCTCTGCTTGTAATTCCAAAGATTCTGATAAAGAACGCTGGACACGATCCATTGGATGTGTTGGCTCTGTGCCAAGATGACTTGGAAGAGTCCATGGATGAAACCAGATACGTTGGTGTTGACTTGAACTTGGGTGACTCCTGTGACCCTACCATTGAGGGTATCTGGGACTCATACAGAGTCATCAGAAATGCCATCACTGGTGCCAATGGTATATCCAGTAACTTGCTGTTGTGTGATGAGCTGTTGAAGGCAGGTAGATCCACATTGAAGCAATAAACCTATATATAAATTTAATCTTTGACTATTATTAAATCAGGTTGTGGTCTAAACGCTACACAAAGCTTGTTTATGGGGAGAAAATCTACGTGGAATGGATTTTGCCCCTTTGCTTAAACGCCCACTATAAAAAATTTTTAGTGTGTTTTTTTTTTCATAAACAAAAATCAGATTATTCAGGAAGGAATATGGTTTATGTTGACACTCTTATCATATTCAATGATTAAGTGTTGTTCACAGTTTTCTATCTTTTTCTCTGCTTTTTTTCTGTAAAACCCCATCAACATAATAGCACAGATGGACTCCATAGATAGCACTTTAAGAGACCACCAGGTGTCTGCAATCAAGAAGATGCTGCTGTTCAACACAGCAGCTTCCAAGTCAACGGATGAACAGGAAATTAACTGGAAGATTCTGATTATGGACAAAACCAGCACTGGGATTGTATCATCTGTTTTGAGGGTCAAGGATCTATTGAAGGTTGGTGTCACTTGTCACACAACCTTGTTTTCTCCACAGAGACAAGCCATTCCAGACATCCCAGCTGTTTATTTCATTGAGCCAAGCAAGAAGAACTTGGAAAAGGTCATTCAAGACTTGAAGAATGATTTTTATGATGAATACTACTTGAACTTCACATCAAACATAACAAGAATCAACTTGGAGTTTTTGGCTGAAGAGGCTGTTAAGATCGGCAAGTTTGACCAGATCAAGCAGGTTTATGACCAATACTTGAACTTTGTTGTCACTGATCCAAATGTGTTTGAAGTTGAGATGGAAAAGATATGGTCTGAGTTTAATCTGAACACATCAATCACCGAAGAGGAAATCAACGCAAAGTGTCAGGAAATCGCCTCGAGATTGTACAATGTTGTTATCACTATGAATACAAGCATCAACAGCATACCTGTCCTGAGAATCCAACCAGGAGGTCCTGCAGAGATCGTTGGGAAAAAGCTGGACAGCATGCTTCATGAATATATCATAAACAGCAAACAGTTCATTGAGGGCAATGGTATGGAGAATAATGTGGCTGATTTGGACAGACCTGTTTTGGTTTTAGTTGATAGAAGCTTTGATTTCACATCTGTTTTGTCCCACTCGTTGTACTATGAATGTTTGGTGTCTGAAGTTTTCAAGTTAAGCAGAAATACCATAACCTTGCCATCTGGACAAAAAATTGACTTGGACAACAATGACTTCTTCTGGGAAAACAACAACCAGCTGCCATTCCCTGAAGTTGTGGAAAATGCTGAACTTGAGTTGAATAACTACAAAAAGGAAACTGAGGAAATCACTTCCAAAACAGGTGTCAACATTACAAACTTACAAAACTTGAATGTGGGCAAGGACGGAGACATCCAACAGGACACAGAATTGATACAAAGGGCAATGGACAAGTTGCCTGAATTAACTGCCAAGAAGCAGTTCATTGACAACCACTTCAAGGTTTTGTCTGAGTTGATCAAGGAGCTGGGTAACTTGCACCTGGACAAGTTTTATGAGGTTGAACAAGAGGACATTTTCAATGTCAAGAACAGAAACGAGTTCATCGAACTGTTGAAGGATCCAGAGGCCGGTACAGTTTCCGACAAAATAAGAACATACTTGTACATATTCCTCAAGAGTAACATGAACCACATGAAGGGCAACAGAAAGCAAGAGTTTGAAAGCTTTGTTGAGAAATGTGATGAGGTCCTAAAGACATTGTGTCAGCCCAAGGGAGAGGATGTTGATGAAGTGAGTGAAACCAACATGAAGTTGTTGGATGCAGTCAAGAACATCCACCGCTACCAAAAGATGAACAACATGACATATTTCAATGATGACAAGATGGCCAGCAAGGACGCAGGCACAAACGAAGAAAACAAGAGCAAAAACGCATCCTACTTTTCCTCCAAGTTGTACGGTTTGGCCAATGACAAGCTTCAAGACAGTATGGGCTCCATCATCTCAAGAGTGTCCAACCTGTTGACCTCAGACAACGACAACTTGCCACTGACAAACATTGTGAGCAGCATCATGACATCGAGCTATGCAGACAAAAAGGAGGATGAGCTGAACAACTACGAGCAGTTGGTGGACAAGTACTTGTACTTGGATCCAACCTTGAAAAAAAACTCCAAGATTAATAGAAATAGAAAGTTCAACAAGTGTATATGCTTCGTTGTTGGTGGAGGATCATACTTGGAGAACTGTAACTTGCAGAGATATGCAAACAAAAGCTCAGACTTGAATCCAAACAGCGGAAACAGCACTGAATCTAGTGGATACAACAAGAGCTACACAAACAAGAAGATTGTGTATGGATCTACCAGTATGGTGTCACCTAATGAGTTTTTGAAGGAATTAGCAGGTTTATAATAAAAAATAATAGTTTATTTTATGGATTATATAATTTTTTTTTTTTTTTCATTTGAATTACAAAAAGCCCTGGGTGTTGGTCTTCAAAATCTCAACTGATCTGTCAAGATCCAAAAACAAGTCCATGCACTCCTCAACGTCTTCCTTTATGATTTCATCTCTTCCAGCGATTTCCATAAGAATGCTGCAAGGAGACAACAACTGCAAGGCGTATCTCAAGCCTCTCTTTTTGCTGGCTTCATCGCCTATTTGGCACAGAGCTTGCATGGCTGATGGGTTGATCTTCAAGTTCATGGATTGTGCTCTTTTGTTTATGATGGCTTCAAGTTCCTTGATGTTATATGGCTTGGTTTTGATGATCAGGCATCTGTCCAAAAGATCTTGGGGGATACCGAATGGAGATGAAATGTCATCAGTACCATTTATGACCTGCAGACCCTGCTTGTTGGTGGCCAGGATGATCAATGGGGCCAGATCCAGTTCTAGGATTTTGTTTATGTAGGTGAACATTTCCAAGTTCAGCATGTGGGCCTCATCAATGAACAAGACACCAGGGATCAACTCAGCTTGGTTGTTGGAGATATACTTGTGAACAACCTTGTCAACCTCCTGTCTCAACTTGTCAGTGATTTCGGTCTTTTTGTTTGCCTGTAAATTGGACATCATGGAGATGATGTCGTTTCCGTTTGAGGATGGCTTTACATTTGCCATGTCCAAGTCGTGTAAGGTTAGATCCTGGATGATTTCTCTCTTTTTATAAACCTCACCTTTTGGCAGTGGAACGTACTCTTCCAGCTCAAGATCAAACTCAGTGGCAAAGGAGTCGGATCTACCGCATCTCTTGACAATCCCGGTGTTGGCCTCTATGTATATGACATCACCAATGGCAATTTTCTCCTTGACTATTGAATCGTAGATGGTAGGGTCCAATCTGAGTGTTTTGGTACCCTTGGCGGCCTTTAGGGTGATGACAACATGGGACAATGACTTGCCGTATCCCTGAATGTCCTGGCCAAGAGTGTTGTTGGACTCTTCAGGTTGAAGCTCAATGACCTCACCCTCGTAAACCTCCTTCAGTTCCTTCATTCTGATGATGATACCTCTTCTCAAGTTCATCATCAACAGCTCAGTTGGCTTGACTTCCTTGGAGTAGAACTCAGAACCAACCAACTTGATGAATGGGATGTTGGCACCTAGTTCCTTGGTCATACCATAGGCAAGGGCAGTCTTACCAGTGGACGGTTGACCTTGGATCAACAGTCCCTTGTTGTTGAACTTCTTTTCCTTGATTAGATCCAGGATTATGCTTGTTGCTTGCTTGGCTTGTTCTTGACCAATGAAGTTGTCGTTTTTAAGGTTTTTTATATGGTGGTGGATAGAAACTTGAGTTGTAGTCATTTTTGTTTAATAATCAAAAGTTGCTTATGGTTATGTTTTCTACTTTTCTGAACAGTATTGGTACATAAACTAAGTATGGTGTTTATATTCAAAATATCAAAGTGGTTTACCATCTTTTCTTTTTTTTCGCTGTAAAAAAAAAACAAACACGGCAATGGGGCGAAATGAGAGTGGTAAAAAAATTTTATGTACACTGGTGATGTATCCACTTGACAACTTAAAAGCAGTTTATAGCATTGGTCTTAATAGTGCTATATGCTAGAATATAAGATTGTTAAGCTTTAAATGCTGTGATAAAATTGATGCTTGGATTTTTAAAGGATAACCCTTGCAGAGTGTTACAATGGTTTTTTTAATGTGTGATGTGAGCATGTTGCTTATATCCGACAGTAATTTCAACTATACACACTGTATAAGCTCTTGAGCCCTTTTATTTTTTTGTTCTTTGGTTCTTTTTTGGGAATCATAAACCTCAATGATTACGATATAATCAATACACAGGTAACCAGTATAAAACGGAATTATTAAACAAAAGCTGATATATTGATGAAAAGCTTGATCAAAAAGATTGACAGCCGCATAGACAATCTCAACGAGTACAACTCTGATTCAGACTCATCTGAATCATCAAGTAACTCCTCGGAACACAGATTCTCGAATGACCACGAGCTGACACGGAAAAGAACAGTGAGCAACAAGGGACTTGTGATCAATGTGCCCAACTACTTGAGCAAGCTGAGCCCCACGCCCTCAATCAACTCCAATGATGTGTCGAGACTGATGCCGGATGAGAACATAAGCAATCGAGGAAGAACATTGTCGTTTTCACAAAGATTGAAGCAGAACAACTTACTGGTCAACAACATGAACAACATTGATGACTTGAACTATGACATACCAGTTGAGTTCAAGGAGATCATACGATCCAGATCCAACTCCAGAACAAGAACGAATAGCTTGCACAAGGAACATGTGGGGAATAAAAGCAGAACAACAAGTTTTGGAGAGCCCATGGCCAAGAACAGCATGCTAAGGAACTCCAGAAACACATCATTCACGAACCTTAAGAAAATGACGAGCAGTCTGGATTCCATAGCATCCTTGAAGCAGTCAACATCAAGCTTGCTGACAGCATCACCAAACTCTGGGACTGTGGCAATGAAGAACTTGAAGAAGTACCTAACAACAGGCGATGAGATGTTTTTAACAGATGAAATAAGCGATGAGGACTTGTTCATGAACAACTTGTCCCATCAACAGTTGAAGGCAAAAAACGGTGACTTAATGGTCAACATGACGTCATCAGCAAACCTGTACTCGCTGGATGACGGTACAATAATGAACGAAGATATTAATGAAACAAAAAAAACACCAAAGGTCATCAGTGACAACTTTATAGACATAGACTACACAATGCCATTTGGTAGTTTGAAAAACAGGGAAACAGACACGGAAAACGAGAGTCTGGATCTGAACACGGGGTTGACCATCAGCAATGATTTCAGCAAGAAAATCAAACCGAATGAGCATGCAGAAAGTGTCGCTTCGAACACAACAATAAAGGCAAACAACCTAAAGGCATACAAGAAAGTAACTCCAATAGACCTATATGGAGATGATGATTTGAACAATGACAGTGGTGGTAATGAGTGGTTCATAGGAAGTAATAAATGATGACAAAAGAGTCCACTCTTATCGGAAATAAGGTGTGCGCCCCCATAACTAAAATTTTTTTCTTTCTTTTTTTTTCTGGATAATTTCATCGAGTTAAACGGGAACATGAATTTACCCAATCTTAAACAGAGTATACAAAAAAAAAAGGTAAGACAAACTTTGAAATCACATCACCAAGAACGTTTTAACAGAGAAACCATATATATTCAGATACTTTTATACTTGTTATATTTGAAGTATTAATTAGTGACCGGAACTAAACATTACTTATAAGCTACTTTAGTATCAAATAACCTTTATCGATTAACCAATAAATAGGAGTTTTTTTTTTCTGTCATTATCATTTGCCCTTCTTTTTTTCTAATTACATATGCAATTACTTACCAATAAACACACATTCCCATACACCTTTGAAGAAACCATCGTTGCAGTATGGCAGAAGTATCCTAATGAAATGAGTGACCATGTCAAGTGTATTGACATCTTAGACAGAACCTACAACAAGCAGGAACAAAAAATCATCACTCACAGATTGATCACCTGTCAGCAAAAGATACCTACATGGTTGGAGTTCATCATAGGGAAGGAGCTTACTCAAAGCAGAGTGTTGGAAATAAGCGAGTTGGACTACAAGAACAAGGAATTCAAGTTGAAATCATTGAACATCACTGGGGGTAAGTTCCTAAAGGTTTATGAGGAAGTCATGTACACACCAAACAAGGAAGGGAAAAACACTGAGTTCAA
>ERZ794949.92-NODE-92-length-34800-cov-149.298057_pt1 | contig 34800 bp, 16 predicted proteins | sample MGYA00511363_ERZ794949 | MGnify/ENA primary metagenome ERZ794949 (study PRJEB30137, sample SAMN04331402) | food metagenome | isolation source: T1 must sample point D1 replicate B | place: Australia: South Australia ...
GAAAAACGTGATCAGAAATATTGTCGGAGATATTGTTTGAAATTATGATGTTTAGCTAATGCAAAATATACGTACAATAAGTAAGCTGAGGAAAAAATAATCTTATTATAATACGATTACAAGGCGAAAAATTGTATATTTGCCGCAGATAATGCTGTTTGTCGGACATAACTTAAAAAGGTAATCACGTGATCAACGCGTAACATCTGTCTATTTTTTCTCAGGCCCAAAAACACCAAAAGGGGATCTAGCTTTTTGGAAGCTTCTCAATAGTGAATTTTTTAAACTTTTTCACTCTAAACAATTTATAAAGAGTTAGAATAACTGTGAATATCAACCCCACCATACAAAAACATAATTATTGATACATTATGTCTGAAAATTTTGAGATCGATCTAGTGGATATCGATGAAAATGTCAAACAAGTTGTAACTTTGCAAGATGATTCACAAGATTTAGAGGTGGAAGATTCAGAAATAATAGATTTACACAAACAAAGTAACTACAGAATATGGAAGAAAAACAGCAAATTACTATACGACTACATAAACACCAATAATTTGAAGTGGCCGTCTTTATCCGTAAATTGTCTGCCATACCACAATACATTAACCAATGATAGATGGTACATGATATCCAGTTATACTTCTGATCAACTACCAGAAGATGAAAAGGTCATATTAACCCAAATGCCTACGGTAAACATTCCAAGAAGTGATTTGAGCTGTTTTGAAATGGAGAATATGGAATTTCAGGTTTTGAAAAATTTGGATTTAAACAGCAACAGTAAAGATAAAAACAATAAGAGCAAAAATAAAGTGAACGAAGCTACCAAAAACAACAATGAACTCATAAAAGAATACAAAGCACAAAATTTGAAAAACAACATTGAAATAGTCTTTCCAAGCTCAGAACAATGTAACAGAATATCCATCAATGTTAATAATCCGGATTTATTTGCAACAGCATCAACAAAATATGGAAATGTTTATTTGTACGATAAAACTAAATGCACAACCATCAACAGTTCGGTGAAGAATCTGATGCCCACCAATTATTTGATGCATTTGAGTGGATGTTCTGAAGCAGAGTCAGCAGAAGTTAATTGTCTTGAATGGAATAACATGAAAAAAGCAGAGTTAGCATCTGGGTTGAGTAACGGATTACTTCAAGTATGGGATCTGCACAAGTTATACAAAAAAGGTAAAACTACTTATACAGAGCCAAATGCGGTGTCTATATTAGATGAACATGGAATAAACGATTTATCTTATATGCATGATCATGATTCTTTGATTGGTTTAGGTTGCGAAAGTAAGTATCTACAGCTTTTTGATACAAGATCACAGAATATAGTCATGTCCACATTAAACAAAGACGACCAAAAAAATGGTATCAATAGTATTCATTTTAATCCTCATAATTCCAATTTACTTGCTGTGGGATGCAGTGATGCAAGTGGACAAATTAACGTCCATGATATCAGAAACATACACAAACCAATTTTGACATTCAATCACTCTGATCTTAATGTCAATGAACATATTTCCAAAGACAACTCTGTCAGTAAAGTACAATGGAACCCATTCAACCCAAACATTTTGATGTCTGCGGGTATGGAAGACGGATTGGTTAAGGTGTGGGATATTTTAGGAGAAAACGACTATGATCCAAATCTTTTGTTTACCCATGGTGGTCATATGCTTGGAATAACAGATTGTTCATGGGATTTATTTGATCCCTGGACCATTGCGAGCTGCTCTTTTGATAACTCAATGCATATTTGGAAACCTTCTAAAAGAATAATCCAAGAGTACTATAAATGATCAAAATGCTAATGATTTTAATTCCGATTTTATTATGGGTTATCATTTTCAAAGGATATGTCTTATTATTGCAAAGCTGATTTTCCATAAAAGGAAATAAAAACAAGCTGACTGAAAAATTTAATCAATAAAGAGTGGAAAATTTAAATTAGATTTTTTTTCATACCAGAAGCCTTTACTAATAGAATAGTGAACAAATTCTTTGACCCTTAAAAAAAAAGAAAGCTGATGTTTCATTAGTTTTATTTGATCTTACATTACCAGTCCAAACCCTTTAAATTTGGATACAATTTGATTAGTATAAGTATTGATTATTTCAGATTTTATATCTAAGAAGAAAAAAAGCAGATCAATAGAATGAATAACAATAAACAAGATTGATATATATATATATATTTATACGATAATATATTACAGTACCAACAGATAAATTTAACTTTTATTATGTATTTGAATGCTACTATCCATCTGCCTTCAAGCATAAAGTTGAACAACTTGGACAAAGAAGTTCCAATTCATGTTCACATTCCTTCAGAAAAGCAAGATTTTTTGACAATAATTGAAAATTTTCCAGAGATTATTATCATGCCTTCTGTTGTTATAACAATAGTACTATTGTTCAAAGGTTATTATTACTATCATTTTTTCATGGATAACAGAACAATAGCTAAGAGAATCTACTTGCTTGAGCATAAGGGATTTCCTTGTCCATACAAAAGAAAGTTACACGACAAAGCTAAATTTGATCATGATCTTACTTTTATGTGGAACCACTACATGCAAGAAGATTACATTTACAAAACCTTGTTAAAAGCAAGAGAGTTCAGTAGATTGATAAAAGAACAAATGGACCTTTGTTTTAACTTGGATGCGTTGCACGAAATGCCTCGTTACAATTGTGCGAATGACGAAACCATCATTCCTAATATTCTTACTTGGGCAGAATTCTATAAAAGAAAGACTCGTGGTCAGATATTGATCCAATATGCGTTTCAATTGGCACTGAAAGACAAGTTTTCAATCTTTCGTTTGAATAGAGTGGATGACATTTTATTGGCTGTTGAGCCAGAAAGTTTTCTTGGAGCTTTTTGGGATAGGAAAACCAGTAGTTATGTAGTCATAGGGCAACCGGATTGGTGGAACAAAAGCATGTATGCTCCTGGAGATAAAAAGAAAATTACATATACCTACTACAAAATCTTAGATGAGGATTATAGAAGAACGTTTATATCAGATGATGAATAAAGCAGAGAAAACTTGAAGGGGGAGTTTTTTTTTGTATATGTCGCTGTATATATCAAAGTCTAATTGTTTATTATACAATCCGTTATTTGTTACTTTTAATTAAATCCTTTAGAAGATTATTATTATCAGGGGGAAAGAAATTAAAGAAAAAAAAGAATTCACATTGAATTGATATATGTAGTTGAAGAAATAAAATCCTAAGGCAAATTTCAAAACAAGGATGCAAAAATCAAAATTAAAAAATGTTTTCTTATTATAATATATATAATCTTATTTTAATATAAACATATTTTTATTTCTTTTTTTCATAAATCTCATTAAATACTGTGTGTGTGTTTTTAAATAAATAATCTTGGTTTTCTTTCTATAATTTAATATTGATGTGAACGAAAACATAATCATACAAATCAGCTACTTACATAAACAAAGAAAGGGTAATTTGTTCAAACGAAACGGTCATTAGTCTGTTGTTTGCAAAGATTGACAATAGTCCTTCAATGGTAAGTACTTGTATTCGACACCTAAACCTTCAGCGATCTTAGCACCCAATTCCTTGTTGACTAAACCCCAATATTGTGGGATTCTGCTTCTAACCAATGGGCTTTTGGTAGTAGAAGCATGTCCAATCAATTCATTGGCCATTCTTTCTTGTTGTTCCTTGCTGTATACCTTTTCATACAAAGCAGTGGCTTGCTCGATATCAATTTCATTAACACCTTCTAAGAAAGATAAGTTGGAATCAACTTTAGCAACAGTTTCATGGTCCTTTACTTGCTTATTTTTCAAACCTGCTTGTTTGGTATCAATGTCGGATCTGTACTTAACACCAACGTAGTTGGAATGAGCTGGCGCAGATTTACCAGTTATTGGACATGTAGCAGAAGGCGCAAACTTGATGGAGCTATCAATAGAGGAGATGAAGGAGTTGTCTGAAGAAGATTCTATAGACATATAACCATCTCTGGTTAGGTTGGCTGGAATATGGTCAACCTTGTCTGAAGTCTTATGTCCAAATGGACACTGAGTGTTCAATGGTCTGTTAATTGGCAATTGATCATAATTAGGACTGTTAAATCTGGCTCTGTGGGCATCATCATAGGAGAATAATCTGGCAACTAATACTGGATCATTGGATGGTTCAATACCATCCATTATTAAATTGGATGGAGACATAGCAACTTGTTCAACTTGTTCAAAATAGTTGTCAATAGGAGCTGTGGTTTCAATGGTACCAAACTTTCTCAATGGGAATTCCTTGTGAGACCAAATCTTGGTTAAATCATTAACGTTGTACTTAAAGTCTAATGCTTGTTGAGGAGTCATAGTTTGAACATAACAAGACCAAGTATACTTCTTACCGGCTTCCAAGGAGGATTGCAAAAAGGCTCTGTCTGAATCTGGACCAATCATAGGTATTTCATCACCCTTGGTAATATTCTTTTCACCTTCATCTTGAATTACGTGGATTTGAACGTATGTGACTTCGTTCTTATCATTAATGAACTTCAAGGTGTGACCAGAGTAGGCATTGAAGTAAGGATAAACGGGCTTACCTCTGTCACCGAACAAGTAGGTAACTTGATGGATAGATTCAGGGTTTAGAGTTAAGTAATCCCAAAATTGAGTGGCATCATAATCAGCCCCAAGACCGGTTCTATGGTCTCTTTTTTGGGATTTGATAAAGTGTTCAAACTGAATACCACCAGATCTGATAAAGAAAATAGGAGTATTGTTGAAGACCCAGTCCATGACACCGTATGGAGTCTTGAACTTGAAAGAGGTACCAACAGGGTCTCTGGTTGTAGCGTGGTCACCAGAACCTCTTTCACCGGCAACAGTGGAGATTCTTAAAATACCTTCGTATTCTTCACCAGCATTTTGAAATGGCTTGGCAACGGTTATGTCTGATAAAGGATCAGTGATTTTTAACTTAACAAAACAACCGGAACCTTTGGAATGAACAATTCTTTCAGCAACGTTGGTGGATCTGTTAAAAGTGGTCATTTGTTCAAAATGATGGATATCTTTTAGTAGTAGGTTACCACATGAATCGTATTCAGGAACGAATGGGTTTTTGGTGAAAGCGTTACCGCTTCTATATGAGTAGATTTTTTGAGACATTTTATTTGAGTGGTATTATAACAATGATGAATATTTGGTGGAATATTGCTATCTGTATAATTTCGGATGGGGGTTTCTTTCTATTATTCTTTTAGATAAACACGATATCTGAACAAATTATATTCAAGAGAATCGAATCACAACTGTTTATATACTCTGGCAGTCAACAAAAAATAACTGACTAAACACATATGATGAGATGATTTAATGATCGTTTATTTTGACGTATAACCTAATTTAATTAAATAAAAATTCATATATAGTAAGGGGAAAAATTGACCTCACCATTATAAAATGAATCTAGAGTGTAAGGAATGGCGTAAGATATATATTCACCAAAATTTTAAGGGGAACGCAGTAAACATTCAATCATTTGAAAGGGCGAGAGGAAAAAAAAAAAAAATCATATTTTATTTAGCGCTATATAGCATCGATAAAGCATTATAGAATATTACGTAAATATGTTTTGTTGAAGGGGGAAAGATAGCCTACAAAAATAAGATATAAAATAGTCTAAAGGAGAGTCTAGAAAGATCAAATTTGATAAAAATGTTCTTATTTACAATCACTTTTGTATTTATGTAAAAAATTAATTTCTATTTATCATAAGTTAAAATTATTGTTTAACAGAGGAGTCTAGAAGAAAAGATAAGCAATTTTTTTTTTTAAATTTGATAATATCAGTCTGCTAGTCGGTAGGATAACACTAAATAAAACCTAGTTCATAGCTGTAAACGTTAAGATTATGACTTGCTCAACGTATTATATTCAATATTAAGACTGTCCCACGTAAAACAACCTAGATTATATTCATGTAAGCTAATATCTGTTAACAGAAGCGATGCAGGAACATAGCTAAGATAACAGTGTTTGTTTCGGGGACTTGTGCGATATTTAAAAAAAAAACGTGACGTAGTTTTCGGACTTGCACGAAACAAAACAACTTTTGCATTTGCTATGCTCGGATATAGGATGTAATGCTTAGCTATCGGATATAGGATATAATGTTTAGCTATCGGATATAAGACATATTGCTTAAATCGGATATAATGCTTAACTATCGGATATAAAACATAATGCTTAGCTATCGGATATAAGACATATTGCTTAAATCGGATATAACTGCTCAGCTACCGGATATTAAAGCATCCTTTTTTCTCCCGCGTTGCCAAATAAACCAACCAAAAAATGCATAACATTTCCATCCCACCAAATAGCGGAAGAAAATTTTTCTTCCTTTCGCGGTGCATTTAATACGCCTTATTAAAATAGTGTGTGTGAAAAAAAAAAATATATAGCGTCAAGCAGCTATTTGCCTTGCTTTCTTTTTTTGTTTTTTTCGCTGTTGTATTCATAGTTAACTTTGAAGAAAAATTTTTCTTGAACATTTAAATACATTATAATTTTAAATTATTATGTATATTAGTAAAGAAAACCTTCAATACAAGCACCGTTTTATTTTCCAATAGTCATATACCACAAAAGATAAACACATTTACAATGATTGGTTTAAGATCTACACAAAAGCAAATTTTAAACAAAGCTTCTTCCCAAAGATTAGCTTTGAACGTTTCTAAAGCTGCCTTCAGCTCCAGAACTAATAGATTATTACAAGAACAAGTTCCAAAGAAACCTCATGAATTAGAAGACCCATCTAAGGCCAACAAGGTCAGAACCGACTTTGGTATCTTATTGAAGAGAACCTTCGGTGCTGATATTAACCAAGATAACCACAAATGGAGTGATTTCGTTTCCAAGCCTACTTTAATTCTATCAGGTGTTTTAGGTTCCATTTGGGTTGCTTCTTCTGAAGTTATTGTCTGGACTCCAGAAACTTTATTACTAGCTTCTTTCTTCTCCGCTGTTGGTATCCTATACGCCACCGTTGGTCCTTCTTATAAACAAGCTAAAATTGATTACAATAACTTCTTAATAGGTAAATTAAAAGACGGTAGACAAAACCATTTGGAAACTGTTACCAACAAGATTGATGAAATCAAGGCTTTGGAAAGTGTTCACTCTACTACCGCCGAATTATACAAGGCTTCAAAAGATACTTTAATATTAGAAAACGAAACTCAAAAATTACAACAAATTGGTGCTTTGAAATCCGAAATCAAACAAGTTTTGGACTCTTGGGTTAGACATGAAAACAACTTGAAACAAGAACAACAAAAATTAATTGCCAAGGAAGTCATTGCTAACGTTAACTCTAAGATCACTGACAAGACTTTCCAAGCTAATGTCTTGAATGAAAGTATTAATGAATTAGAAGCTTTATTAGCCAAGAAATAAGTTGATAAAAGAAAAAGCAAAAAAACAAATTTAAAATAAAGTAAATCAGAAAGAATAACTGAATTAAAGTGTTAATAGTAATGATATAAGAACATACGACCAAGATAGGTTGGTTAATGTAAAACGTGATATTCATCACATTGCTAAAATGCTTGAGGATAACATGATCTCATTTTGATGTTTAACATATATGTTTTGTTTGATTTAGTTATTTATTACAAATTTTATATAATGAACATCCAAAAAAAAAAAAAACAACAAAGAAATTAAATCTATATTCATATTTTAAAGAGATTCACATTTTTGATAAGCTTTTAAATTTTCAGATATAGTAAGTTAATTGAACGTATTAACTTTGAAGAATATGTAATTTTTATGCAAATTTTAAGTAAGTCACGTGTTGGAGTTTATTTGATTTCTTGTTAATTAGAAAAAGCATAAATTTATAAGCAAAAAACAAACAAAAAAACTAAAAAAAAAAAAAACTCATACTCAACCATAAGATTCAATCAAATACAACTGTAGCACCATGGCACAATCACCTGAACTAACGCTTTTGAACGAAGCCCAATCCAAAATTGGATACAACAATATACCTGCAATAGAACTGGAGTCTATGAGACTTCAGCTTAACAAGCTAATAACGTCTTTGAAAAATCTTCAACAACAACTAATGCTTCCTTCAATCTCTTTACCCAACAATAGTGGTCCTGTAATATCCTGGACGAAACTCTCAGAAAGAGTGGAAGCAGCAGTAACCCATTTATACAAGATACAAAAGAATATAATCCAATTTGATTCCATCAATGTATACCCGAACGTAGGCAAGTTTCCTGTCAGTGAGGAAGAATTGATTAGTGTTCTATTAAGAAAAAAGAATTTACCGGAAATAGATGAGTTATATGAAGACTTAATAAAAATTGGGGATTTGGCCATATCCAAGTTTCAAGAAGATAACCAAATCATTGAAGATAATAAACAGGTTTTGATTGAGAAATTCTTCACACATAATGACAGTCTTATAGCCGAAAAATTAAAAACTTTGAAAGAGGTTAAGAAAGAATTGTTTGGGGAAAAGTCTGAAGAGGAGGATGTTGATATGGAAGAAAGCTCACACATAGACAAAGACAATTATGTTATCACAAGTGATATGATTCCATTTGATATTGAAGGAGTTTACAAGTTCATGTTTTCTGGAGTGAAAAAGAGTGAATCAGCATCTCCAACCGGTGAAGCGATAGTGCTTTAAAATAAGAAAAAAAAAAAAAGAAAATGAAAGTGATTTAATACTTTAATTAAAGTGTATTTACTTTATAAGTTATTGAAGATACCAATAACTATTGAGTTGTTTAATGTAATTTATATAAATCATAAAACAAAATTAAAAAAAAAAAAGGAACAAAAAAAAAACCATCAAAGAAAAGATATGTTAAGGTACTCTTACAAAAAGTAAGCAGAATTCCTTAAAATGCCATTTCTGAAACGTATGAACTGAATTTCTTTTATATTTTGACAATTCAATGTATTCTATTTACAATTTTTGTTATTATTACCTTGTTGAATTATCACTTATGTCATTCAATTTCATTTATTACCACTACTCAAAACTATAGTCATCACTTCCCAGGTACCAAACATGATTATACTATTTGGAACTGTTCTTAACAAATGAGCAGTCAACCCACCGTACATTGATCTGATACCTTCTTCTCTGAAAACCAAAGCAAAAGTCTGGAACAAACCTCTATATTTTGGTAATCCATTGACTAAAACAGGTTGCTGTCTTAATCTGGTTCTTACAACCTCGTGGGGATATGTGATCATTGAAGCAACGAATTTAGCAATACCAGCCCCACCTGATCTCATAGCCCATTTCTTTAAAGTATCCGAATTACTACCATTATCGTTGATTTTCTTGTCGGAATTTTCCAGCACTAGCTTTATTTGCTCATATAAGATCCATTGTAAAACACCTTCAACTGAACCTAAATAACTTGCAGACAAACCCTTGTATAAACCTTGTATACCCTCATTTTTTAGAATTTTTGTTATGCAATCCCAACTGTTTCTGTATGCTTTATCACTTGCTGTTTTTCCTTTATCTAATTGTAATCTTGTTTTCACTAACCATATAGGATTAGTAGCAGTTGATGTAGCCACACCTGCAGATGCTGCGGCTAAAAGATGTATCTTGGCGTTTTCCTGTCCATTATTAAAAGCTTTGGAGTAAAAGTCCTTCGTTAGCCCATATGTGAAAAAATTTATACTTCTGGCAGGCACAGATCCTATAAGCCCAGGACCTAAACCTTTGAATAAAGCTCGAAACCCTTCTGTTTTATATACATTCCCCAATATCTTAAATGGTGACAGAATGGAATTGTATATGAACATTGTAGTTGAAGGTGACTTAGTATGCAAATAAGCTTTGTACCCATCACTTTGAAGTCTTGTTTTTACTAAATCTAAAGGACAAGTAGCGACACACCCGGCCATTCCACCTATCCCACCTGCTATGAAATGCACATATGGCTTCACTTCAGGTTTTTTGCTTATATGCTTGATTTCATCTTCTATGAGTACTTTGTTGCTTGAATAGTTGGACTTCTCAGAGTTTCCTAAATATTCAGATGATTCTAGTATGTCATTTTTGATGTCTTCTGTATGCTTGCTATTCTTATCTATGCTCATTTTTTATGAGATGCACTTATTTAAAAAAAAAAAAAGAAATTTCTTGTTTTTTTAATATGTATTAAATTTATGTACAAATCTTAATACCTCGCTTTATTGATATAAATCTGTGTAAAGCGATTATGAAGTTGTCTCAATTAGTTAATTCTTTTTGGTTAGGATACTTCTTTCATTGCCTTTGCAATTTAGAAACATTTTGACGTTTTTATTGACCGAAAATGTCAAGTCTTTTTTTCTTTCATTTTGATTATTCCTTTTATTCAAGGTTACATGAAAAATTACCGTTTCTGGTAAAAAGTTGGGAATATTCCAAAAACGGTAACATGTTCTTAGTTACCCGAATTTAATCATGAAAAAAAAAGCAATTTGTAGCTATATTCTAATATATTCAATTCTTTGCAGGTAACAATATAGTAAATGAGTACCTACAAAGCGTTATCAATTAACAATAACAAAACCCCTCTTCTGATGTTAATCTTAAGAAAAAAGCTTTACAACTCTAATTGTTATTCAGTTTTTATAGTTTCATTTTTTTTTAAATTTTTTCTTTCTATTTCTCAAAAAGAGATTATATAAGATTGTAATTCAGTACATTACATACCGATGTATATATATATAAACTTTATCTTTCTTCTCACAATGTATTCCACAAAGCAAAAAGAAAATAAAAAACATAGATTAAATGAAAGTTTCGTAAGCAACTGGGGCTAAGGTTTGAGGAACGTTTTCAACAGCGGCAACAACGTGAGCGGTTCTTGGTTGAGCTGGTTGTCTCTTCAAGTTAACAGCGACACCGGTCTTCTTGGCTTCAGCCTTCTTAGCAGCGTTAGATTTAACTCTGTCTAAGAATTCTTGTCTACACTTGGAGTGCTTAACATGTTCAACTCTTAAAGATAACTTCTTTTGGATGTATCTACCGTTAACAACCTTGTTGATTAAAACACCGACAGAAGACTTGGTGACGTTGTAGATGACACCGGTCTTACCGTGGTAGAATTTGAATGGCATACCCTTGTGGATAGCAGCATTAGCCTTGATATCAACAATATCACCAACCTTGTAAATCTTTAAGTAGGTGGATAAAGATGGAGCACCATTCTTTCTGAATTCCCTTTGGAAGGTGTATCTAGTTCTAGATCTTAAACCGTGACTATTTAATAATTATATTGGATTGTGAGTTATTTGAAAAAAAAGCAGGAGTAACCAATACTTTTTTGTTCATTGTGAAAAAATATTCAAATAAAAAATTATTTTAATTGTTAGTAAACTTCATTATTCTTTGTAATTGGCTTTTACAAGTTTTGTCATTAGATGCTTTAAAACTATTAATGAAGAGTAAATGCGATATTGTCAATATTTGGATTCTTTAACTCTCTTTGCATATTTCTTTGGAAGTAACTGTTCTATTTTAAATTTAACTTCAATTTCTTTTAACTGATAAGTGAACGTTGACTTTAATTTTCATATACTACAGAACTACTATTATTTTTCGTTGTTTATTTGTCATTTGATAATAAATTAGTTTCCGGTTGCGACATATTCTTGATACTTTTCTATGCCTTTAGCCATTCCAGTTCAAACTGAAGAATAGCCGTATTCCAATAATATATTATCAAAAAAACATTTAATGACACTTGTCCTACACGTATCGTTCAATTAAAATAGTATTGTTCAAAACTATAGTTTTCCTAGATATGCCCATATCCGCTATTATCTTTCCAATCAAATCTTAACTACTACAAATTCTTTGCCTTTGGGTATGTTTACTATTATACTAAAATAACCCATTCGTTTATACCACTAAACGCTTCATTTACATCTTCATTAATATGTTCAATTTCATTATTACTAATAATTTCTATCTAACGCTATTAGTTGTGCTTGGTGTCGCCTGATTGGTTCTATCCAATCAGCTATAGAGGTTGTACATACGATTTACCCATTTTTATATATTATGTTTTTGGTTTATGCTTGTTTTGTTAGCACTTTCTTTAATGTTATAGAAATTCATGAACAATATATATTTGAAATTATGAATTTTTCCTACTAAGAAACGTAACAGTAAGAAATGAAAGAGAGAAAAGTCTGAAGAATACGACTTAAACAGAGAGTAAAAAAAAAAACCTGAACTAAGCCAGTAAAAAATTACTTGTTAAGGAAATTGTTGAACACTTACCAAAAAAAAAAAATTATAACGGAATTTCAATTTTGCCAAATGACATATGATTCCATTTTTTTTCGTACATTTTTTTTGCGCTTTTCACTTCTTTTTCACAGCAGTAATAATATATGCACGTTTTTTGGAAAAAAACATCATGTATATGAGTGGGAAAACAGGCAAAACATTTAAAAATATAGTAAACACTTTCCTATTGAGGTAATAATGAAAAAAATGAAATTAACATGTAAGAAAAAAATTATATAAAATAATATATTAAAAAAAAATGTAACAAAAAAAAAATATTTAAAATCTCACTTGAATATTAATGAATATACAAAAGCATTTAATCAATAGGAATGAATTTTAAAATAAATAACTATTAAATTCATTAATTATTCATGATAATTCAAGTAAAAAAAAAGATAAAAAAAGTTCTTAAATAATTTGTTTTTTCTAATGACCTATGTTAATTGTTTTTATTGAGGGTTTTTTGTTAGGCTTATATTTATAAATTACATTTATTACTGCGATCAGTAAATAACTGCACCAGTATATTTAACAAGTATATAATAATGAGTTGTTTTTGATATTCATTGAATCATCCACCGTAACAAAAAAAAAGGGGTGTTTTGTTTGTAAATTGCTTGTTCTAAATAAAATGAAAAATATGATTTTAATCTGTTGAGATCAAAACATTTATTCTTCATCTTCTTCAGCACCACCGTTAGCAGCAGCTCTCTTTCTAGCAACTCTACCTGGTCTACCAGCACCGAATGGAGAGGTAGCAGCGAAGTCGATGTGCTTTTCAGAATCTAATCTGACCATGAAAGATGGGATGTTAACGATTTGCTTACCAACAGCGATGTGTCTTTGAGAAATCAAGACTCTAGCGTGGTGGATAGACTTAGCTAAACCAGCTCTGAAAACTTGGGTTTGTAATCTTCTTTCTAAGAAATCTTCAACCTTTAAAGCTAAAACATAATCTAACTTCTTCTTTTCTTCAGATAAAACACCGATTCTTACTAATCTTCTGATTAAAGCGTTACCTTCGAATAATCTCTTTGGATCCTTTTCATCTCTGGTTAATAAGTCTCTAGCAGCTCTTCTAATCTTGGATAATTGGAAGTTAATTCTGTAGATTTCTCTCTTGTTCTTTAAACCGAATTCACCAGCTAATTGCAATTCAGCGTCTAATCTGGCGGATTCATAAGGTCTCTTTGGAGTAGAGTAGGTTTTAGAAGTAGTTCTTGGGGCTCCTGTTTAATAAACGTTATTTGGGCGTTAAAAAAAATTATTGAAAAAATTAAAAACTTGTTAGTAAAAAAGTGAAATTCATCTTGTAATGGTTTAACAAAACTTTCAATTTTTAATAACAATAACAGAATTACGAGGTTCTCTTTTCAAGAAAATACAAAGAATATAAGAAAGTAGACATACAAAAATAATAAAGTTTTTATTCAAAAAAAAAATATTTATTAATAAATTTAATTGAATTAATCAAACACATTTTACTCAATACGAAGTATAGATTAACCATTGCTTAACATATATTAAACAACGGCTTGAGTCATAACATTTATACAATCAATAACAAAAGTTATCAAATTGTCTTTGCTTTTAAATCGTTTAACTGAAGTGTCGGGTTTCAGTGTAAACATAAACAAAGATATTAATTATGACAGTACCTATACTTCAATACTGAGTTGTACTTGAAAAAAAAAACACTTATTATAGTATTGATGTTACTTTATTTTATTCTTTCCATTTCTTTTAGAAAAGAGAGGGCCCGAATCCTCAACTGATATAAAATATCAGCATAAATACAATTATTGTTATTAAAAAAAAACTGAAAGTATGGTTTGTAGTTTATACTCAAAAGAATTTAAACAAACTTGTACATACTTGGCATTTTTGATAATTACTTGGAAATCGACTTTGGTTTTTGTATTTAATCTTCTCTTAATGTAAATCATATTAAGAAACAATTTTATAAAATAATAAATCTAATGACTGAAATTATTCTTTTATATATACTTGTGAAAAAAAAAGATTGTAGAATAATTCAAAAACTAAAGCGTGAAAGAAAAAATTACTTCTTTGGAATGTTAACTTTTTTTTTTGTGATCCAAACATGAATCCCCGTTCTAAAAAAAGTACTATTTAAACGGGTAAAAATTGCTTTTCCTGTTTAATTTAAGCAGATTTACAAAAAAATTTGTTTCTTTTTTTCTACAAGAAATACACAACCTGCACTTTCAAAAAAAAAAAAAAAAAATGTTACACAAAAAAAAAGTAAAAATGATACGTTCATCAATGGAATACACAAAAAAAAGCATATGTGCACGTGACATTTCAATAACAAAAAAGCCAATCAATAAAAAAAAAAAGATATAAGTGATGTTAAGTTTTGGATACGAAACTTATAATGATATTAACTATGACATCCAGTATGATTACTAAATCCGCTTATATAAAAAAAACAGGATTGTGTTGTATTCTTCATAAGATATAATTCAAGATAATGTTGGCATGAAGCTAGTGTTTAGAAAGTGTCTTACAAATCATTTACCCAAATAGGTAAACCTAACTTGATAAATAGTGTTACCCCACTCATATCAATATAGGTGTGTGCGGGTTTTAATTTGTTACGCGCTTAAAGACCTTTGTTGTGTATATGTGTTTTTTCCCCCCCTGCACTTCTTTCTGTAATAATTTGTTTGGCATATATAAGGATGATCATCTCACCGTGCCCCAAAAAAAAAAATATGAAAAATTGAAAGTTTTAAAATAATCTAATAGGGATTTGTTTTGGTAGCGTTGTCATTTTCAAATGGTCAATATTTCATTCTTGTTTACGTGTTAATTAAAACGTTAATATCTCACTACTCATCAGCCATTTACTTGTTATTTTTAAAAGGAAAATTATTCAGACTCTTTTTTTTTTTTTCACCTTTTTTTTAAATATATCTGAATTATAAAGCACACACACTCAGCAACCATATACAAATTAACAAACCTTCTTGGCTTTTTCTTTCTCTCTACAACTATAAAACATGACTTCCAGAAATAGTAGACTAGATAGACAAGTTCTTCTACTTGAGACTGGATCCTCTACCTTCGTTAGAAACCTTGCTGCTGATCAATTAGGAGATCTAGCTAAACAACATCCAAATGATATAATCTCATTGATATCGAGAATTTATCCCTTTTTATTAAGTAAAAAATGGGAAACTAGAGTATCTTCTGCCAGAGCTATCGGAAATATAGTTCAACACATACCAAGTTGGAATGCTAATGCAGATGATCTAGTTGATGAAGTTATAAAAAAAGAAGAACTTAACGAAAATGCCATGCTGAACAGCAATGAAGAATTTATGAAAAAAGTTGAATTTTTCAAGAACTCTGAACTTATGAATAAAATTATTGAAATAGAAAACCAGTTGCTCAATCTGAAAGAATATGATGTTTTGGATGTAATGAATAACAAGCCACCTTTATTAGCTGCTTCTATAGACTCTATCAAAGAAAAACCTACAAATGAAAACAAAAAGCTAAAACCTTCTCCTGTTGTAATTGAAAACGAAGTCTCTAGTGCAAAATCCGCCAGAATGAAGGCATTAGCTAAAAGAAAAATGAAAAAAGTAGGCTCTTCACCAACAGATAAAACCAACACTGCTACAAAAAGTATTGATTTGTCAAATCACCAACTAAATGACATTGCCAGTAACAAAGCTGAATTTCTTTCAAACCCCAAATTGGATATAACCGAACAACATGATAATAATAAGATCATGTTAGAAACTAAAATACAAAACGAAGATGAAGAAAAAATCACTTCTGGTATTACATGGACTCTTCAAACTCTTTATGATTTATTGTTGAAGGACTTATTATCAGATAATTGGGAATTAAGACACGGTGCAGCCCTAGGGTTACGTGAAATATTTTTGAAAAAGAAAGAAAACACTCAATATTTAGGAAAACTAAAAATCTTCAACCAAGAAGAAAATGATATAAGAAACAACAAGTACTTACAAGATCTATGTTGCAATATTTTGAATATTTTTGCTTTAGATAGATTTAATGATTTTATAGGCGATACTGTAGTTGCTCCTGTAAAAGCTTCCACTGCTCAAACTTTAGCAGTCATATTCAATTCATTGAATGATTTAACCGATAAAGCTTTGTTATTGCAAGTCTTTGAAAACTTAGAAAAATTAATTTTTCAAGAAAATCAACCAAAAAAACTATGGCAAGTATCTCATGGTGGTCTTTTAGGTTTATTGTACTTTACTTCCACCAAAAAACAATTCTTTATAGATAATAATCTTATTAACAGAATTATAACAATTGTAAAACACGGCCTTAATGCATTTGATGACGATGTTCAATCTTGTGCAGCTGGAATATTAATTCCACTAACAGATCTGTTTTTGCAAATAGATGAAGCCGAAATATCTTCCATATTGGATATTTTATGGTCTTGTGTTTGCGACAGAGATGATGACTTATCCACTTCTATTAGTAGCATTATGGATCTATTGAGCAACTTGTTCAAACATGAAGATATTGTCAACTTGATGCAAAAGAAAATAATTGCTGAAAAGAAATGGTCATATAAAACACTGATTCCCATGCTATACAGATACTTAAGACACCCTATTACCATTGTAAGAAAGTCTGTATTAAATTTGCTGCTACAGTTCTTGGAAATATACGATTTTGAACAAAATTGGATTGATGCAAAAATTGTTAGATTATTATTACAAAACATTTTATTTGAAATTAATCCTGAAATCAATGAATTGTCTCAAACCGTTTATTTCAAGGTCATTCAAGTATACATGAAAAATTCATCTCCTGGATCTCTAGATGAGCTATTTGCGGGATTTTTACCTGACTTTGCTCATATATTAATGACACCTGTAGGTGAATTGGGAAAAAGTTACCCAATGGCAACAGCTAAGATTTTGAAACCTTCCAGCTCTTATCATTTGGAAGACAACTCTGTTAAAAAAAGAAAACATTCAGATGTATCCAATAACTCAAACATCAATATTGATTCAGCTATGATAAATGGGGACATTGATATTTTAAGCAAAGAGACTATCATAGTTAACAGAGTGTCTGCGGCTGAGGTGTTTGGTAAGACTTCTAGTTACTTTTTGGAAAAAACTCAAAAATCTTTTGCTGCATTACTATCATCATCTATAAATAGTTCTTTCAACACTCAAAAGTATTTAGCAGCCATAGTTGTATCTGAGTTTGCTAAATCCTATACAGGCGAATCTTTGGATTGGTTGAATGAAATTTTTGAACCTCTTTTCAATTCACATTTAAACGAATTTTCTTCTAATGATACGATCAACCTTCCTGTTTACAAGGAATTGGTACCATCTATGAAAAGTTTAAGAGCTCAATGTAATAATTTATTGTCTGCCTTTAGCAATTTTGGTAAATTATCTGGATCTAAGATCCCACAGTTACCTTTTTTGGTCAAAGGGGAACCACAAGCTGGGTCAACTGCATTTGACTTAAAGATGGCACTCAAAATACATGGAGAAACATATGAAAAGCTTTTCAACAATTTGGACAATGCTACTAAAATATCCAGCTCTAAGACTTTAACTGATTTCCGCCATCGTTTGAAGCTTGCTATTCAAGAATATGAAAACAACATTACTATCAAAGAATCTATCGTTTTATCGTCTTATGCCAATGCATTGTTGTCTATATCCACATACAAGAACAAGAATATTCCAGCAAAAATATCGCCTTACATCAAATCTTTGATGGATAATTTGAAAACTTGCAACTTGAAAATTTTCCAAGAAAGATCAGCCAAAAGCTTGATTAATTTAATGTTCTTGTTATCTTCTAACGGCAAACAAAATGCATTCAATAAAGTTTTGAAAAATTTGTGTGGTTTGTTGTGCACTGACACAATCAATACTCCTACTTTTGAGGAAAATAAAGACGTTTTAGACCAAGTTTATGATTTGATTTATCAAGAAAAATTTGCCATTTTGGATGGTGGTGATGATCTTTCGTTGAAGTCACAAAGAGAAAAAGCATTGCATGTAGTCAGAGGTGGGTTGTTGGCTTTTGAAAACATTTTTAAACACATTTCAGAAAAAAACATTTTTGATGAAATATCACAATTGAAAACGTTTATTTTTGAACCATTATCCACTTTTGCAGCAAACTTTAATGAAGATAGTGAAGTTAACAATGATTTAGGCTCAGCAATTGTTGATGGATTAGCTGTATTCCGTCAGTTGATACCATTTATAGGTGCTGAGAAACTAAAACAAATGAATTTAAAGGAAGATGTTTTGCCACATTTATTGCTGCTTTTGAAGAGTAAAATGGCGATTTTGAGATTCTCTTCGTCAATGGTCTTGTCAGTTTTAGCAAAGGAAGTACCAACTATTTTAATACCTTTTATTACCGATAATGTATTGCCGATGTTGAACAATGCTGGTAATGTTACTTATAGACTAGGTGCTATTGAACTAATCAAACACATAACTTTCTACATGAGCACCGACATTTTGCCATTTGTTGTATTTTTCATAGTTCCATTATTAGGTAGAATGAGTGATTCCGTAAGCGATGTTAGAAACTTAGCTGCGAAAACTTTTGCTACTGTCATAAAATTAATTCCATTAGAAGAAGGCATCCAAATAGTTGAAGAGGGTTTCTCTGAGGAATTCTTACAAGGTAGAGAAAAAGAGAGAAATTTCTTGGTTCAAATGATGGATCCTTCCAAAATCGAGCCTTTTAAAATGCCTGTCAACATCAATGCTACTTTGAGAAAGTATCAACAAGATGGTGTGAATTGGCTAGCCTTTTTAAATAAGTACAACCTACATGGTATTTTATGTGATGATATGGGGTTGGGTAAGACTTTACAAACAATCTGTATTTTAGGAAGTGATCAATTCTTAAGAAAAGAACAATATGCTATTGACAAATCACATGAAAACCAACCGTTACCTTGTTTGATTATTTGTCCGCCATCTTTAACAGGTCATTGGGAACAGGAAATCAAACAATACTCTCCAGGACTAAGTGTTTTGGTTTATGCAGGACCACCATCAGCAAGATCTCAATTTTCTAATGATTTTAATCACTATTCTGTGGTTGTTACTTCATATGACGTTGTTAGACAAGATATTAACATTTTAAAGAATTACGACTATAATTATTGTGTTTTGGATGAAGGTCATATTATTAAGAACCCTCACTCTAAATTAGCAATTGCAGTCAAAGAAATCAGAGCTAATCATAGATTGCTGTTAACAGGTACACCTATTCAAAATAATGTTGTTGAGTTATGGTCTTTGTTTGATTTCTTAATGCCTGGGTTTTTGGGTACAGATAAGACTTTTCAAGAGAGATTTTCTAAACCAATCCTTCAAAGTAGAAATCCAAAGGCATCTTTGAAAGATCAAGAGAAGGGTATTTTAGCTTTGGAAGCATTGCATAAACAAACCTTGCCATTCATGCTAAGAAGATTAAAAGATGATGTTTTGTCAGACTTACCACCAAAGATCATTCAAGATTACTATTGTGAGTTGTCACCATTGCAAAAACAACTTTACAACGACTTTGTGAAAAAGGAAAAGAAAAACGTTGAAATTGAAGACATTGATAATGAAGAACCTAAACAACACATTTTCCAAGCTCTTCAATACATGAGGAAGTTGTGTAACCATCCAAAGTTAGTGTTAACGCCTAATCATCCACAATATGATAAGGTCAAACAGCAATTGAAAAATGAAAAGTTAGATATCTCTGATATCAGAAACGCTCCTAAATTGTTGGGATTGAAGAATTTGTTAAATGAGTGTGGTATTGGTTTAAAGGAAGAAAAAATTATATCTGAACACAGAGTGTTAGTATTTTGTCAATTAAAGGATATGATAGATTTGATAGAAAACGATTTGTTGAAGAAACACATGCCTGATGTCACATATATGAGACTAGATGGTTCGGTTGAATCCAGAGATAGACAAAGTGTTGTTAGAAAATTCAATGAGGATCCCTCTATAGATGTTTTGTTGTTGACTACAAAGGTTGGTGGTTTAGGTTTGAACTTAACAGGTGCTGATACTGTTATTTTTGTTGAGCATGATTGGAATCCAATGAATGACTTACAAGCAATGGATAGAGCACATAGATTGGGTCAAACTAAGGTTGTGAATGTTTACAGAATCATAACCAAAGGATCTTTGGAAGAAAAGATTATGAGTTTACAAAAATTCAAAATGAATATTGCTTCAACGGTTGTCAATCAACAAAATGCAGGATTGCAAAGTATGGGAACAGACCAATTGCTAGATTTGTTCAGCAACACAGATGTTGAAACCAAGCTAGTTGAAGGAGAAGAAGAATTGAAGGAAGACATTGTTGATGAAACAGGTTTGAGTACCAAAGCCAAATCAGCTATGGGAACCTTGGCAAATGTATGGGATGATAACCAATATAAAGAGGAATATGATTTAAATAATTTTATAGAGAATTTACAGTAATTTTACATAAGCACAGTATATAAAGTTAAATGATCAAATACATACAAAACCACAACTAATAGAGTGATTTTTTTTTTTTTTAAATTTTTGTTTGTTTATATATTTCTTAACTTAAGATAATGCTTCAACGGCATAAACAATACCGAAGATAATGAATAAAGCACCACCAATCAAGGTAATGGTTTTCATTTTGATTCTGGAAGCTAATAAAACACCAAAGATAACAGCGATAGCAGAGCAGAAAGCATGACCTAGAATAGAACCTACAATAACAGGCCAGAAGTTACCGGAACCAGCCATAACAATAGTACTTATTTGAGATCTATCACCAATTTCACCTAAAAATACCATGACAAAGACTTGAACAAACAACGGAGAAAAAAAGTTCATAACATTCTTTTTAATCAATTCGGTAAATTTATTGAATTTGTTATTATGAGCCTTTAAAACACCACCACTTTCCATAACATTGTTGGTTTTGTTTAATTCTGCACTGCTAATATCTTGTTCAACTTCATGAAGCTCTTCTTCAACACCCATATCTTTGTCCATTTCAATTCCTTCTTTTAAGATTTTGAATCCAAAAATAAAGAATAAGATAGAAGCAACTATGGAAATCAAAGTTTCTGGTAAAAAGGAGGTGAAGGCTTGACCGAAAATACCAGATAACAAGGTCATGATGGCTAGGGAGGCGATACTAGCCAAAAAGACAACATATCTGTTGTGTTTCATAGCCATTAAAGCTGCAATTAAGAAAGTCTTGTCACCAATTTCAGAGACCAAAATCATAGAGATTGCTAAAAGGAAAGAAGTGAAGGGAGTTTGTTTTTTAACATCGTGTGGTCTCTCAGGAGAATCAGGTTTGGCAGTGACTGCTGTGGCAGATATTAAGGGCAATAATGCAAAAAAAACGCAGATGGCTTTTGTTTTATAAGACGGCATAATGGTGATTGTGATATCTAGGGTTTAGTTTTCCTGCTACATTTCCCACCATTTATAATATGTAATCTGTTATAAATAAGATATGAAAATTTTAAAAATTTAAAACTTATTTAAAAAAAAAAAGCGCCTTTATAAGGAGGCATATAAAAAAAAATTTTAAAAATCAGATTTTAAAAAAGGTGAACAAAAATTATCAACATTGTTTACAATTCAAAATTACAAAGATCTAGACTTGATTTATTTATAAATTGTAAATTGTTAGGAGTAAACAAAATGTTTAATCAAATATTGCACGATTTTTCGTGAGATATATAATAGCTTTTCATAGACGGAAACTATTGTATTAATCGGATAAAAACTACTGAGTTCTTTTACCTCTGCTATTAATACCGTACAGCGATCAACAAAAATCAACTATATCCAGGGGAGATGTTTATATTATCGTTTTATTCCTTATCCGAAGCAATTACAACACCCCGTTTGTGCCGATATCACTAGCTTGAGTTAATTTATTTTTTATCGGATAAATTTGAAATTTGCTGCCGATGGCTACAGTTAATGCGTGCTAGGCGTGAAAATAAGAGGCCATTAAATCATGATTTTAGCTTTAATCAATACATAAGAAAAAATAACGCACCAGCGATCTAATTAATACGCCGTAATTGATTATCATCATCATTAGTAATAACGATAAAAAAAAAGGACTCTAATTCTTTGACACAACAACGTCGTTATATAAGTACTGACTATCACATCAGTTTTATATATATATTTTTTTTAAAATTATAATAAGTAATATGTCCTTCTTAACAAACATATTATAATATTAACCCTAAGAAATAATAACATAAAAGTGCACGTCTTTAGTTTTTTTTTTTTAATTAGACCATATATTTAACACAAATGTCTGATCCTAATTTACATTCTAAAGATTCTGGTGAATTTAAGAATACTAAAAACAATTCAACCCAGGACGATACTTCTTCATTTACAGAATCAATCCAGTCGTATGAAGATGAACATAATCAAAATCAACCTATACAAGCTTTAAATCAAGATTTAGAAACTCAACCCATTGAGTCTCAATTAAGTAGACATATTACACACATTTTGTCTGAAACCACAGGTGTGCAAAAGATCGAGTCTTTAGCAAGAGTATTATCAACAAAGACTAAAAAAGAATTAACCTCTTTGGAAATCCGTGATGGTATTGACTTTGATCTACAACAATTACTGAATTACATCAGAAACCATCAATTAGAACAAGGAATTGTTCCGAATGATGCAGGTGTTGCTTTTAAAGATCTGAATGTTGTTGGTGTAGATGCTTCAGCTGCTGTTGCTCCATCCATTGATAACATGTTAATGGACTTTTTTACCTGGCCAAAAAGATTTATTAAAAACAGAGGTCATAAACCTACAAGATTTTTAGTCAAAGATGCTATCGGTGTTGTAGAAAGTGGTGAAATGTTAATGATTATTGGTAGACCGGGTGCTGGTGCCTCATCTACTATGAGAGCCATTGCCGGTGAGATTTCCGAGTTTGTTGAAGTCACTGGTGAGTTTTCATATGATGGTTTAGACCAACATGAAATGATGAAAAGATTTAAAGGATACGTTATCTATGTTCCTGAATTAGATTTCCATTTCCCAAGAATCACAGTAAAAGAAACTTTGGATTTTGCTTTAAAATGTAAGACACCTAGATTAAGAATTGATGACATATCAAAAAGAGAATATGTTGATTCTATGAGAGATTTATGGTGTACCGTTTTTGGTTTAACTCACACATACAAGACCATTGTTGGTTCAGGTGTTGTTAGAGGTGTTTCTGGTGGTGAAAGAAAAAGAGTATCTTTGGTTGAAGCCTTAGCTATGTCTGCTTCTATTTACTGTTGGGATAATGCTACTTTAGGTCTTGATGCTTCTTCAGCTTTAGAATTTGCACAAGCCATTAGAACAGCCACAAATTTGACCAATACCACCGCTATTGTCTGTGTTTACCAAGCCGGTCAAAAAATTTATGACTTAATGGATAAGGTCTCTGTTTTGTACAATGGTCAACAAATTTACTTTGGTCCTGCTGAAGATGCCATCGAATATTTCACAAATATGGGGTTTGTCAAACCTCATAGAATGACATCTGCTGAATTTTTGACTTCTGTTACTTTAGATTGGGACAATAAAAATTTGGACTGTAAAGAAGGCTATGAATCCACCATTCCTAAAAATGTAGATGAATTTATTGCTTATTGGAAAGCCTCACCTCAATATGAATATGCACTAAAAATGTATGATGAGTACGTTGCCAATCACAACTCTACAGAAACTTATGAAAGATTAGAAGAATCCATGAAACAAAGAAAACAAAGAAACGAACCTTTGCACTCTCTATATACTACTAACTACTGGACTCAGATCTGGTACTGTATGGTTAGAGGTGTTCACAGAGTCAAAGGTGATATGACTTATACTCAAGTTTATCTATCTTCATTTTTGACTAAGGGATTTTTTGTTGGTTCTATGTTTTACCGTATTGATCCTATCAATCAATCTACTACTTCTGGTGCTTACTCAAGAGGTGGTTTGATCTTCTACGTCTTATTATTCTGTTCCTTGACTTCTTTGGCTGAAATTTCCTCTTCTTTTGCCAATAGGGCAATTATCATGAAGCACAAGTCTTACTCCATGTACCACACTTCTGCTGAAGCTTTACAAGAAATTTTCACTGAAATGCCAGTCAAATTCATTGCTGTTCTTATTTTAGCTTTAGTGTCTTATTGGTTGCCTGCATTAAAATGGGAAGCTGGGGCTTTCTTCCAATACTTTTTGTACATGTTCACTGTCCAACAATGTACCTCTTTTATCTTCAAGTTCTGTGCTACCATTACCAAAGATGGTACAACTGCGCATGCTGTTGGTGGTTTGTATGTCTTAGTTCTGGCTTTATACTGTGGTTTCTTCTTACCTATTGGACAAATGCATCATTGGGCTAGATGGATTAGATACATTAATCCATTGACTTATGCTTATGAATCTACCATGGCTACTGAATTCCATGGCAGAAATATGCTATGTTCAAAGTTGATCCCTAGTGGTGTTGGTTATGAATCTGTTTCATTAGCAAATCAAGTTTGTAACTTTGCTGGTTCCGTTAAAGGATCAAAATACGTCAATGGTGATACTTACTTGAAAGCTGCTTACCATTCTAGATACAAACCTGATGCTTGGCAAGGCTGGGGTGTTAATGTTATTTGGACTTTCTTCTACATTATATTAAATGTTATTATGAGTGAATACTTAAAGCCTCTTGAAGGTGGTGGTGACTTGTTGCTATTTAAAAGAGGCTTTATGCCCGAATTTGGAGATAATGCTGATTCCAAGGTTGCTTCTAGAGAAGAAATGATGTTTGCCTTGAATGGTCCTAATGTTGATTTGGATGAAGTCATTGCTAATAAGGATATTTTCTCATGGAAGAATTTGAATGTTGACGTCAACTATGATGGTGGATCGAGAAGATTACTTCAAAATGTTTACGGTTATGTTAAGCCTGGTAAAATGACTGCTTTAATGGGGTCATCCGGTGCTGGTAAGACTGTTTTATTAACAGCTCTTTCTCAAAGAATCAAAAACGTTACTATCACAGGTGATCTTTTGGTTAACAACAAACCTTTACCTTCATCTTTCAAGAGATCTTGTGGTTTCGTTACTCAAGCTGATAACCATATGACTGAATTAACTGTTAAGGAATCTTTACAATTTGCTGCTGAATTGAGACAAAATGCCTCTATATCCCATGCTGAAAAGATGGAATACGCTGATAAAATTATCAAACTGCTTGGTATGCAAAACTATGAAAATGCTGTTGTTGGTAAAATTGGTAGAGGTTTGAATGTTGAACAAAGAAAAAAATTATCTATTGGTGTTGAATTAGTAGCTAAGCCTTCTTTACTACTTTTCTTAGATGAACCTACTTCTGGTTTGGATTCTAATTCTTCCTGGAACATTGTTCAATTCTTGAAAGCCTTGGCTGATTCTGGTATGTCTATTTTGTGTACTATCCATCAACCTTCAGCCACCTTGTTTGAAGAATTTGACAGATTGTTACTATTGAAAAGGGGAGGTGAAATGGTTTACTTCGGTGACATTGGTAAAAACTCTAGAACTATGCTATCTTACTTAGAAAGAGAATCTGGTCTACATTGTGCCAAATCTGAAAATCCTGCTGAATGGATGTTAGATGTTGTTGTTGGTAATAGTGTTGGTAAAGATTGGGCTGAAACCTGGAGAAACTCACCAGAACATGCTCAAGCTATTAAGGAATTAGACGCTTTGAATGAATCATTGACTAATAAAGCTCAAACTGAAGACCCAGAGTTGTTGACTGTTTATGCTGCTCCTCATTGGATACAATTCAAGACTGTTTTATGGAGAACTTATATTCAATTCTGGAGAGCACCTGTTTACATTAGAGCCAAGTTTTTGGAATGTGTCTTCTGTGCCTTGGTTGTTGGTTTATCTTACGTTTGGACTGGTAGATCAACTGCTGCTCAAGCTGCAAATCAATCTTTCTCTTCAACCTTTATGATGCTGTTGATTGCCTTAGCCATGGTCAATCAAATGCATGTGTTTGCCATTGATTCCAGAGAGTTATATGAGGTCAGAGAAGGTGATTCATCCACATTCCATTGGGCTCATTTACTATTATCTCATTCTTTCATTGAAATATTATGGTCTTCACTTTGTGTTTTCTTCTGTTTCATTTGTTACTACTGGCCACTGATGGGTTCCGGTAGAGCTTCTCATGCTGGTTACTGGTTCTTCATCTATGTCATTCAATTCCCAATATACTTTATTTCCTATGGTTCTTGGATCATTTACATGGCTCCGGATGTGCCTTCTGCTTCTATGATTAACTCCAACATATTCGCTATGATGATGTTATTCTGTGGTATTTTACAACCTGAAGATAAGATGCCTGGATTCTGGACCTTCATGTATAAATTTTCTCCTTTCACTTACGTTGTTCAAGCTTTGACCACATCAGTCGTACACGGTAAGAAAGTTGAGTGTATTCCACATGAACTGAGAATTTTAGATCCACCATCAGGCCAAACTTGTGGTTCTTTCCTAAATACTTACACAAAACATCATCCTGGTTACATCAAAAATCCTGATGCCACAAGCAACTGTGAATATTGTCCATACAATAATCAAGATCAAGTTGTTGCTGAATTTGGTGTTCATTGGGATCAAAGATGGAGAAACTTTGGATTCATATGGGCTTATATCATTTTCAACTTTGTTGCAATGCTAGGTTGTTACTACATTATGAGAGTTAAAGGTATTCATATACCTGACATTAAGGGTATTAAGAAATGGTTCAGCACACCTAGAAAAGAAAGACATGAGCCAGAAAAGAACATATTTGCCGAAAAACCTGAAGATAAAAATATTGTTCAAGGAACTGCTTAAATAATTATCTAATATTAATTATATACTAATACATGCTTTACAAACTTATGACTTAATTTTTAGTATTACTATTCCCATTAGTTAAACAGGATATACTCTTGTACGTCTTTTTTCACTATATCCGAAAAATTACTTTTTTTTTTTGTTCACCCAATAAATTTCCTAAAAAGGAAGTCATCACTGGTAACATACAATATCTTTTCTTTTTTTTAAATTTTTAAATTTTTACTCTCATGAAATACTTATATTCACATATTTTAAAATCTCAAATAGTATTAATCAAATCGTAAAACCCCAATCAAACACCAGCAAGCTTTACCCTAACTTTTTTTTTCAAAAATATGGCTAAAGCATCTAAAGCTACCAAAAAGTTTATTGCTTCCAAGAAGCTAGACAAGAAACTTGATCAAGAAAAGATTAATAAAAAGGACAATGAAAAGTTTTTAAAAAGAAGAGGTAACAACTATACCAAAAGTAAATTACTAAATAAGAGTAAAACTTTAGAGCAATTACAAGAAGATAAATTTAACAAGACTAAGGAAGGTCAAATAGAAAACAGAGAAAAAGAAGTTACTAAGAAAAGTAGAGTCAATGACGAAAAATTATCTCAATTTTTTGAAGACACTTCTGCCAATATTCCTAAAGAATTGCAAAAGCCATTAGTTAAGAAGACTGCAAAAGAATCTGAAGATGAAGAATCATCTGAAGAAGATGAAGATTTAGATTTAGATGATCTAAAAGAAGAAGATCCAGAATTTTACAAATATTTGGAAGATAACGATAAAGGTTTACTAGAATTAAACGATAATGTTATGGATCAATACAGTGGTGATGACGATTCTGATTCTGAAGAACAAACTAAGTCTGTTTTAAACGAAAAGATTGAAGTTACATACAAGATGGTTAACAACTGGAGTGTTGCTTTGAACAAAATATCCAAGAAGAATCCAAACTTGAAACTAATAAAAACCATTATAACTGCTTTCAAAGCTTCTATCAACATGAACAACGAAGATGTTATTAATGATTTAAAGTTCACTATCACTGATGAAAAGGCATTCTCAAAGTTGATGCACTTAGCATTGAAGGATTTACCTAACTTGATTATTGAAAAGTTAGAACCATATACCATAAAGAGACTACCAAATGAACAAACCACCAGAATATTGAATCCAAAAACAAGTGGTAAGGTTGCAAATGTATTGAAGCACCATGCTGCTAATTTGATCATTATGATTCAAGACATTAATCAAGATATGAAGATGGCTTCATTGATTTTACATTCTACTTCCCAGTTATTACCATTCTTTTTATCTCATAGAAGAACTTTAAAGAAGTTGATTTCTGCAGTAATTCAAAATTGGGCTACTACTAAGCACTTGGAAATACAAATTACTTTGTTTGCTTTCTTATTTGAATCATGTAAGGAATTCAAGAAGACTATTATGTTAGAAAATTTATTAAAAAGTTTGTATTCATCATTTATCAAGAACTGTGCTACCAACAGTAATAACAACTTGAGAACTGCTAACTTAGTAAATTTCCAAAAGAACTCTATGGTTGAAATTTTCTTATTAGATTCTACTCTATCATATCAAATCGGTTTTGAATATCTAAGACAATTAGCTATCCATTTAAGAAACTCTATCAATGCTCAAACCAACAACAATACAAACTCTAAGAATAAAATTGATCCAGCCAATGCTTACAAAATTGTTTACAACTGGCAATTTGTTCACTCATTGGATTTCTGGTCTAGATTTTTATCTATGGCTTGTCACAGCGATGCTGTCATAGAACAAAACTCCAACATGAGCGAATTGATATATCCTTTGATTCAAATAACTATCGGTACTATAAAGTTAATCCCAACAGCACAATTTTTCCCATTAAGATTCTACTTGATCAAATCTTTAAATAGATTAATTCAATCAACTAAAGTCTATGTACCTGTTTATCCTTTATTACAAGAAATTTTAAACAGTAATATTTTCAAAAAACAAGTCAAAAAAGAAGATAAGAAATTAGAGCCATTTGATTTCCAAACCAATATCAAATGTAATGCGCAATATCTAAAAACTAAAACATATCAAGATGGTGTCATTGATCAATTCATAGAAATTTTAAGTGAATTCATGAACTGCTTTTCCAAGAGTGTATCTTTCCCTGAACTATCCACCCCTGTGATCATTTCTTTGAAGAGATTTATCAAGGTCAATAGCAACAATTATAAGTTCAACAAAAAGTTGAATGTTGTATTGGATAAGATTGTAAAGAATAACGAATTTATCGAAAGTAAAAGAGAAGAAGTTGAATTCTCTCCATCTAACAAAGCTGAATTGAACAAATTTTTAATCGATTTAGATTGGAAACTTACTCCATTAGGTAAATATGTTTCTATTGAAAGAGAAATTAGAGAAGAAAGACAAAAGATGTTATTGGCCGCTCTTGAAGAAGAAGGTGACAATGAAGATGCTGAAGAAGACGAAGAAGAAGAAGTTGAAGAAGAAGAAGAAGAAAGTTCTGATGAAGAATAAAAAATTATATATGAATAACGTTTGTTAAGTTTTAATTTTTTTTTTAAATTTTAAATTATAGAATTCATAGATAAATTAGAAAAGATGTTTGATCAAGAATACTAATAAATATTAACATTGTGCTTTTATTGTTTATATACATTTATAAAGTTTATTTGTAGCCCCTTCTTGTACCAATTTGATTATTAGACATTTGTTGTTGTTTCAATCTATTTATTTCTTCATTTTTCTTGGATACATCACTTCTTAATTGCTGAACAACTTTCTTCAATGAATTCATAGCTTCAGAATAGCTTAGCTTGACTTGTTTCATTTTTTCTTCATGTTTTTTGGAATACTGTTGATACAAATCGGTGTTCATCTTTGACATTTCTTTTTCTAATGTCATGTCAAAGTTTTCAGTTTTTTGCTTAAATTCATTGATTTGCAACTCTTTTTCTTTTAAAGTTTCTAATAATTGATCTTTTTCATCTTTTAGTTCTTCAAGTTCTTTTGCATTTTGAACTTCAATCATATTTAACCTTTCTTTGAAATGCTCATTTTCCTTTTCAAGTTCTTGAATTTTCTTATCAGTGTTTTGCTTTAATTCTGTAAATTTATTAATGTTTTCTAAATCTCTTTCATTATTTTGCATAATTTGAGTTTCCAACTTTTCTTCTTTTTTTCTAACTTCTGCTAACTTGTCTTCCAATAGTTTCAATTTCATGGAAATTTCTTTATTTTCATTTAAGTATTTTTCCTTCTGAGCTGCTTCTGCATAATACAGTCTTTTAAGATTATCATATTTTGTTTGGTCTACTCCGCTTATCTCATTCGCAACGTTCTCCAACAAATTGGCATCTTTTTGCATATTATTTATTACCTTTATTAAATTATTCAAATTGTTTTTTTGGTTGTTCAAGTAATGAGAAACACTTATATTTTTGGTTTGTGGATTATTATTTCTTACTGGCGAGGCACTAAGACTTTGATTATCATTCAAAAAGCTTGGTGAGCCCATAATGGATGAACTTAAATTTGGCTGTGGAAGTTTAGGTAAAGATCTCAATTTCTTTCTAGACGATTGAATAGATGGTGAACTTGGAATAATTTTTGGTTGGTTTTCTTTATCTGAAATTTTGTTAGAAGGAGCTGCAGGTGACAATCTCAACAATTTAGAACTGTTTCTGTCTAAACGAGATCCTAATGCGGTTAATGACATTTTGTTAGAATTAAATGAAGATTTCAGTTGTTTTCTGTTACTTCTTGAACTTGAGGTATCTGACAAGTTGATTGATATTTCTTTTAATGGAGAATCAATTCTATTTTTTGGAGATCCTGTTCTACTATTTGGCCTCTTTTCTGGTGAAAGAATATAGTCAAATTTGTTGTCATCATCAGCTCTAATAAACTCAATAGATACATCCCCTTGGTTGGATAATTGAGCAAAGTCATCTTTATTAGGATGTTCAATAAGATCACCATTATTGTTGTTTTGTTTGAGTTTTTTTTGTAAAATTTGAGCTATGCCTTGATCACTGTCATTAGACACATTGCCATTGTCAGAATCGCTCATGTCAAAATCTAAGTCAAAGGCTTTCAAACCTTGGCCTAATTTCACTGAATGATTGATATCATCATCATCTTCTTCCAGTATGCTAATTTTTCTTTTCAAAGGGTTATTGTTAAATGTTTCTATGCTGGGACCAGAAAGGATATGTTCCTGAGCTTCCTCTTCATTCATTGTTGACAAATTATTGTCTTTATTTTCTGCAATAAGTGGTTTAAATTGAACCTTGCCCGTGATTGAAGCAGCTGGAACCAATGAAGGCTGTACATGTTGCAGATTATTAAAAAATTTGAGTTTTCCTGTTTTATTCATTTTTAGGATTGGCCCAAACTTTTGATCAGCTGTGAATTCATCATCTTTGACCATGGAAGCATTTTCTAGGTCATCATTTATAACGTAATCATCTGTATTTTGTTTTTTGTAAGTTTCTGTATTAGCAATAGGTTGATTGGAAATTACATTAGAGTTGTCGTGTCTTCTCGGATTAATAATTATTTGATCTTCATCAACTTCTCTATAATGATCTTCATCTGTTGGGGGATTGAACACAATTTTATTTAAAAGTAAACCATGTGTATTAAGTTTGGTCACGCTATTAGGAGGATTCAAAATACTAGTTTCATGTGTTTTATTAGGAGATGCATTTGAATGATTAATGTTTTTGATACCTGACATTTCCTATGAGTATAATCTTGTTAAATGTGTTTGGTTTCGTATTCATTGATGAATACGAAATCAAAACAAAAACGAAAGTAAACAATCAAAAAAATACTATAAACAAAAACTTTCAAGAAACAGAAAACAAAAAAAAAACGTTTCGAAGGATGCCTTTTAAAGTTCGGGTAAAAATAATAAAATGTCCTATTTGGGAACTGCGGATATAAACATTTTTTTGGCACGTTTTTTTCTTTTCAAACACATATTATTCCAATTGTAGGACTTAAGCATTACTTAGGTTATTACTTCGGGTTTCTTACAATTGCTATTATGCTTTTTTTTTTTTTGAAATTCGAAAGTGGAAGAAAAACAAATATACATATACAACACACCTTTAATGATAATAAAAGTGTTTATTATATAGTATAAAATAAGAAACCAATCAAAAACCAAATATTGTAACAGAAATCATTATTTAATTTTGTTTTTTTGTTATTACTACAAGAATGTCTACAGTTGAAAATAATGAAGTAATCCAAAGTAATAAAGTACCTGCAGCTTCAAGAGTAGTTGGGAAACTTTATGAGAATATTATAACTCAAGTTTTAGAAGATGTCAAACCGTACTTTGAAGAACATGGGGTTGATGAAGAAACTCTTCAAGAGTTACAAAAGCTCTGGGAATCTAAATTAGTGAGTGCAAGAACTGTGCCTAAGTACTCATGGCAGGATGATGAAGATTATGAATACGAAGAAAATGAGGAAGTCGAAGCAACAGAAAATAAAAACATAAAAGAAGAAGATTTTGATACCGAAGATGAACTTAAAAGACTTGAAAAAATCAAGAAAGAACAAAAGGAGTTGAAGCAAACTGCTTTGTTAGATAACGAAGAAGTAAATTCGGACTTGGATGACTCTGATGATGATTATTTAAACACTGATGACGATTTAGAGGAAAATGGAGAAGAAAATGGTAACATTATATTATGTCAATACGAAAAAGTTGGTAGAGTTAAGAACAAATGGAAATGGGTCTTAAAGGATGGTGTGATAAGTATGAACGGAAAAGATTATTGCTTTAAAAAGGCCACTGGTGAAAGTGATTGGTAAAATGACAATATATAGAAAAGAAAAATATTAAAAAAAAAAAAAAACACATTTTTTGAGGTTATTTGTATCATTATTTCTTTAATTCATTATCCTTATAGAATTTTTTGAAACCAAAAACTGCTGACATCAAACTGAATACTGAATAGGTACCCTTTGGAACTTTTAGATCAAATACATCGATAGAATCGGCAACGAAATCACATACCAATCTATACAAGTCCAATTTTACTAATTCCAACTTTTTGTATAAAGTATTTAACTCATATATCAAACTATTATGGTCGATTTTTTCAATCATATTATCTTCGTTTTTTAATAAGGTATTTCTTTCTATTTGAAGTTTCAATATTTGATCGTTTAAATCACAATAAGCTGAATATTTGACTTTTAAGTTATAGATGATTTGGTAATACCAGACTGTAGCATCTTGTTTATCTAGCTTTTCCTTAAAGCTTTTGTTGTTCCATATGTTCATTTTGTGCAGATACAACAAATCATCAACAAAATTGTAATAAACCTCTAACATCAAAACCAAGTCTGCTTCGTTGATATTCACAAATACATTCTTTAATGATTTCTTAGCTTTTAATTGTTTATACAATTCAACAGAGTTGAAATATGATAATCCAAATCTCAAACTGTGTCTAAAAAATCCAATTTGTTTGGCAGCAGATTCAAAAAACTTGGTAACATAGTTATTTGAGAAATCTCTTGTTTTAACAATTTGGGCCTTTTCACCTCCATATATGGCTTTGAAAGGGTCGAATGAAAAACTTGGGCATTCTAGCAAATCGTAAATGTTTTTAGTTCCTCTGAAAAATCTACTAATATCGTATTTCTTTGACAAAAGTCCTAATATTTCAAACGTAAATTTCAATAGCTTGGCTACCTTATCTTTACCTGTAACTGTATTAAATATTTTAAGAAGAGTTTGAAATCTATCCAATTTTTTTATAATTTCTATAGGTAATTGGGCTTTTGGAACAACCGAAAGCGGATCAGTTATGACAGAGGTTGATGAATTATCTGATTTTTTTTCTTCATTATTTGACTTTTTAGGAGTGAATAAAACATTTGAAGACATAAAAGGTGATTGGCTATGATCACTTTGAGTCATTAGGTTATTTCTGGTGATTTTTTTTTTTTTTTGATTATTTTATAGATTATAAGAATTTGAAATACAGACTCTGTGTTTATATATATATATAACTACAGAAGTTTATTAAATTATTATTTTTTTTGGTTTCATTTAATTACCACTTTTTTTCGAATAATTAGTCATTAATATTAATCATCTGCGCATGATTAGTTGAATTACGCTTGCATTTAATTTAGATATCAACAAAACTTTCTATTAAAGCAATTGAATCATTTCTTGAACAAAAAAAAAAGCCCCTAGTACTCTGTATGGTATGCCTTCCTGTAGAAATATTCCGACGCAAAAAAAAAAAAATGCTTTCTAGTATCGTGTAGCGGACTGCTTAGGTTACAATGCCAACAGCATCTTGCGTGCTTCGCTATCGCCGAACAACAACAGATTTGTGACATATCTCATATTGTGTTCTCAATCCCGAAACTGTATTTCTATTATTTCTCATACCGTGTTCTCAATCCCGAAACTGTATTTCTATCATTTCTCATATCGTGTTCTCAATCCC
>ERZ794949.93-NODE-93-length-34722-cov-168.756425_pt1 | contig 34722 bp, 19 predicted proteins | sample MGYA00511363_ERZ794949 | MGnify/ENA primary metagenome ERZ794949 (study PRJEB30137, sample SAMN04331402) | food metagenome | isolation source: T1 must sample point D1 replicate B | place: Australia: South Australia ...
CACTAACATAAGATGTTTCAATAGTAGTTGAGGTAAAAGAAGTAGAAGGAGGTAAGTGGCAGTTTTCATCACTACATGATACAGTTTCAGTATCAGTATCAGTAGGAGTAGCAAAATCTGTTGGCACAGATGTGGATGAAGTTGGTTGAGAATTGGTGCCAGTAAATGAAGCAGTTTCAATATCAGTAGTATCTGTTGTTGTTGAAGAAGTGGATAATATTGTTTGAGAACTGTGGTCAGTGCAGGTTGCAGTTTCAGTTTCAGTGTAACTAGCACTACTTGATGTTACTGAAGATGAGTTCCAACCTCTGTAAGTAAAAGTCTCAATAATAACTATTGGGGAAGTAGTTGGCTTACCATCAGCTCCATTGGTAACAACATCAGAGGTGGTGGCTATGTATGTACCAGTCCATGATGTGGTAATGGTAGAAGTGGTAACTGACACAGAACTAGAAACTGACGCAGAAGTTGGGGTTTCAATAATAACTATTGGCGAGGTGGTTGGTTTACCATTGGCTCCATTAGTAACAATATCAGAGGTGGCAGTAACAGTTCCATTACCAGTCCAATGTGTAGTTATGGTAGATTCCGGAGTGTTAATAATTACAATTGGTGAGGTGGTTAGCTTATTATCAGTACCTGAGGTAACGATACCTGATGTGGAAGTAACAGTTTCATTGCCTGTCCAATATGTGGTCATTCTAATTTATGGTGTTTCAACAACATAAATAATACTAATAGCCGAGCCAACAGTTGTAGAGATAGTAGAAATATTATTATTAACTAAACCGGTATAATCAGAGTATCTGGTAGAAATAGTATATTTATATGGATCTAGCTCCAAGATATCAATAGATTCATAAATAACTGTTTTAACTACTTCTCGACTATTCCCTGTAGCAGGAATGGTGGTAACAGAAGAAGAGTCAAGTTCTACAGTAGTAGTGGAAGTAGTATTTCCGTTCCATAAAACGGTAGACTCCTTTGCATTAACAACATAACAATCTTTATCTTGGTCTACAGAATACGAACTATAAGCAAAGCCAGTCCAATCTTCATGAGTGACACCATCTGGCCCTGTGTAAGTAAAAGAAAAATCACTTCCAACTACAAGGTTAGCATACCAAATATTAACAGGATAAGCATAACCTGCAATCAAATTTACAGTATAAGTAATAACAGTACCACTTACTTGATATACTCTGTACATTTGAGCTTTTGAACTATTAACCCCAAAAATTTGGTTTGGAGGCTGACAACAACCAAACATAGTATGCCCATCTCCAATACTAAAAAATGAAACATCATCAGTGAAACCTAAATCAAAAGTATAATTACCAGAAACTTTAGGAACAACATACCCATTGACAGAAAAAACATAATTGGTAATAGGAACATTTGGATTTGTACCATCTGTGGTGTAAAAATTAGGATGTTCAACCCAAACTTCAACTGTAGTAATAGGATTGTAATTATAGGTAAAATTAGTAATTCTCACGTTATTTGCAACTGTAGCTGGTTCCAATAAAAAATGGCCGTCATTTTCAGTTACAATATTTGCATTTATAGCATAACCACCTTCTTGATAAGAAGTTTGGTAAACATCTAATGTGTTTTCACCATACATATAGTTGCTCCAGGGGTAATAATAGATACCACCGACTAAACCATCAACATCTAGCTTAACGGAATTGGCAATACATCCATTGATTGTATCAGCAAAAACAAAATTGGCTAAAAAGCATAAAGTTATTAAACATTTTAACTTGGCTGTCATTCTGTCCATAGAAAACAGTATTCTTTTTTGTTTAAAGATTGCTTAGTTTTAACATAATTTCTATATTATTGTATAGCTCAGTTATGGAGAGCATTCACTTCTTTAAATATAAATTAGAAACTTTAGCAAAAATAACAAACAACATTAAAACATAGAGGGAAGTTAAAAATAAAACAGGAATGTCAACTTGTAGACATTAAAATAAAGTAACTAGATCTAGTTCGAAGAAATTTACAAAAATCGTTCTAGATTTTTTTTTAAAAAATAAAACAAGAAAAAAAATATCCTCGTAATTTGTGCGAAAGTTTGTTTTGAACAGAAATGTTATTCTTGTTTACAAGAATTAACCGCATCCGTTACTTGAGAAAGCTGCTGAAAACATTTTACAATTTCGCCAAATATTAAAACAAAAGGAGGGGAATTTTTTTATGATGCTTTATATCCTTTTAATCTCGTGAAATTTAAAATTAAGGAGTGGGGTTTAAAAAAAAAAAAAAAAGACACAATTACAAAATTGAATTCGGTTTTTCATAGTTTTCTTTTTGATTGACGGAATTGGATCAATCCCTGAGTTTTTTGTCTTTTCCTAATTTGGAATCAAAAAAAATTTGATTTAAAAACACACACATACACAAACGGACATAAGTGGATTTTGACATTTCGGTCCATAGCCATTTTTACATTTATGTCCGAAGTTTTTACCTGCTACAATGAAAATTTTTTTTTTATTTTCTTTATTATTGAATTCAGAAATTTTTTTTCATAATTATAGATAAACCCGTATTAAAACTTAAATAAATCTATACAATCTTCTTTTAGCACTAGTTGCGTTAAAATCTAAAATAGTACCATATATAAAATATCTTGAAAAGCAGTTTCTATACTTATACTTATAATATTCCAACTCTATTGACATAACAAAACCTAACTAATATTCCATCTTTTCTTCATTGAAAAAAGCAACAATCAAATTTACATCTCCGAACGTATTTATTCTTGATGGTAGTATGGGTAATCGGTATAACCTTTAAAGTCAGGGGTGTAAAAGGTGTCTCTGTTGTATTTGTTAACAGGTAATTCCTTTTCTAATCTATCAACCAAGTCTGGGTTAGCAATGAAGTATCTACCGTAGGCAACTAAAGTTCTATCGTTTTGTTCAATAATTTCCTTAGTGAAATCATTACCTAATATCAAATCACCGGCTCTAAGAACAACACCGCTAAAGTTTTCAAAGATGAAATCATTGGTAACACCTTCAATGACACCTTCACCTTCATTCTTGGTTAGGTCACCAACTCTTGGTTCCATTAAAGAAATGTAAGCTGGACCATTGTTTTCCTTCTTTCTTGATTCAAATTGTTGATAAATGTAAGTGTATAAGCCTTGAGTATCTTCCAAATGATCTGGACCAGTCATACCATTGAATACACCGTATGGAGATAATCTCAAACCAATTTTATCAGAGCCAAATTCTTTAGCCAATAAGTCATAAGTTTCAAACAAAAATCTGGTTCTGTTTTCATAAGATTGTGGGCCGTATTGATCAGTTCTGGTATTAGAACCTAAATCTAAGAATTGGTTTAATAAGTAACCATTAGCAGAGTGAATTTCAACACCGTCAGCACCGGCCTTAAAAGCGTTTCTGGCAGCGTTAACGTAATCCTTCTTGAATTGTTCAATTTCTTCAATAGTACAGCCTCTTAGTAAGTTACCACATTTCAAAGCAATGCTCTTACAATCATAAACATCATTTGTTTCGTTATAAACATCAGAAGCAGATAAGAAAGCTAAACCGTCCCTTTGTAACAAAGCTGGAATAGCAGCTCTACCTAAGTTCCATAATTGAACAAACATGTAAGACTTGTTTTCGTGGATGGCATCAACAATCTTCTTTAATTGCTCAGTTTGAGCATCGTTCCAGATACCTGGAGCGTTATCGTAACCTCCAGCTTGTGGAGAAATAAAGGTGGCTTCAGAGATAATCAAAGTTCCTGGTCTTTGAGATCTTTGATGGTAGTATTCTTCAACCAAACCTCTGACTTTGTCACCGGTCTTGTTGTAAGGCTTAGAAATAAATTCTTTCCATTCTTCAGTTAAGGTATAATCAGTTTCGTTTCTCAAAACATGGTTGTCATCAGCTCTAAGTCTGGTTAATGGAGCCATAACAGCTCTGTGTTGTAAAGTAACGTTGTCGTTTAATTTTATAGACTTGAATAGGTTTGTGTTTTTTAATTCAACTGGGGTATATCTTTGATCGAACATGGTGATAAAGTTTTGTTTTTGTTATTGGTTTTTGGGTATTAGCTAGAATCTTTATTATTACTATTAATATTTTGTAATGTTTTTTTTAACTTAACATTCCCCTTATATATGAAAAAAAAAAATATAAAAAAATTATGCAATGATAATATTCGACTGTTTAAAAAAAAAAAATATTTAAAATTATGTGTCCCATTATGTTTACGTAAAATAAAGAAATACAACGTGCTGCATAATTATAATTCCACGGAAAAAAAAAAAGTGCAGAAATTACATAATTCGTTAATTGTTTTGTGAAAACAAGGGGTATGGTAATCTCCATTTCACATTACCGTTAGATTGCTTGACACAAAAACACAGAGTTGAAACTGGAGAAACAACTGCCTGATCTTGAATTGTTTTTTTTTCTGCAAAAATAATAAATAAATAAAAACAGTTTACATAAGGAATAAATTAGCTCCACTTTTGTTGTTTGTTCTGTAACAAAAAAGTTGTGCCAAAAATCACGTGCAAAACATGATATTTCTGCAAGTTTAAATTTGTTTACGCTTGCATTTCCTATTTAGGAAGATTGACTAATCTTTGCCGAAGTATCTGTCGAGCGTAACGAAAAAAAAAAAATTAAAATGAAGTACACGCTAAAGAAATATTCTCGATCTTGAATTTCTCTTTTTTGCTGGAAAGTAAGCAATAAAAGTTTATATTGATTGCCAAACCAAAAAAAAAAAACAAGATCATCAAGCTATACAATGGAGTCAATAAGAGAGGCTAGTGACAATACAAACAGAGATTACTCATATGTGGATTCTGTTTCTCCTGTTAGAAAAGAGCCGCTGTCAACAGTTACAAACAAGGTGAAAAGAAATTATTCATATTCATCATCTATAGTTCAAACACCATTATTGGCAAACAACAACTCATATTCATTTGCGAATATATCAGATAACAAACAGACTGCAACTAAAAACAATAATCTGAACGAATTCATGATGAGCCGAGAAAGAACAGTTCGTAGAGATGTTTCATACAGATCATCCTTCAGAAGAAAACATACAACAGCCACGGATTATTTATACAATAGGGAACTGAATATCACTCAGCCTTCAGTATCCAATCATAAAAACAGGTTTTCATATTATGGCCATGGGAACGATCTTAGCAGGAAGCCCACTCTTGATCCGTTTAAATCTAAGTACTCATACAACAAATCACCAAATTTGAAATCTATGGCTCCATCGAGCAATGGGAGTGTCACCGATGGGAAATATACACACAGTGGATCAAGCCATACAAACTCATTTGCTGTAAGAAACCAACAACAGCTGGGGAGCGATGAACAATTGGACTTGAACAAAAAATTAAGTTTGTCCTCATTAGCAACAGGTACATCTTCAATTGCCCAGGTCAGCATATTCAGAACTTCAGAAGCCAATGATAGAGAAAAAAACTTACGATTGAGCAACAAGCCATCAACTCAAAGTGAACTGAGCATTAGGAAAATTAGGAATAACGCTTCATTAGATAAAAAAGGTGATAGACTAGCTAGTAATAGAAGGGTTGTATCGGTTAGTAATTCAAGAAAAACATCAAGAGTTAGCAACAAACCTCAGAATATCTTGCAAATGTTTGAAATTTATTTACATAAATTGGGAAAATTTTCTCGAAAGCAAGTAATCAAATTCAAGCTAATGTTTAAAAAACTGATCAAACACAATATGGATCCTAAACATGAAACATTTCAAAAGCTTTCAAGAACAGCTTCATCTTTATTATCTAATTCAAGAAAAAGAATGTCAAGCAGTCGTATAGTGTCTAGAAGACTGACATCATCTTTGCATTCAGGACTTGATCCTAATGGTACTTTTTATAACAACATAATGAAAAATGAACATTTATCCAGAAACAATTCTATAAGAAGAAACTTGTCCATCAAGCTACAAACACTCATAGATGAAAGACAAAAAAGCTTAAATATGAAACTTTATCAATCAGAAAAGAAACTGCCACCACCACCAGTTCCTACTAAGGGATTATCAGTCAAAAGATCTCCATCATCGATGAAAAGGGCAGTTTCTGTAATTACTACCAATACGTTGAAAAGTGAACAAGAGGCTGTCACACCAAAATTAGCACCTACCTTGAATAAAGATAAGTTTGGAACAGTAAAAATTAACAGAATGGGCTTGGAGACATTAGATGAAAGAGAAATGACTGAAGAAGATATGACAATCAGAAATAGTACTATAGTAAATAGAAGCTTAAGATCGGATTTAAGAAACGAATCTAATGGAACCAGTGTATATGAAAACGACATAGACACTGCATCCATTTTGTCCTCACAATACAAAAACGGAAGAATAAATTACAGAGGAATTAATCATAAACCAAGCAACATACGAGTAATATCTGGTGCTTTTGATGATTATGAAGTCACAAGTGTGGATTGCTCTTTCAAATCGGCAAATGATGATATATTGCTAGACATCACTGAAGAGATTTTAGAAGAAAAAGAAGAAAATGAGGACAGAGGGGAATTGGAAGCTTTGCTGAAGCAGTTTATCCAGGAAGTGATCGTTAAAAGAGTTAATCATAATCTACAGTTGTCAGTTTTGGAGAAAATAAAGCAGCTACAAAAGCCTAAAACCAGATTTGACCACAAAAAGTCAGATTCTGTCAATACTTCAAAGTTCAATAACCAAAAGATCAATGTTATTAGAAGCTTGTCCATGCCTGTTGGGAGAAACGGTTATATTTAACTAATGCCACCAAGATAGGAAATTACATGTTTTATGCGGGTAACTTAGAGATATCTGATGTTTGATCGGATTTAACAGGTGTTCAGCCATAGAAGACAATTTTTTTTTTTTCGCAATAATTTTGCCGCTACCAAAATTCAACTTTCTCACATGAGAAAAAAAAAATTAAATCTCATGGTGTTTTTTAAATGAATATGTCGACTTATATAACGCTTTATAAAACAAACCAGAAAACCATTCCCCAATAACCAAGCAGATCAAATCATATAATGCTTTGTATAATAAAAAAACATCAGCATAATACTGCTGTTGTTAAAAATTCAATCAATTTATCGTTCAAAAGACTAATATCATCGAACAATAATTCATCAGCTATAAGTGAGTCAACAAATAATTCAGAAGTAGGAGTTGAATCTACGATTATAAATGAAAAAATCATATCAGAATCAAAAGAGTTGGACTCAGATGAAAAAGCGGATAAATCATTTGATAAGGAAAACACAGACATAAAATTGAAGAATCACAGCAGCACATACACCTCCAAGTACAAAAGCTTTCCCTCTTATAAAAATGTTGAAAAGAAAGATGATGTTTTATCGATATTATATGACTCATGGAAGTCCGAAGATATCAAGGTCTTTGGGTTTGATTTGTTTGACTACGAATTGTCGCCTCTTTCATATCTGTCTAATGAACCCTTATATAAAAATAAGGTAGTGCGAGATAACAACTATGAGCCAACCGATTTTATGGCTATAGATGAAGATACTTTAGATAAAAAACATCATTTGGCTTTAACCAATGCATGGAGCTCATTCAAAAAAACTAAAAACTCATCCAAAATACCAAAGTTTTTTAAGTATAAAGTAGGTGACTTACACAAAATATTCTTATTAGAAAACGCAAATAAAATCCAGGCCATAATAAATTCTCAAAATTTGAAGAAAAGGGAAAAACTTGGTATTGAAGGATCTTTTTCAAAGCTTCTTACAGCAAACACAAGACTTTTCAACAAAGAAAGAGGTGTAAGTTTGACTGGTATGGGTAGGTTTGAAGGTTGGGATAATACAGCAAAACATATAAAACCAAAAGACTACATTTTTAAGAAGCCATCGAGCCATATCATCGAACATGAACAAATAACTGAACAGGACGAAATAAATGACAAAAAAATGATAAAACAAATGGCAATGAGCAACATTTTAAATGCAGCCCCAAGAGAATATACCACTTCAAAAAATGCAGATCCTTTAACTGTTTTTCAAAACTTTGTATCTACTACTCTAAATCAAAAGAAGAACTTACAATCAAGAGTAAAAAAGATCAAAGGTAGAAAGAGGTATACTTTAAAAGATGATCAGGTTGATCCAAAAAAAAAGTAGTCAATAGGTTATAAGCCATTTCTTAACTATAACTATTTTGTTTTGTCTTTTTTTTTTTAAACTTAAACTTTTATTTTTTCTTTATGATTAACACTATATAAAATTCTTTAATCAACATTTCTAATGATAATAGATGGAGAACCTGGAACAGCATTTTCAATGGCTTTAGAGGCACCTTGTGGTAATGGAACACCTTCTTCTTTAGTAGTAATAGAAGTGGCAGTTTCAGAGCCTGGAGCAATGGCTAAGATTTCAACAGAGACAATCTTATCTTTATTGATAGCTTGAACAGCTTGTTTAATGGAATCGTTATTTTGGATCTTTTCCATCAATTCAATTTCATTGAAGGAAGTCTTATTGTTGAAAATAACATCAGCTGGTTCACCAGCAGCTAATCTTTGCTTCAACTTGGAGATAAATGGCATGACCTTCTTCATATCTTTACCGTCAACTTTAGTTTTCAAGACAGAGTTATCGTTTAATTTACCTTCAGCATGTAGTTCCTTAGCAACTTGTAGGTACTTGTTTTGCCATTCTGGGAAGTCAGTACCAACCAAAACAACAATCTTGACGTCCTTTTCAGCATTGATATCACTTCTGCCTTTCTTCAACTTCAAACCTTGACCTTCAGTTTCTCTAATAGATTTTTGTAAAGCTCTTAAGTAATTTAAGGAATCAATAACAGAAATATCAACTGGCTTAGAAGCTCTTGGGAACTTGGCATTTTGAACAGAAGTCTTGTTACCTAGTAATTCTCTGTAAACGTAATCACAGAAGTGAGGAGCAATAGGAGATAACAACAAGGCTTGAGTTTCAATATACTTCAAGACTAAATCTTTGTGCATTCCTTTACCAGTTTCAGTAACAGAATCTCTGTAGTAATCTCTTGAGTTTTGGAAGTCAAATAAACCTAGCTTCAAAGCACTTTTATAGTTGGTCAAAGAGTACTGTTCAAAAGTCTTTTCAACAATGTCATCCATTTCAGTATCGAAACCCTTATCAAAGATTTCATCATATTCACCAGTTCTCAAGTCAGTTCTAGCTAAGACTTCTTCAGCCCATTCCTTCAAAACATATAATCTTAAGATAGCAGCATTGGCATTAGATTCATCAAAGTTGGCATCTTCAACAGTGTCACCAGCATCAGCTAAAGCAATTCTGGAAGCATCGGCACCGAACTTTTCAACAATTTGCTTTAAAGTCATAAAGTTACCAGTGGATTTGGACATCTTTTGGTTGTTCAACATTAAATGACCATTAGCTCTAATACCCTTAGGCCAGAACTTCTTAGGGAATAAAGCGACATGTGTATAGATGAAGAAAGTTAAGTGATTATTGATCAAATCTTTACCAGAGATGGAAACGTCTAATGGGTAGAAGTATTCAAATTCTCTTCTTAATACGTTCAAAGAATCTAATTTAATATCGGTTTCAATGGTATCCTTGTGTTGGAAAATATAATCAAAGACGTCATCAGTTAATTGTTCAGCCTTGATACCTAATGGACCAACTTCTTTACCATAGTAATCAGTAAATAACAAATGAGCAATGGTATAGAAAGATTGATAAATTGTAGAGTCAGACAAAGATTCAACCAAGTACTTTGGATCCCAAGGTAATTTAGTACCTAAACCATAAGATCTAGAAACAGCCCAGTTACTCAACCAGTTCAAAGTACTTTCAAAAGCGTTCTTGACTTCAGGAGCAAAACATTCCATTTGTTCCAAACATTCTTTGGCTTGAACCTTCCAAGATTCTTCACCGTAATCAACATACCATTGATCTTCCAAAGAAACAATACAATCATCACCAGATCTGGAAATAACTAAACCTTCAGGTTCATTGTAAACAAAGGCAGTACCATCAGCAATCATCTCAGCCTTTAACTTGGACTTGGCAATTTCAACCTTTTCACCTTTGTATTTACCAACAGCCATGACACCGGAATAGTAATCTTCTTTGTAAGCAATCTTCTTGGCTTCAGCCAACTTTACGGCATCCTTTGGAGATTGGATCTTCATTTCTTCACATAAGGTCTTAGCAGTCAAGTTACCGTATTTTTCAGTATCAATGATCGGTAAAACTTCCAAATCCTTGACCCAGTCGTTATCAATACCATAGTAAGCAGATTTGTTCTTCAAGTCAGATAAGGTCATGAAATCATCTGGTGAGTTGGATGGGACACAAGTAACCACACCAGTACCCTTGGTAGCAATGACAGTTTCCATAGGTAAGATTCTTAAGTTGGATTGTTGAGCCAATGGTGGGTTAATCTTAGTACCAATGAAGTCTTTACCAGAGATGGTAACAACAGGCTTGTAGTAACCTCTTTGTGGAGTGATCTTTTGGTATGACATGTTTTTGTAAGCTCTTTCAGTAGTAATGTAGTAAGAGTCGCCATTGTCAAAAATACCATAATCAATCTTTGGAGAAACAAAACAACAAGTTTGACCATACATTGTTTCAGGTCTTAAGGTGGCGGCAACAAAGTATATCTTCTTTGATTTATCAAAGTTAGCAACAGAGTCAACAATCTTTTGAGCATTTTCAGCTAATTCTGTGGCTTCAATCTTAATACCTACATATTCTTGAGGAGTGATACCTTCACCAGATTGTCTGTCATGGTCCATACATGCTTGACCATCTTTTTCGGAGTAGATGGTATATCTTTCACCAAATTTGATTTTACCGGTTTCCTTCATCTTGTTCATTTGCCATCTGATGAAAGCATCATAGTAAGGGTTAACATCAGTGGTGATAAATGATCTTCTCCAATCAACCTTAGCACCAATAGATTCACAATCTTCTTGACACAAAGCTGGGAAGTAGTTCAACCAATAGGCAGCATCAGCAAATTTCTTGACTTCTTCCTTGCCAATACCTAATTGCATCATAATTTCAAATTGATACTTACCTCTACCTTGTTTGGCTTGGGCCTTGGACTTCTTAGCCTTGAACTTGGTTGGGTCAACTTCTTTATCTTTGTTTTGCAATTCCTTTTCTTGTTCTTTTTTCAATTCTTGTTCTCTTTCTTCTTCTTCAGTAGGTAAGTTTTCAAAGTCTTCACCAAACATTTCGATTTCTCTCTTCAACTTATCAGCACAGGCCAAAATTGGCATACCAGTACAGTGGAAACCTAATGGGAATAAGGCTCTTTTACCGTTCATTCTTTCGAAACCAATGCTAAATTCAACTTTGGTTAAAGTGAAACAATGACCAGCATGTAAAACACCGTTCATGTATGGATAAGCCATGGAAGACATAAATTTAGGATACTTGGTATGCAATTCTTCAGAAGTCATGTCGACTGTTTCTTTATCGGTGACAGAAGGAGCATCAACTTCGAATTGATGCTCTTCAGACCAGATTTTTTGGTATTTTTTTTCGATAGCTATCAAAGCATCTCTTCTAGCTGTATTTTCTAACACTAATCCTTTACCTGTTTCAGCCATTATTAGTGTTTTATTAGGTGGTTTTGGTCCTTACTTAATTATTTTTTTTAAAAAAGGTTCGTTTGAGAAAATCACTGATGAGTAATTTGGAAAAAAATATGAAAAATTTTTTTTTGCTGGTAGAAACCTAAAAAGGAAATAGAAGGAGTCTGGCTAAAATGGCTCTCACCAAAAAATTACCCTTTTAGGAAGGTGGGCATGGAGCTAATATTTCTCGATGCCTATACCGGGGAAATAAACAACTCTTAAGAAAACATTATAAAAACGGATATAAATAGTGCTAATGCTACAGTTTGGACGATGGGGAGTATCCTCTGTCTTTTAAAGAATGTACAGTATTGATCCATGTTGCAGTTGAGTAATCTAGGTCTCTAGAAACCCTGCTACTTTTGGACAATCTCCCGCCTCTGTTATAATATTTCGCCAGTTCAGTGCTGCTGTTATTGATGTTATTGCCTCTTTTCTTGTTCAAACTGTTTAAAGCTACTTGCAAAACCGACTTACTACTCTTCACTTCATCGACTCCCAACAGCAAGTTTACCATTTGAAAAAAGGACCAAAACCATAGGCCAATGATAGGCAGTCTAGTCAGGTGAGTGTAAATAGAAGGGTCCATCAGTATACCTACGTTTATGTTGAAGTAGTTGACATTAGGTCGTTTAATCGAAAGTATAGTTAAAAATTGTATCATAAAAGTCTTTGCCAAAGCGTATCTGAACCAACAATACACAAAATTTGGCCATCTATTGTATTCAGCCAGAGTATCTGACCATTCGTCTTCTTTTAATGGAGTTTTAGTAGTTAGAAAGTGTAAAAAACTAGAAACTGATATGACACTTCCTGAACATTTATCTAATAGATCTATCACCTGAAAAATAATCAACACCTGCGCAATATAATTTGTTTGAAGTTGAATTTCATAGTCATCGTTTGTGTTGAAATGGCTTGATGCTATATACCCCCCTCCAGAGTCAATAAATAAGTCAAGATGGTCTTCCTTTTCTCTAAAGTACAAACAGCTGTTATAAACCGATTCTAAATCTGTAACGTCCATGTACAAGTACTTGATTTGCCCAAATTTTTTAGATATCTCATCAACAATTGGTGAATGTGAGGTTTTGGAACTGTCATATGCCTTAGTTTCTTCTTCAACAGAAGCATATATTATTTTTTCTTTTATTGCATTAAAATTCGACTTTGATCTGCAAGCCACATACACCTTAATACCATGCTTAAAAAGATGTTTTGTGATATGGTATCCACACTTCTTGTCTCCATGCAGAACAATCGCTACCTTTTGATCCTGCTGCAAATCAAAGTACGGCAAGTCCTCCCAATCAGGATAATTGAATCTTTCAAATAGCATTTATGCCTCTATTAATACTTCTTTGGTTATTGGTTTTGAATTGATTCAAAGTTTAATGTGTAGGTTTTGGCTTGTTTCTATGTTGTTTTTTAGGGAAAGCTGTTTAGACATGGGGAGTTTTTTTTTACTCATCGTGCCAAATGCTTAGTTTTTAAAACGGAATCGTGAAAAATTCACTCTAAAAATTTGAAAAAAGCTTCCCTTTCTCCAATAGAAAAAAGAGGTTTGGATTGAGGCTTATAGCAGTAAAAATACCATACAACTATTTGATTAATAATGGATTACAGCAAGTTTATATATCAAATTGAACCTTTGTTTGAAAAAAGCAGCGAAGAAATTAAAGAAAACGAGGCTTTGCATGATCAGTTATTGGCTTCGCTTGATGAGTTAGCTGTTTCTTTGAGATCCGAATTCAACAGAGATTTGATTAGACAATCATCTTTACTAAAGAAGTTGGTAAGTGTGAAATACAACACTGATATAAAAGATTTATACAGTGAGATTATACGTTGTTTAGCGAATACAGTGGCAGATAATGATCAGAATAGAGAAATACTAACAAAGGATATTCCATTTCTGCTTACTTTGAAAGAGATTGTAGATGAATTTGATTATGAAAAAGATGCGAGCGAGCATTTTGAAATTGGGAAAAGGTGTTACATCTTGCTAAGAAATTTATACATTCAAGATATCCCGCAAGATCAATTGATCAAGGAAAATATGGTAAACACTTTTTACAAATTTATACAAAACAATGGACAAGCTATAATAACTAAGTGGGAAAATGAGTACTTGATTGATGTTACTAAGTGTGTATTTGATTTGATAAGTTTGTTTTTGGATGACGAAGAACTTTATAATGACCCAAAGTTTTATGACAATAACATTCCTCCATACAGTTTGTTTGTTTACCTAATGAATGAATTTGCTTTACTAATAACACACATGAAAGACCGCTTCGATGCAGATGATACAGAGGACACTGAAGAAAACAATGAAGATTACGAAGAACCTTCCATACTGACAATTTTAGTATTAACATCAGGAATTGTTGAAAAACTTTTGAAGAAATCTGTGCAAATAACTGGAGAAGATGACACCCTACACTCTTTAAAACTAATTCTTACTGGTTTAGGACATTTGGAAAACTGTGACTTCCAATTCCCATCGAAATTAATTCTTTTGAGAAGATACTCCTTCATTATCCAGTGTATGACAAGCAACTTGAGTCTGGACTTATCTGCAAGTGACTACAGATCAAAGCTGTCTTTTGACATGACCATTTATACTATGGAAAAGCTGTCTTCTCTTTTACTTGAAGCCTTAAACGATAGCAAACACAAAAACTGTTACCAAATATCCGCTTTATCTTTCATAATAGCCAACAAATTGGAAGACAAGGATGAATTGAAAATGTGGAAAAAAGCAGTCAACATCAATGATTTTATTTTAAAGGTTTGTGAAAAATACAAGTATGCTGATCCCTACTTATACATTCCAATTTTGGATCTTATCAGAAAATCCATAAGTCTTTTAAATACAATCAACGATTCCTCTGTTTTGAATGCCTTGTGGGATTTGATGCAGAGTCACATTCACGATAGATTAGACATGATATCTGATCTAGCAAGATTTTACAAGCTTTTATTGAATAAATTGTTTGCCATAGAGTATGGTCAAGTACTATTTGATAGTAAAGTATTAGATTTTGGAAAGGTTTACGATACTGATCCTGTTTTATGCATGTCATTAGTTTCAAAGCTATCAAGACCAATGCTCAAAGAGAAGAAATACAATGAACTGAATCAACTGATTGATACATCTAATAACCAATTGCTAGACAAAAAAAACATTTTACCTGATTTTTTCAAATCAATTGGTGTTTACATAAGAGAAGCTTCATTGACACCTGGGATAACTTCACACACATTCTATATTTCCATCAACCAGGTCAAATTCATACAGTTTGTAGAAACAGTAGTATCTTCCAAAGACGTTCAAAATCCTACTACAATAAATAACCTAAAGTTTTGTATTGGTGTCATTTTATCAAGCGATAACATTAAGGCATTGCTTTCAACCGATAGCTTAACTAAGCTTAGCGATCTATTTTCACGTGTTTAAACCCCTCGCTGTTAAGCCATAGCAGTTAACCGCCATTAAGAACGTCATTTTGATGTCGTTTTTTCTTGCGATGCAATTCGTTGGCTGTATAAAAAAAAAAAAGTTCAACAATTTAATATTACGCCGTGTATATGACGCTGAAATGTTGGTTTTTAAGGGTGCGAGATTGATATCTACTTAAGTCCTAGTAATAGACCAAAGAAAACCTTGATTTTTTATATATAAATAAGCAGTTAAAATGCCTGTAATCACAAAGCCCAAAGTTCCTATTAGCGATAAGCCCACAGGGGTGCGGGATTCTTGTCTGTTGCTAGGCTATTTGTCGTTAATCATACAAGCCTTTTTAGGACTGGTAATTCTACTGGCATTGGTGACAAAAAGACTGAGGGAAAAACCTAAAAGAAAAATGCAAATATTCATGTATGATATCACAAAACAGCTGACAGGATCTGTAGCTGTGCATTTCATCAATCTTTTGCTGTCGATTTTACTAAGCACAGATGAACCAGAAATCAGCATAAATTCGGAAACATGCACCAAAATTAAAAACATAACATTGATAAGGAGAATTTTTCAAAAATTTGTTTATGTGTACTTTTACGGAGACATGAGTACCAGAGATGATGACGATGGTGAAGATGATAAGACACAATGTTCTTGGTACTTTTTGAACCTACTTTCGGATTGCACCATTGGTGTTTATCTGCTATATTTCATTATTGGAAGAGTAAATAATATTTTCAAAAGAAAGTTCAAGTTTCAAAACACAGAAAGTGGTAACTACTGGGAATTGAAAATTGACAAAAGATTGGTGAGATTGAATAGATTTAAAGATACGGATTATAATTCAATAATATCAATAAACGGAAAAATCATAAAAGATAAGGCTTTGCTAGAGGCAATTCCTGAAAAGTACAAAGAAGGATACAACATCAAATTAAGTGGTCCTAAATTCAAAATTCTACTGGTTCAAACAATGATTTTTGTTATATCATTGGTAATTATGAAGCTTATAATCTCAATATTGTTGGAGATTGACTTTATAGGTGGTATTTTGTTCCATATGACAGATGAGATCTTAGAGTTTTTATCTAAATTATTCAAAAGTGCTGACATATTCTTTGTGATGTTTGTAGCGCCATTGTGCTTAAACATATTTCAATACATCTGCATTGATTCCATTATTAAATTGAAGCCAAATTTCAAGCACACAGAAACAAACAAGTTGTTGGAAGACTCTGAGGAAGACTTGAACAATAACTTTAGATATCTAATTGATAAGGTATCATATGAGCACTTTAATGAGTCTGTTCCGTTGCTGCCTTAAACATGCCATGTGACTTTCTCGGATTTAAGTAGAATTCCCATAAGTATATTTCTTTTTTTTTTTTTTTAGCTTACTTAACTTTGAAATGCCTAGCAATCCAATACTTTGTTGAGAATTTCCTAAATAGGAAAATATAGCAATTCAACTTATAAAAAATTACCCAATTAGGAAATTATGTTAAACATGGCAATAACTCATAAAATTTGAATTTCTTTTGAGGATTTTTCCTCAATTCTTTTGATAATTTTCCATGTTTTTTCAGTTAATTTGTAATATTTTATATATTAATACTATTAAATAAAAAGAATAAGAATAACCCCAGAGTTAATCAGCAACAACAGGAAATAATGTCTAGACCAGCTACATACAAGCAGTCCTCAAGAAAGGGTAAAAAAGCCTGGAGAAAAAACATTGATATTGAAGACATTGAAAATACTTTGCAAGAACAAGCTGAAAATGAAATCAACTACGGTGTAAAGAATGTTGAAAGTTTAAAAGATGAAAGTTTATTTGAATTGGATACTGAAGGTGATGACAGATTAGACAAGTTAACTAAGAAGTCCCAACATGGTAAGGTAACAAAGTCCAAAGATATTTTGAACAAGATCAATCAACAATCTAAAGTTCCAGCTTTGAAGACTTACAACAAAAATCTTCAAAACAAAGACAAAATCCAGGGTGTTGAAAAGAAGCAACTTAAAAAGTTATTGCAATTAGCTGGTAAGTCTTTGAAAGGTGACGACAAAGCCAATGCTCATTTAGAAAAAAGAGGTGGCTTAGTCAAAGGAACCAAGAAAGATTTATGGGGAGATGAAGGAGCCGAAAAAGAATTGAAAACTCCATCAGGATTTTTAACTTTGAAACAAAAGGATTTTGACTCAATCAGCAATTTGCCAAAGACATTACTAAACCAATCTCTTACATCTTACTCTAAAAGTACAGTTCAACCAGATAGTATGAAGCATGCACCACTAGAAGTCTTTAAATTTGAAGATGCAGTTGTAAATGATGCTAAATCCTATAATCCAGATATGAAGAAATGGGAAGAGTTTTTCCAAAAAGAATATTTGAGTGAAAAAGAAAAGGAAGATAAAAGAAAGATGATTGAAGAATACAAGTTGAAGATTCAATATTTAATGGATACATTAGACGATAATGAAATTGCTGATTCAAGTGATGATGAAGACTACAACGAAGAAGAACAAGAAGAAGATAACAACAACGAAACAAAGTTCAAATTATCCATCAACCCAGCAGTTAAAAACGTAAAAAAAAACAGAACACAAAGAAATAAAGAAAAAAGACATAAAGAAAGATTGAATCTTGAGAAAGAAATTAAAGAAGTTAAGGAACAATTAAAAGACTTAGAAAGAGTACTAAGTACTGAAGAAAAGGAAGTATTAGAAAACGGAAATGATGTAAATCAAAAACAAGATATCAAGAAATTGCCATCTTCTTTAGAATTGATCGAAAAGAGAGTCCAAAAAAAGAGAAAATTAGGTACCAAACAACAAATCATGGAGCCTTTACTAGAAATCAAGTTTAAGGATGAAATGAATGGTTCTTTGAGAAAATTGAAACCAGAAGGTTCTCTATTATATGATAGCATGATTAAATTGCAAAGTAAAGGTATCATTGAAACAAGAGGTGTATTCAGAAAAGGTAGAAAGCCTAAGAAGAAAATCACTGATAAATGGACTTACAAGGATTACAAGTAGATTTGATTATATATGGAATAAGGTTAATTTTTTTGTTAAATTTTTAAATGCTAATCTCGTGCACATAAGAAGCTTGAAAAACGCATCTCATGCCAGCTATTTTTTTTTTTTAAAGGAAAACAAAACTAAGGGAGGACGACTATTTATCAACATAAGCAGGTAATGTATGTTAAGAAAGAAGAAAAGTAGTGAACAAACCAACTTAAGAACTAGAAAATATGGCTATTATTGGCATTGGATGTGATATCCTTTTCATACCAAGAATCACTAAACTCTATAGCAACCCGACAAGACTCGATAGAATAGCTAAGAAGATAATGCATCCCACAGAATACAAAATTTTTTCAGACCTTTTTTTATTGAATAATAAACCCCTTACCATAAAGTATTTTTCGAGTATTTGGTGCTGCAAAGAGGCATACTTTAAAGCACTCACACATAATGAGCAGCTTAAGACCCCTTTTTTTCAAATATGTAGAGAGTTCTACAAAGCTAATGATATGTACAAAAACAACAGACCTGTAATAATAAACCCACGTGACCATAAACAAAATATAAACATACACATATCTCTATCTCACGACACTGATTACGTGACTAGCTACGTAATACGTGAGAAGTGAACATGCCGCCTATTCAATCTAAATCAATACATTTATGTATATATTAATCTCATCGGACCTAAGACCTATAAATTTTCGCTACCAAAAAAAAAAAAATCTAAGAAAAAATATTACAGAGAATAAGCTGATGCAAATTACACCTACGGAAAGTTGTTAATAATTGAAATATCCGTTATATATATGTTTTCTTTTTTTTTCTCCGTGTATTAATGGTTATAAAATTAGGCTATTAGAAATTGAATAAACCCCTGAAGGCTCATTGCAGAATGACAGTTGTAAAGAAATTGACCAATGTGGCTAAAATTAGTTTATTAAAAAATGAAATAAATAGGCTTATACTGAAAAACGACGGAGCACCTGTTTTAGATGCTACTTTTAACAAGGTTTTTGATATAGTTGTCGATAAAAAAGCCATAGACCAATATATAAATGGAGCACAAAAACTTCCGAGCAATAAGGAAGTAGCGATAAATGCATCAAATATGAAGAACTTTAATTGGAATGGTTTATTCACGAAGAGTTTTGCGCAAGGAATCATAGAAGATAAAAAACCAAAAACAAAGAAGGTTAAAGATTCTAGCAGTGATGTTTCAATTGATCATTTAGAACCAGAAAGATACGAATATATGGTTTTGGATCCAGATATTAACTCTACCTGGAGTTTGAAGATTATAGACCTACAGAAGATTCAAATTAAAAAAGACGATAATATTTTCAATATTATCGATAAACACGACTTTAGAGATCCACTGGAGTTGATGAACCAAGTTTATAACCTAACAGATGGTGACAACAAAAAAGAATGGAAGTTATTCGGAACTGTAAAAGGTAATTATAAGCATTTGATTTTTAGGGCCAAAATCTAGTGAATCATATAAAAATTTTGTGTATATAAACTGAAAGAATCTATTTTTTTCTTTCTCTTAGGTAATTTTGTAAACAAACTACAATACTTACTTCATTTCAATGTCTTTCTTTTCAGAATCTTCACCAACTACAGTTAAGTTCTTTCTTAATCTTATCTTTTTGACATTATTTAAAGCACCGAAAGTACCATTCCAATCTCTCAAAGCAGTAACTGTATGTTCTTCAGTTAGATCTGGAGCTAAGAACCCAATAACAAATTCTTGAGTTTCCTTCTTTTTCTTTTGTTCCAAAAGTAGTTGCTTATTAGAAGTTGGTCTATTGGATCTTTTGTTCTTTTTCAATTCATTTATTTCTTCATCATCTCTACCTATGAACATTTCAATAAATCTGGCTAAATCTTCTTTAGAAAAAACTTTATCATTTGCTAAATCTTCAGATAAAATCAATTCTTGTATATAACTGTATCGAAGAAGTTCTACAGTCCTGTTGTCAGCATGCAATCTCTTCTTTTTTTCTAATTGTTGATCTCTTAAGGTAGCTCTTTCTAATTGTTGTAGTTTTCTTCCTCTTGGATGGACTTTAAGTTTGTTATTACCAATAGATTTAGTAACTTTAGCTAAGGTTTTTCCGACAGGCATTTTATTTTAAAAAAATTAATTGGTTGGTTTTGTACTGGTTATTGAAGTTTATTATCAAGAAGATCTTTTATCATTAGTACTTTTGAAAACCTAAGAGAAAAGGAGAAAAAAAATGAATTTTTATAGTGAAGAAGCTTGTTTAAGCAAATATGACTTAGAATTACCTATTTAGGAAATAATGAAAAATTGCTTTTTTTATTCTAAAATCACGTGCAGTAATCATGCTAAAGTTTAATCAATTCAATCATACTCACGTTGATAGTAAATGGGACAGTCTTCTGAGACACATGAACCTACAGAAGTCTTGTTTTTATAGCCTATACATTTAGCACAAATTTTGTTTAATGCATCATTCTTCAATCCTTGCTTTATCGTTTCTTTCTCATAGTTTAAATATAGTTCATACTTTTTTAAGCATTTATAGCATATCGTCATTGAAGGCAGTATTCTAACTTCTAAGCAATTTTCACAATACTTTTTGGTAACTTTTGGTATAAGCTCTGACATAATTTTTGAATCGGCAAAAGAAGTGTTATAATCGTCTATGAATTCATTTTTGACTTCATGAAACCATGGCTCACAATCGATACCAATCAGATTAAATATTCTGTTTAAAGGCGGAATTAAATGTTTCATGATGTAATATTCCATATCCAGCTGAAGGTTTTTTAGTTTTCTGTCCCTCATAAAGTCTCTTGGTGTTGAAGCCTTTTCTCTCAACAAAGCCTTTTTGTTTTTACTTCTAACTACAACATATCTTACCGTCTGTTTATATTGTAGATCCGCACTTTCGTCTTCATCCATAAGCTCTTTGGACAGATAAGCAGCTGGTGGTAAACTATTTTCTCTTTTATAGTAGCCCATTTTGACTTTTCTAGAAAAACACAAATCTTGAACCAAATACTTTCCTCTATAAAGTTTTTCAAATTCTTTGGTTATAAAACCTTGAACTATTGATATGTTTTTAGTATCAAATAAAATTTTAACTGATGTTTCCATTAATTTTTGCAACAAAGGAGTACCATCTCTTCTAATAATCTCTAAACCCTTTGCTTGTAAAACTGGAACAGTATCATTTTCTGTCTCATACATATTTCCAACATACCTCTTTTTAGTGACAAGAATACACGGATGATATAATTTTTCAAATTTTAGTTTAATAGGAGAGGGATTTCTGTCAGATATGACCTTTGCCATTTCTCTTCCGTACTTAAATGCTTCTGCTTTGGTTTTACCAGGAAACAATACAAACAAAGAGTCTGTATCAGTGTAAACAACTTTAGCTCCCCACTTGGAAGAATTGTTAATTAAATGTATACTTTGTGTTAAAACATTTCTACCCATTTCGACGACCGAGTCTGCTAGCTCTTGCAAAGGCATTCTTCCACTGTGAGAAGCAGCAGTGTAACCATAGGTGACATTCAAAACAAATTTTAAAGCAAGTTGCAAACATTCAAGATCTCTCATTAGGGAATCATATTTCCCTGAACTTTTAAATCTTTCTACCCGTTTGATATCTGCCATAGTGGACTTGATCATGACTCTTGTGTCCAATAAATTTGTTAACATTTTCCCTAAAATTCCTTTTCGTTTATTATCTTTAACAAATAAATCGCCATTTATTGTATGAAACATATTTTCCAGACCTATATGTTTCAAAACACCTTTTTGATATTCATATTGTTTATTAGCACCCAAAGTCTTTTCTGAGTTTGTGTTTAATAAAGAGCAATCACCCACTATAGTGGAATAACATAGATTAAATGCAATCATTATTGATGGATACAAAGACTGAAAATCTAAAACCACAAGCGGATCAGTGTACATTTGTGAGTCAGGTTCCATAATTAAAGCTATACATTCCATAGGTTTTTGAGATCTGACGTTTTTTCTATGTGGTGAATACATAATATAATTTTCTCTTCTGGATATCCTAGAAAATAAAGATTCCACTTTAAATTGAGACCCCCTGTAGATGACTGAATAAAAGTCAACACCTGTGATTCTTGCTTGCTCTGCTATTTTTGGTATAACGCTTAAAGATTCAACCATATCAATGCATACATGGATCTTGAGTATATTGTAACTTGCTACTAGATCATACTTTTTGGTTCTCCAATTTTTATAAATATAATCATTTGAAAATTTTGGTATTCTTTTATGTAGCAAATGGTATGTGAAATTTTCTAATGAAAAACTCTCAAGCTTTGATTCACTTTTTAAGATTCTCCATAAATTTATTACATGTCTTCCTGTGATTTTAATAGAGGCTGCGTGTGTATACCCCCAAGTATCTCTAATTTTGTTTATTTGGCTTTCATTAACTCTAGACAAAATGTTGCAAGTTTCTATTTCAAAAAAATCACCTCTATTAATTAAATATCCCCAAGAGCTGTTATGAACTTCAAATCCAGTGAGTATATCAGGATCTATAATGCTAATAAACTCACAAAATTTGACAATCATTTCAACCTCTTTTTCGTAAAAAACAACTTCATGGGTTTTAACATCATTAGTATTCATTTCATTGATAAATTTCTTAGCTTCCTCAGATCCCTCTTTCAAATTTACAAAAAACCCTTTGTTTTTTGACAAGGATCCTAAATTACCATCTTCGTAAGACCAACATATAGCAACTATTGGATTGCTTTCAAAATGAGGAACTTTACCATTTTCATCTGTAGTCAAAACCAATTCCATAAACATGTTTGAAAGAGGCATGTGTAGTCCGTTTTCTACTTTTACATCATTTTCATGCATATTATACTGATTTTTTGATAACTTGTGTTTGAATTTCCATTCTTTAGGTAATAAGTTTTGTGACCCATTTTCAAAGAATGTTCCATACATAGAAACTTGAGTAAATTTACTTTTTATGTTTTCCTCATATATCTCATTAAAAGTTGGTGCAGCTATGGCATATTGCAAATAATGTTTGCCAGAAGATTTCTTATAAACAATGTCATTATTAAAAACAGTTTCGTCTTTGAATCTAAGACTTTCTTTGGTTTTAAAATCAGTGGTTTTTACAGTGAACTTTTTCATCACTTCAGGATTGCTGGTCTTTGATTTTAAAGTGCTGTTTTTAGTATTTTTGTAATTTAGGTAATGGTTGGCATCAGAGTAAAAAGGAGTGTCATATTCAATTTTCTTCAGGCCAAGGTCTTGAAGAGATTCTTCTACATTAGCGTAGGTGGGTAATACAAACTTGTTGAGTTCATCTTCAGAAACAGAACATAGAGAAGGAAAAACACCTAATTTTCTTTTCTTTGATCTCAAATTTTGGTCACTGAACTCTTCCGTTGTTAAAAGCTTTCTTTGTTTATCAAAGCTGTTTGTTTCTCTTATTTTTATAGCCTTACCTAGGTTCAATTCCGTTAACGTAGGTAATTTTCTGAAAAATGAACAATCCTTTTTATAAGTATGCTTACCATCTTCTTCAACCAACAAATCATATGCATTTTTTATAACTTCGTGCTTTTTAAATTCCGCCTCACTTACAACATTTCTTTGTGAGTTAATAGTTTCATCTGATTGTGAACCTTGATAAGCTTCTAAACCCAAATCAGCTCTAATTTTATTCAAGGATTCCCAAACTTGATTAGTTGAGGATATTACATTTCTCAAATCCGTTGGTTCCCCCTGCAAAAGTTCTAAACTGTTCAATATATTCTTTTTATCTATATCAATTTCAAACAAAGTGTTTCCAATTCTGGGATAGCTACTGCTGTTCATAGTTTTACATATTTTTTCAAAATCCTCGTCTTCAAAAATCGAGCTGCTTTTATAGTTAGTCATGGGCAGCCTGTATTGAAATTTATCAAGACACATCCAGGAACAACCGTAAAGGTTAAAGTCTATGCAAAACTGCAAAAAGTAAGGCAAATGTGCTTCAAAAACATTTATCTTTCTGTTTGGCTTATGTTTACTTTTGTCAAAATTGGGTAGTTGATCCTCATCATGTTTATTAAGCAGTTCCGACAGTCTATTCAGAGTTTTTGGATTAAGCAAGGATACTTTGTAAAAAGATTCATAGTTTTCATGGTATCCATAAAGCTCTTTTCCCTTAATTACCTCAACCTTAGCAATGTATTTAAAAAATTTTGACCGATCAGTGTCTCGTATTTTGCCAGAAAGATTGACTGGCTTTTTATTTTTTACAACAAACTCATCTATTTGCTCAGCATCCAAATCATTTTCATCAAACTCTTTGTTTAATTCCTCATCTATTTTATCTTCATCATAATCATTGCTGGTTTTTGATTTCTTTGTGTAAAAGTCCCACAACATATCTTCAAGATATCTGGCAAATTTTTTGCATTCACTCTTCATATCTGATTGCTCATTGTGAAACCTTTTTATCACTAAATAAGGGAATACTTGATGTATATGTGCGATGACATTGCTTCCCGTATTTGTTTTTCCATAAATTCTTATCACAGGAACTTTATCATATATTTTGTTTTTTGAGTTCATTAAATAGTGGTCAAATGCATTAATTTGTATTTTCAAACATGTTCTTTCCTCAATCTCTTCGTTAATACTTTGGGATGATTTAAACGATCCATTCCTCATATGTGCTCCGTATGTCTTTGGTTTAACTAATTCAAAAGTTATATGTGAATTTTCCAGAGACTGAACAAAAAAAAAAAAAAAGGTATATTTGTAGCGCTTAAAAAAACAGAGGACAAAAATCACATACCGTATTCTACGCTTGTGCAAATTCTCAGCATGGAATAGGCGGTGATCTCCCATCGGGGATATGAATAAAGTTGGTGAAATAGCATATGTATAACCGGGTTCTTCAACAACCTAGCATTGCAGCACGTGTAGTCGCTAATTTTGCAACAATGTGTAGCGAGTTTTTTTCAAATATAAAATTAAATGTATAATTTAATATAAAATTGTGTATCCTTTTTCTGTCTTTTAGTAGTGACGCGCCTTTCCAATGGTAGATGCAGTATTTGCTACGTTGTCGGTGTTTATAAAATTACAAGCATGATTTCTTATCTACTTTATATCGAGGTTTTAAGACCGTTAGGCACCACGATAACGTCGATAACCCCTTGCACAAGATAATTTATTACCACCACACATTTCCGCAAGCAGCAAAAAAACGCACAGATTTGCGTGTGGTGAGCCCCTCACCAAAAAAAACCCGTCCATCTACGTTGGATGTAGTCATCGTTTATATCATTTTCGACATCTATTTAAACGTCTATAGGGGAAAGAACAATTTTTAAATTAATAATACAGACTAAAAGTTAATTCCGAAACCATAGAACAACATGTCTTTATACAAAATAATCTCACCTAAAGATTTCATTCAACTTACAAAAACAACTAGCAAAAGTAGAATCATCACAGTCGATGCTTCATGGCACATGCCTAACACTAACAGGTCAGGACTAAAAGAATACAAGGAAGGACCAAGACTACCAAACTCCATTTTCTTTGATATAGATGATGTAAAAGACGATCAATCATCTTTTCCACATATGTTGCCTACAGTTTCAATTTTCAATAAGAAGCTTTCTAATCTAGGATTGTTACCTGACGATACCCTTATTGTTTACGACAAAATAGGGAACTTTGCCTCGCCAAGAGCTGCTTGGACATTCACCACACTTGGTCACGAAGGTAGTGTTTACTTACTAAACAACTACAACGATTATTTGAAGTTAAATAAACAGGATTCAGAATCTTACCCGTTGGAGCATGGAACCATAGATAAAATCACCAGCTTTGCCCCTACAAACTATCAAGTCAAAAAAGATCACATCAAAGATCAAGTGATCGACATTCATGAAGTCAAAAAGCTTGTAGATTCAGGTGAAATTAAAAACTACAACTTCTTTGATGCTAGATCATTTGATAGATATAGCGGTGCAGCACCTGAGCCAAGAGCAGGTCTTACCTCAGGACATGTTCCAGGAACATATTCTTTACCATTCTTGTCTTTAGTAAATTCCGAAACCAAAGGCCTGCTACCTAAAGAAGAGCTAAAAGAAGCCATTTTAAAAACTTTGAACACAACAGGAGCTGAGTTTGATCCAAAGAAGCCTACTCTGACTATGTGTGGTACTGGTGTCACTGGTGTTATCATAAAGACTGCATTAGAAGAAAGTGGTTTGGTAGATTCCAGTAAATTGTACGATGGTTCTTGGACAGAATGGGCATTGACTTATGGAAATCAACCGGTGTATGTAGCCAAAAAAGAATAAAATGATAATATTAACGCTATGTATATTAGGACATCTGCAGACAATTTACTGATTTGATATCATGTCTAAGCTTATATAAAACATGGTCAACCCTACTGTCCTATGTATGGAAATAGATTACTGTTTTTTTGATTGCGGCTTTTTCTCAAATGACTGAACCGGGTAAAAGACTGAACTTGGTTCTTAATTCCGCTTCTGTTTGAATGAGTTCCATGCAAAAGTATACAACGCAAAACTCCAAAATGCAGAACCGGTGTAATAATATAATTATATATATATAAAAGACATTTTGGTTGAACATTGCCCCTTGAACACAACACTCATTACATATCCTACTTAACTCAACAAGCTTCACGTGCTTAAAACTACGTGTTGCCTTTATCTTTGAACTATCTGGATTACACGTGCAAAAAAAAATTTTACTTGTTAACGTAGACTCCCCTATACTCCTTTTTTTTCCCCCTAACCGGATTACACCTATATCAAGGAAGATTAAATTCGTTAACGAAGGCAGTTGTTAAAAGTTGTTACCTAAAACCCATAGTTTGATAATAAAGTCGAGTATCAAAAGTTGTTGAAGAAAAACAATCTATATTATTTAAGTTAATACATTATTTTACAAATTTTAAAAAAAAAAAAACATAACATATCTTTCTTTCTTGTTTTTTCTTTTTTCCTAAATTTAAAAATATTAACTTTTATACTCTTACATAATTTTAAATAACAACCAAAAAACTATAAATTTTAAACAAAAAATAATAACATGTCTGAAGCTTCAATTGATTCATCTAGTGCTGATGTTGCCAACTTTACTTGGACAAAGTTTTTTAAGAACATGGCCACTTTTAAAGGAGATTTATCAACATTAACTGCACCACCGTTTATTTTATCCCCAGTTAGTTTAACCGAGTTTTCACAATATTGGTCTGAACACCCGGATTTATTATTAGCCACCAACAACAAAGAAGCCCAATTTGAACCTAAATTCGAAGGAGTTGAATATAACCAAGAATTGAATCAATTCTTGTTTGTAGTCAGATGGTTCATCTCTACTTTGAAGTCTCAATACTGTTCCAGAAATGAAAGTATGGGTTCCGAAAAAAAACCATTAAATCCGTTTTTGGGAGAAGTATTTGTTGGTAAATGGGAACATGAAGAACCTTTAGGCACAACTTATTGTTTAAGTGAACAAGTCTCTCATCACCCACCTGTCACTGCTTATTCTATTTTCAATGACACTAATAAAGTCTCATTACAAGGTTACAACCAAGCTAAATTGAACTTTTCATCTGCGATGTTATCAGTCAAGCAATTTGGACATGCTTTATTAAAGATTGGTGAAACCAATGAATACTTAATCACCCTACCAACTTTACACATTGAAGGTTTGATTGCTGCTGCTCCATATGTTGAATTGGAAGGTAAAACTTATATTCAAGGCACCGCCGGCCACTTTGCTGTTATTGAATACACAGGTAAGGGTTGGATGAGTGGTAAGAAGAACTCATTTAAGTGTAAGATATTTGAATCCAAACAAGACCACGATAATGAAGGAACCAAACCATTGTTTGTTATATCCGGTCAATGGTCTGGTTTGTCAACCATTTACACTGGTGATGATGAAAAGAAGAAGAAGAATCCACAAACATTCTACGATGCTGACAGGGAAGCTAAGGATGTCTTATCTGTCAAGCCAATTGAAGAGCAAAGCGAATTAGAAAGTAGAAGAGCCTGGAAAGATGTGGCAGAAGCCATCAAGGAAGGTGATTTCAACAAGATTCATCAAACCAAAACCGTTTTGGAAGAAAAACAAAGAAGCTTAAGAAAGCAAGAAGAAGAAGCTGGCCACAAATGGGAAACTAGATGGTTTGATTTAGTTCCTGTTGATGAAGATCATAGCTCTGGTTTTGTTAAATTGTCCAGTCTAGCACAATTGTCTATGGAAGATGTTCCTAGTGGTACTATTGCAGGAAGTAAAAATGAATCTAAATGGTTAGTTGATGATAAAGTTGCTCAACACTGGAGATTCAATAGACAAAAATGGGATGATGAATCTGAAATAAACATTTAAATGACCATAAAAGCTATATATATCATGATAATGAGTTAATGTTTTTTTTTCCCCCTATATTTTGCGTCTGTTAAATCCTTGCTCACTATTCATATAACGTGGTCCACGGATGGTATCTTATTAGGACTCAAAACAATCTAGACTAAATTTGGCTGCTTTAGAAAAAAACGTGACCTTTATTTTATATCTTTATATCCGATGCAAACGTTATTTCAAAAAATAAAATAGAAATCTTATTATATTTCCTAAATAGGAAATGAGGCGCATTAATTTGTGCGATAGTTTCTAACCACTTTGGTGTAGCAAAAAAAACTTAATTTATCAAAATTTCCTAAAACACGTAAACTAGCACTATTTTCTTCTGGGCCCACAAACAAAATCAAAAAAAAAAAAATAGTGAGACCCTGAAATAGGCTATTTTAGTAACATTTCTGGCTTACAAAATTTTCTTATGGGCTCTCTAGACTGTTTAACTAATTCTTATTATCATTACGAATAAATTTTGTATGTAATTATAATTGTTTTTACAGAGGGTATTAAGGTTTTAAAGTAAACCATAAACAAGTATTTCACTGTAAAATAGAATTTATCAAATTAAAACCAGAACCTGTACACTCCTTAACAAATTAAAACAACTAAACCCCCAAAACTTTATTATACCATAAATACACAGAATAAGAATGCAATTTATCAATTTCCTAACTATAGTCTCTATTTTTACATTCATCAACACTGTTTTTGGTGATTACTTGAACACTACTGATACTGAACTAACCACTACTGTTACATCAAGAATCACCATGTATATCACCATGGGTGATGAAACTTACACTGTTTTAAAGACTCCACTAGCTCCAATATACACCGCTGCCAATGCCACTGGTGTTTCCAACGAAACAGCTTTCTCCACAGGAAGTATGACTGGTTTGAGATCCGTATACGTTTCTCAAACTTCCTTGTACAACAGCACATCTGCTTGAGTGTAGCAATATAGAAAGAATAAGATTTTGTTTTTTGTTTTAAATAAAAAAAAGTGAGGTTATTGACAATGATATATACCCAATTAAAAGAGAAATATCAACAACTGCATACCACATATATATCAACTACTCGTATAATGAAAACTTAAACTCTTTTTTTTTTTTTCTTATTAAACCAATGGATTTGGAGCAGTGTTGTGTGATGACATTGTTAACAGTCATCCACTTTCTCGGGATTAGTGCCATTTTATTTATAGAACTCAGTTCTGCATGGTAGCGGTTACGGTTAAAGGCAAAATAACGCCAATACCAAGGAATTTAAGCAGCTTTGACCAGACGTGCTAGCTTGTATATACTTTCTTTTGGGTTTATTCAAAATGGCATGTTTCGTGTAATTAAGCTGTCTACAATTCATGTTTTATACCTGCCAGACCCGATTTATACAGTGGTTTGTTTTATTAGCACTATATCCCAAATACGCTGTTTTTGCAATGAAAAAAAAAAAAAAGGTATTCTTGATTCTTGAAGAGTATCTCGGATTAATGTATCCAATAATAATTCATACAAGTATTTAGCATCTTCGTTGTTTTCTTGCTTCTATCACCCTATTAACCTTACACTTGTATTCCAAGATCGGAGATAAGGCTTTGAAAATTGTCAACTTGATTTCTAATATTTTTTTTTATAAGGATTTGTTTGCTAATAAACCTCATCACCAAACAAATGCCGGTCTATTAATGTTAGACATAAACCAGTTGGATGCTCATAATGAAATTCTTATTCAAGCATCATACTTATATCCAGATCTTATTACAGTCATTTCTGAAGTGATTAGGGAAATAATTATTTCTGATGAACAAAATGATTTCATTTCATTTAGTAAAATATCTTTAAATGTGGATTCGATGGGTATAAATATGGTCATAACAACAAATCAAGATTTTTGGAATCCAGAAATTTTTGGAACTGCGTTTTTTAGAAAAGATTCTTTGTACTATTTTCTCAACTCAATGGCTAAAAACCTTATTATAAGGGCCAAGGCTAGAGGTAGTAGGCACCATTGGAAGCTCCGATATGGTAATTCTCCTGAAATAGAGAAAGACAGTGTTTTTTGTGATGGACAAACAAATGGTTTGATTATTGAAATTGATGGCCTTTTTTTCAAGTTACCTGTAAGAAATAACTACTTTTTGAAAGAATTTGATAAATCTTTGGTTCTATTAGAAACAGATATAAAATGTTTATTTATGTTTTATCAATCAACATACGAAACGAACAGATCGGTTATAGATTTTGAGCTATCTAAAGACCTAGATCTGATCAATTTAAAGAAGCAATATTGGGGGCCGAACTATAATACTATTGAATCACTTAAGCTTAGTTTCGAAAGTCTTTTTATAACTCAAAAAAAGTTAGATATGATGGATTGTGTTAAAATAAAAGTTGACAACAAATTTTATACAATTGAAGGTTTTATAACTGCTAAAGGGTACCCATCTCAAAGATACCAATTAATTTATTTTGATGAGAAGCAACTACTGCTTCCGAAAAAATGGGTACAAACTTACTTCAACGATTTATTTAGCCAGCAATATGGATTCAGCAGTAGTAGTCATTACAACACCAAGACTGTGGGCAATATGCATAGGACTTATCCTATAATAGTGTTAAAAATAAAGACAAAATTGGCAAGTCTAAAAGAAACTGATTTAGCGGAATCTAATCACAGATTTTCAAGATTTGCAGAGTTGAGAGAAGCACAGAATCCTAAAAAAGTACGAGTTTTAATCATATTAGAAACAATAGTGAATCAATTTTTGAAAAAGTTAAATTTAAATAGTGAAAAAGAGATTGTTGGATCAAATTCCAATGATTACTTTGACCATTTAAAAAATGGAAAGTCACCAGCTGAAGCAAAGGAAATGACTAAATCTTGCAATAAAACATATGCTAAAGAAGCCTTAAAGAATATGGATCGTCCTTTAATACAAAGTAGAACTAATGCCGCTATAAGTACAGAAACATGTATTGATGTATCAAAGCCTTTGCCGAAAAGAGTATGTGTTAATGTTTCAGCATTAGAAAACTGTTCAGTTCTTGGGCAAGTTGATAAAAAATTTATTTTGACTAAATTGGGAAATGGCACACTATTAATCTTTGACCAGCATGCGATGGATGAAAGAATCAAATTAGAGCAGTTTATTAAAGACTATCTTTATTCGTTAAAAAGAGGTGAAATTGCAAAAATGCCTGTTGAAATATCTCTAGGTGAACTATCAGACCTTGAAATTTCACTATTAGAGAAATACAGTGATGAATTAATTCAATTAGGCTTTTTGATTCAAATAACAAAAAAAGTGAATGTTTATTTAAAAGAAATTCCAACTATTTTATTCAATAAGGTAAATAATGATCAAAAATTTATTCTTGATGGAATCTGGAAACACATATTTGAATTAGAGGATATGAAAAAAAAGAGTATTAATATCAGAAAAATTAATGACGATAGTTGGTGGTCAGAAGGATATAATATACCATCAATAATGATGGATATATTGAAGTCAAATAGTTGCCGTCAAGCTTTGATGTTTGGCGATGAAATTGAAAAATCAAAATGTAAAGAATTAATTCAATTGTTAAAGTGTTGCAATATACCATTCTTTTGCGCACACGGCAGGCCTTCAATGTATCCATTTGTCTACAAAAACAGTTTAAAATCATCTTTTGTTTCCGATTATTATCTATAAATTACAAATTGGCGTATATATCTTCCCAAACTTTGATTAAACGAGTACCCTTAAAGAGATTAACTTTTGGACTATTTTGGTAATAAAACTTGTATGCATCATCACTTTCTATGTCTTTATTCTTTTGCATAAGCAATGTATAATTTGCCCCCACAAGAAGCTTTCTATAAAGATCTAAAGTACCTAAATAAGCTTTATTATCAATAAAAGTATCTCTATACTTTTTCATAACCTTAATAACATTATTGCAGCTATTTTCAAATATTAAACATTTTAAAAGATTGAATTCGAATTTCCACAAATAGCTATCTTTATTCATATGCTCCAAGATTTCATCAATTTCGCACAATGCTGCTGCATAATTTCCCTGTTCAGCCAATAGATTTATATCGTTGTATTTTTTGTAATAAACAATTTGCTCTAAATTGTTTTCTTTATACCCATTTACCAAATCATCTTTTTCAAAATATGCAGTATTGTAGCTATTGATTTTACTTAAAAGATTTCCATTTAAGTGTTTAAGTTTGCTAAAATCAAGCCCCATAGCAAAGGTAAAATCTTCTTTTACTCTTTCGTACAATATTGGTACTAGGAAATTAGTTTCTTCAAGTTTATTTGCCTGTCCATTGGTTTCCGACATATTCAGGAGTTTCATTTTTGTAGCCATTATCAAAGTTGTGTATGCAGCTTGAAAATTTCCTTTATATGTGCTATATCTGACTTTTGCCAAAAGATAATGAATGTATGCTGCTAACGGTATACTAGCTTGTTGAAAACTCCCTTGTTCAAGTTCTTGGTCAATGCTCCTTAGTTGTTCTAAAAGATTTCTATTTATAATTCCAGATTCCATTAAACTAGGCTCAAAGCTTAGCGTAATATAGATAAAAACAAACATCATAGTATGAAATAGCTTATCATCCTCAAACTTATGACTTTGCATTATTGTGGAAACTATTTCCAATACAAATCTGGTCTCTCTAGCATATTTTTCATGACATACTAATGTATTTATCAAATTTATAAGTTCATATTGATTTGAACAAGTATCTAACCTTTTAAAGAAGTAATCTTTAACATACAGCATATTATAATTACTTAAAATAGTATTAGTTTCAACAGATGAATTTTCAAACTTGTTTAATTTCAATTTGGTTTGTTCTGTGTGATATGGTACTAGATCTTTTAGATATATTGGAAGTATTGTTTTATCATCTAAATAATCGTATTTAAACTCTTCAAAGGTTTTTATGTTGTCACCCAATAACAATATCCTAGCTAGAAATGAATTTTGCTGATAATCAGAAAGATTCTTCAAATAGAATTCTCTATGTCTCTTACCTATTTCTTTTAAATAAATAGAGTTGTATTTTTCCTGGTTAATTGAATCATCCGAATATATCAAATATGCTGAATGAATAAATTTACCCATAATTGAGTTTTTATAAATTTCAAATTTGAATATTCTATTTGAATTGATATTGAGTTCCTCTAAACCTCTTTTTCTTCTTTCAGATGACTGTGGTAATATATCTTTGGTAAAAATAAAAATCAAAGAAAACAAATTATTAAAAGACAATGGTTCTTCTAAGATCTGTATCAATAGTGGTATAGCAATTTGACTTATCAACGTCGAATTTTTTAAATCTCCAAAAACTCTATTTAGCTTTCGTTCAAATGAGTTGGCTTCCTTATCCGCCGAAGCTTCGTCAGGAAAAATGTAGTTTAAAATGTGATCATTTGTTAAATCCTTATTATCTAAATCACAATCTACTTTGATGATTATCAAAACTAGTGCAAATATATATGATAGTTTTAAATGGTTTTCATCAGATCCCGTTATACTAATCATAGTGCTTGGCCAACCAACCCGCTACAGTGAGATAATGGTCTTATATTTATTGGCTACCTTGAAGCTTTGTGAATTTGCATCCCATCTAAAGCATTTCAAAACCTTCATTTTTTTGTTATGTTTTTTTTTTGTGTCTTTCGCGTCTAAGAAACTAAAGCGTGATCCCCATCCCTATCAACATTAATTGAAATAAACCCTCTATCAACCCTTTTCAAATTCATGCGCTCAATTGGATAAGTTTTCGAGACATCAAAAATCAAAATGATTTTGAGTTTAAAAATATATCTTTTATGGATGCATTGTTTGTTCACAAAATCCCTTTAAATAGTTGATCTACATATACACACTTATGTGAGGGTTATTTTTTTGTTGGCTACAGCTTATCTCCGACAAAAACGTTATATAAATGATACAAGCAGAAAACAAAAAGTGTGGTGTGCAAATTTTGATTATTTTTCTAACCACAGCAAAAAAAAAAAATTGAGGTGGTAAAGAAATTGTAGACGTACAAAATACACACTAAAAAGTGCTTTTTTGACACTTTTCACCTAATGTAGTCATG
>ERZ794949.95-NODE-95-length-34507-cov-17.089632_pt1 | contig 34507 bp, 34 predicted proteins | sample MGYA00511363_ERZ794949 | MGnify/ENA primary metagenome ERZ794949 (study PRJEB30137, sample SAMN04331402) | food metagenome | isolation source: T1 must sample point D1 replicate B | place: Australia: South Australia ...
ACATGAATGTTATCGCTTGTGATTCTAAAAGCAGACTTCACTTTTAACTCACGTTTGAATAACACACGCATGATTACGTAGCATAGTTGGAAAATATTTTTTCTAGTTAAGACTAGTAATTCAATGTCATTATCAGTGTCATGATTTAAAGCAGTCACCATGAATGCCTTTTTAATCTTATGTTTTTCACCGTTAGCCTTAATATCAACAGGGAATGTGCTTAGGTTGTAGATAGTAGGGAAGATTGAAAGGTAGTATTCGATTCTGGTCTTTAAGTTGATCTTATGTGAAATGAAATTGTTTTTTAGGTTAAAGACGTTAGCATCTAAACCAATTCCTAAATTGTTTAAGAAGATACCACGTTGCTTTTTAATGTGTTCATCGAATAAACCAATTTCATGATTTTCAATATGGTGTTTTTTGATTTGTTCAATGAAGTTACTATTTATGTTATGTTGTTGCTTCATGTGGGTGTAGAAGTTATTGTTAGCTCCAGTTGGAATGATTAATACCGGTACGTTTGGAATTGATTCATTCTTTGACTGAGCAGCATGAATCCCTTCGATGGTTTCATGAACTGTTCCATCTCCACCAATCACAATAATGGCTTTAGGTAGTGAGTCACTTCTAAATGATGTAACTAAATAATGCGAAATAATGGATACGCAATGAAGAGGGCGTCTAGTAATCTTTAGACGGTACTTAATATCGTTTGCGTCCAATTGCTTTTTTATTTCGGGCCATTGATGTTTAGCTCTTCTTTTATTAGCCACTGGATTGAAGATGACTAAATAATCAGTGTTCAACTTAAATACTCCTTTCTATGTAAAAATAAAAACGAATTCAATTAAGAATTCGTTTTTAATAAGCATCAATTTGAAATTATTTTTTATTCATAATTAACATTGGTAAAATCAAAGGATGTCTTTCGGTCTTATTATATAAGAATTCTTGTAAATCATCGATGATAGCGTTTCTGATGCTTGATTCGTTGGCATTCTTGTTACGCATAGCACGACGAATAGTTCTAAATACTAATCGTCTTCCTTCGTCTAGTAATTGACCAGACTCTCTCATATATACGAAACCTCTGGATAGTAAGTCAGGACCAGATTGAATTTCTTGATCTTTTAGGTTAATTGTAGCAACAACCACAACTAATCCTTCTTCAGATAATAGTTGACGGTCACGTAAAACAACGTTTCCAATATCACCAATTCCGTTACCGTCAATGTAAACATCTCCGGCAGCGAAGTGACCAGCAATTCTAGCTGAATCCTTGGTTAGTGCTAAGACATCACCATTTTTCATAATGAAACTGTTTTCCATTGGAACACCACATTGTTCCGCCAGTTCAGTATGAATTTTTAACATTCTGAATTCACCGTGAATAGGCATGAAGTATTTTGGCTTCATTAAACTAAGCATAAGCTTTTGTTCTTCTTGTCCACCGTGACCAGAAGTATGGATCTTGTTAATCTTACCATGAATAACTTTAGCACCAGCTTCTTCCAATTCATTGATAACACGGTTAACGCTAACCTTGTTACCAGGAATTGGGTTACTTGAGAATACTACAGTATCATTTGGTTGGATTGCGATTTGTCTATGAGTACCATTAGCAATTCTGGAAAGGGCAGCCATAGTTTCACCTTGAGAACCTGTACATAAGATAAGGGTCTTTTCGGCTGGAAGAGATTGTAATTCTGAAGCGTCAACGAATGTACCATCAGGAACGTTTAAGTATCCTAATTCTTGTCCATTAACAATTGCAGCTTCCATACTTCTTCCGAAAACAGCAATCTTTCTACCGTGTCTTAGGGCAGCATCACAAGCGGTCTTAATTCTCGAAATATTTGATGCGAAAGTCGCAAATATGATTCTTCCAGTTTCTTCATCAAAGATGTGTTCAACTGCAGAACCAATCCAACTTTCTGACTTAGTCCAAACGGGTCGTTCGGCGTTTGTGCTATCCGACATTAGACATAGGACACCTTCGCGTCCCAATCTTGCCATTTCTTGTAAATCAGGCGGCTGTCTCGTAACAGGGGTCAAATCAAACTTGTAATCCCCGGTTTCCACAATCACTCCAGAAGGGGTGTGAACCGCGATTCCCAAAGTATCAGGAATTGAGTGGGTGGTACGGAAGAATGAAACTTTTGTCTTGTTGAACTTTAAGACGGTTTGTGGATTAATTTCATGAATTTCAGTACTTCTCAATAATCCATGTTCTTCTAACTTGTTCTTGATTAATGCTGACGCCAATGGACCAGCGTAAATGGGAACATTTAAATCGCGGATTAGGTATGGAACACCACCGATATGATCTTCATGTCCGTGGGTGATAACTAATGCTTTGATTTTGTCCTTGTTTTTTACTAGGTATTGATAATCAGGGATAACGTAGTCGACCCCTAATAAATCATCCTCTGGGAATTTAATCCCTGCATCGATTAAGATGATTTCATCTTGAAATTGAACACCATAAGTGTTTTTTCCAATTTCACCAAGTCCACCAACGCCATAAATAGCTGTTTCGTTATTTTTGACGTTTAGTTTGTTCATAATTATTTAAACTCCGTAATTTTAAAATCTGGGCTCTTTTGTTCGTAAGCCAAGTGGTTACCTTCAAGAGGTTCAATGAATTCGATATTGTGATCAGTGTTCTTGTCAATAAGTTCTCTTGCTTCAACTTCTGTATCACAGTCTACATAAAGTGATTTTGTGAATTCTCTCTTAGGATTAGCCTTAGTATCTTCTTGGTATAAAACTTTAAATATCATAAAAATTAAAATCTCCTTCTATGTTTTTTTACCGATCGATTGTGTAATACACATCTAATTGTTTTTAATTTTATCATATTAATAATGATAAGTATAGTAACCAATAATTTGATAAAATGATAGAATAAAATCAGATAATATTTACGAGGAGGCGATGATTTTGCCACTTTTTTTAGAAATCGTAATTGGCTTTATTGTAGCTGTTATAGCGTACAATTTGATCCATTATTTCTTCATTACTCGACCAATTGACAAAGGTCACAATCAAACATTAAAAATATTAAATGGATTAGTTAATAACCTCTTAGAAAAGGAAAAAAAAGAAATTATAGAAGTTCATGATTTGTCCAATATTTGGGGAAGAAACATATATGCGTTTGAATATGTGATTTCACAATACCAAACTGACGAATTAAGCGATAAACTAATTAATAAAATTAAAGAAGCAATTGATGAAGCAAATCAGTCGAAAAGGTTTAACCATGAAGTGGTGTTAACCGATTCGTTTGTAAGGGACAATCAGGTCCATGTTGATTTAGCATACCTATTAAATGCAGCGACATACGAGTATGTATTAGATATGCGCCAATTAAATAAGGTAAATTAAAAGACCTAACAAAATGTTAGGTCTTTTTTGATTATTCGATGAACAAGTCATTGTCCACTTTTGAGAATGGGTTTTCTTTATCAACGTGATCGTAGAATAGAGTTCCGTGTAAGTGATCAATTTCGTGTTGGCAAACAATTGCAGGATAGTTTTTAAGTCTAACTGTGTGTTCAGTACCTTCAACGTCTTGATACTTAAGGGTAATTCTAGCAGCACGGTGAATGAAGCCAGGAACGTCTTCGTCAACTGATAGACAGCCTTCACCTTCAGTGATAGCACATCTTTGAACTGAGCTTGATAGGATGACAGGATTGATAATGACATCCTTAAAGATTGGTTCGCCTTCACCTTCAAAGTCGTTTGGAACTAGTACAGCAGCCATCATTTCTGACACACCAACTTGAGGTGCAGCTAGACCAACTCCAGCTCTTAATTTATATTTGGCACAAAGTTCAGGATCTTGACTTACTTCAAGATATTCCATCATATCTTCAGCTAATTTTTTATCTTCCGCGCTAAGTGGAAATTTAACTTGTTTAGCTTGTTGTCTTAATACTTTATTTCCATCGCGAACGATGTCTTTCATTAGTATCACTTAAATGACCTCCCAAAAGTTTATTATTATATTATAACATAATAACGGGAATTATATGATACTAATGTGATACATAAGAGTTGCTTATTTCTAGAAAATGGTATAATTACAGGTACTAAATTAAACGGAGGCTCATTATGAAAACTAATTTGGTAGTTGATGGAGAGCAGAAAAGAATTGAATCACTAATTGAATTCATGATTTTAGTGGATTATCCAGTTAACCTAACTATCGCAAATTTAAAGATGAATGATTTTATTAATCAACTTCAATCCAATTTGCTATGTGAACATTTTGAAGTCAAATTAGCGGATGACAAAATGGATTATCATGATTTTGATGGGTACATGTACCTATACGATTTTCCAAAGGAAACAGTTGAAGAAAAAAGTGAAGTTACTTCATTCTTATCACCTTACTTAGATCACTTTAGAAAGTCGCTAAATCAAGTTATTAAGGAAGGGTTTAGCGGAAAGATTATCGTTAATGGTTTTCATGATGAAGTCTTCGCATACTTTGCAACCAAGTTTTCCGGTAAAGAAAATAACAAGGTTGTATCAACAGGGATGCTAGCAAAGACATTACTATTAAAACACGCACTACGTCGTTACTTTGATATCAGTTTATCCGATATTAACGTCAGTGTATTAGGTAGTGAATCCAAGAACTTAATCTCATGGAGTAGGACATACATTGGTCAATCACCAATTCTGACCTACCTAGCCAACCCTAACAATATGTTTAGCACTGAAATCTTCGCCAAAGCAGAAGATTTCATTAATAAATCCGACACACCTTGTGATGAAGTAATCCAAGCAAAGGCAATTGGAGTAATTCTGGATGCCTTTTACATGGGTAATTCGTGTTTAGCAAGTGTAGGACATGTTAGTCAAATAGATGGTAGAATAGCAGTGACAAGTGAACCAATCATGTTAAACCAAACCGGATTGGTCCCAACTGTAGAATTAGTATTATCTGACAAAGAAAAACAAGCTTTCGATGATGCCAAACAATATACTAATGAAATAATTGATGAAATTTTAGAAAGTAAGTAGGAATGATTATGAATAACTATTCTTATCCAATTTTTCCTGATTGGTCCAAAGAAGAATTAATGGACATGATGGCTTTATACAATGCTGTGGAAAGTGCGTACGAAGATGCCAATGGTGTTAATGCTGAAAAGGTTGTAAAGCTATACAACCGTTTTAGAGAGATTAATCCGGCTAAAATGGAACAAAAACAAATCGACCGTGATTTTCAAAGCATCTCTGATTACAGCATTTATAGAACTTTTCAAGCAGCCGCTAAGGCTAAGACTAAAAACATAAGAATGTAATTTGTTTTAAGGAAGATATGTATGAATGATTTATGGTTAAAAAACGCAGACGAGGCGATTCAGTCTTGGTTTAAAGAAATTCGTGAATTCACCGTTAGTTCACTTAATCAGATTCATGATGTTTCCACTAAGTCTAGTCGAACTGATTTGGTTACCGATGTCGATAAATCAAACGAACGGTTCTTTATCAAAAAGATTAGGGAATTTGATTCAGAAGCTCACATCCTTGGTGAAGAGGGCTTTGGGGATGATGTTACCAATCTAGATGGCCACGTATGGATAGTTGATCCAATCGATGGAACAATGAACTTTGTAAAGCAGCACAACCATTTTGCGATAATGTTAGCTTTATACATCGATGGCAAAGAAGAGCTTGGCTATATTTTAGATGTTATGAATGATAAACTTTATCACAATTGGGATGGTAAAGTTTATGAAAACGATACCGAAATTAATCCACCAGAAGATATTTCTTTATCAGAAGGATTAATGGGATTGAGTGGACCATTATTAATAAATAATGAGAAAAATATGCAAGCAATCTCTAAAGCCAGTGAAGGTGCCAGAATATATGGTAGTGCCGGCATCCAGATTATTGCTGTCTTGAAGGGCGAACTAGTGGGATATATTTCCACTTTAAAGCCATGGGACATTGCAGCTGGAAAAGTGCTTTGTGATACGCTTGGTATTAAGGTGTCTGATATTGACGGAAATATAATTGATGTGGTATCATCAGACATTGTATTGGTAGCGACGAAGATTGCACAAAAGGACATACTTAATATTGTTAAGTACGGTTCTGACTGTGACTGATGTCACAGTTTTTTTATGCAAATTTAATTATTTAATGTAATAAACTTGGTCCGAGTTGCTAAGTATTAAAGAAACAAATATTTATGCTTCGAAGGGAAGGAAACTAATAATGAAGACAAGAGACGATATTAGAAATATTGCTATTATTGCCCACGTTGACCACGGTAAGACAACTTTGGTTAACGAATTACTAAAGCAATCAGATACTTTAGACGAACACGTTCAAATTGATGATCGTGCCATGGATACTAACGATATTGAAAAGGAACGTGGTATCACAATCCTTTCAAAGAATACTGCCGTTAGATACCAAGATAAACAAATTAACATCTTGGATACACCAGGACATGCTGACTTCGGTGGAGAAGTTGAACGTATCATGCGAATGGTTGATGGTGTTCTACTAGTTGTTGATGCTTTTGAAGGAACTATGCCACAAACTCGTTTCGTTTTAAAGAAAGCTTTAGACCAACACCTAACTCCAGTTGTTGTTATTAACAAGGTTGACCGTCCAGGTTCACGTCCTAGTGAAGTAGTTGATGAAGTATTAGACCTATTCATCGAATTAGGTGCTGATGATGAACAACTAGACTTCCCTGTTATCTACACTTCAGCTATGAACGGTACTTCAAGTTACGATGAAGATCTATCAACTCAAGAACACACTATGAAGCCTGTATTTGACACTATCATCAAGGCTATTCCTGCTCCTATCGACAACTCAGATGAACCATTACAATTCCAAGTTGCTATGCTTGATTATGATGACTTCGTTGGTCGTATTGGTATTGGTCGTGTATTTAGAGGTACTATCAAGGTTGGGGATAACGTTACTGTTATGAAGCTTGATGGTTCAACTCAAAACTTCCGTGTTACAAAGCTTATGGGATTCTTTGGTCTAAAGAAATTAGATATCAACGAAGCTAAAGCTGGTGACTTAATCGCCGTTTCAGGTATGGAAGAAATCAACGTTGGTGAATCTGTTGTAGATCCATCAAATCAAGAAGCTCTACCAATTCTAAGAATTGACGAACCAACTCTACAAATGACTTTCGGTACAAACACTTCACCATTTGCTGGTAAAGAAGGTAAGTTTGTTACTGCTCGTCAACTACAAGATCGTCTAGAAAGAGAATTACACACTGATGTTTCTCTACGTGTTGAAGAAACTGACCAACCAGGTTCATGGACTGTATCTGGTCGTGGTGAACTTCACTTATCAATCTTAATTGAAAACTTAAGACGTGAAGGTTACGAACTACAAGTTTCTCGTCCACAAGTTATTATTAGAGAAGTGGATGGTCAACAATGTGAACCATTCGAATCAGTTCAAATCGATACTCCTGATGAATACTCAGGTACTATCATCCAAACATTATCTGAAAGAAAAGGTAACATGCAAAACATGGAAAGTGTTGGAAACGGCCAAACTCGTTTGACATTCCTTGCACCTTCTCGTGGTTTAATCGGTTACTCAACTGAATTCCTATCAATCACTCGTGGTTACGGTATCATGAACCACACATTCGATAGTTACCAACCAGTTATCAAGAACTGGAACCCAGGTAGAAGAAACGGTGCCTTAGTTTCAATTAACGAAGGTAAGACTACTACTTATGCTACTATGGGTATCGAAGACCGTGGTACTATCTTCGTAGATCCAGGTACTGAAGTATACGAAGGTATGATTGTTGGTAAGAACAGTCGTGACAACGATATCTCAGTTAACATCACTAAGGGTAAGCAAATGACTAACGTTCGTGCTTCTGCTAAGGATGAAACTGCTAAGATTAAGGAACCACAACACTTAACTCTAGAAGAATCACTAGAGTTCTTGAACGAAGATGAACTTTGTGAAGTAACTCCAGAAAACGTTCGCCTAAGAAAAGAAATTCTAAACACTAACGAACGTGAAAAGCAAGCTAAGCGCAAGCGTCACAACAGCTAATAATTTAGCATTTAATAAAAGGGATGGACAATTTGTCCATCCTTTTTTGTTGTCTTTAAAATACTAAAGCAAATAGTGTAGATATGCTATAATGTTAGTTATATTAAAAGGTTACGTTGGAGATGTAAAAATATGATAAGCAAAATCGCCGAGTATTGTCACAAGTGGCATATATCAGAGCACTGGAAAAGAATGAAATTTAATATTAACGCAATGGACTACTACATTTTCGTTCCATTTCTACTACTATCCGTAATTGGAATAATTATGGTTTATTCAGCGAGTTCAAACGTTTCAACGCAAATTGGTGGAACACCCACTGGATATTTAATCAAACAAAGTATGTTTGTGGTAGTCAGTATAGTGATTATTCTGATTTGTTTGGCTGGAAACAATCAATTTGTCAGAAAAGCTAAATTTTTAGGGATTTTCTTTTTTGCATTATTTGGTGCCTTGATCTTGCTAAAGGCATTTGGACATTCAGTTAACGGTTCTGCCGGATGGATTCCAATCGGTCCTTTGCATGTGCAACCAGCCGAAGTTGCCAAGGTTTATATTATTTTAAGAATGTCTCAATTCTTGGCTTCTAGAGAAGATCGAATCATTAATGGTGAAAAATCAAGAACACATGTCCAAGTTTTTTCAATATTTGTTATGTTGTTCCTTGTTTTTATCCAACCCGACTTGGGTGGTACCGTTATTAACTTAGCAATTATGTTTGCAATCCTATTTGGATCCGGAGTTAATTGGCGAGGTGCAACATTACTTACATCTGCTGGATTATTATTCGGATGGATATCGCTAAAAATCTTATCCTTTGTATTTAAAGACGGAACAAGTATTTACCAAATCCAACGTATCACTGCTTACAGTAATCCGTTTAAATACGCCAACGGAATTGGACAACAATTGGTTAATTCTTACTACGCATTAAGTAATGGTGGAATCTTTGGTGTTGGTTTAGGAAACAGTATTCAAAAGACTGGGTACCTACCTGAACCAAATACCGACTTTATCATGGCGATTATCGCCGAAGAATTAGGACTAATTGGTGTATTGTTCATCTTATTCCTATTACTTACAATTATTGTTAGAGCATTCCAATTAGGTATTCGTTCAAACGATACATACGATACATTAATTTGTTATGGTGTTGGAACATACATGTTGGTTCAAGCATATTTCAACGTAGGTGGTGTAATTGGTTTACTACCAATCACCGGGGTTACTTTCCCATTCATTAGTTATGGTGGATCTAGTATGTTAACCTTAGCATTGTGTATTGGAATGATTTTGGTAATTAGTGCAAAACAAAAAACTCAAAAAACTAGAAGAATCCGTTATTAAAGTGGAGGGAATTTTTTGACAGATACAATCGAAAACAGAAAAAGCTTAATTGTTTATGTTTATTCAACTAAACAAGTCAGGCAATTGAAAAAATATGGCTTAATATATTATGTCTCACAAAAAATGCACTACGTGGTTATGTATGTAAATGCTGATAACTACGATTGGATTAAAGAAAAAATTAGTAGTTTAAAAATTGTGAAAAAAATTGAAGAAACGCCTTACGAAAAACTTTCGAGTGAACTATCACTTGAAGGTGACTTCGAAGATGTTGATGATGATGAAGATTATTAAGGAGTTTGGATAAATGAGAGTTGTTTCAGGTAAATTTGGTAGTCGAAACCTTAAACCTGTGCCAGGTAGTAAGACAAGACCAACAACCGATAAAGTGAAAGAATCCTTATTCAATATGATTGGCCCATTTTTCAATGGTGGGTCATTTTTAGATTTATACGCAGGTTCTGGTTCGGTTGCAATCGAGGCAGTATCTAGAGGATTTGATAGTGCGGTGTTGGTAGACCACCAATATCTAGCAATCAAGACTATCAAAGAAAACGTTAAGATGACCAAGGAAATGGATGCATTTAGAATTTACAAGATGGATTCAGATATGGCATTAAAACGTTTTGCTGATCAAAATGATAAGTTTGACTACATTTTCTTGGATCCGCCATACAAAGACCAAAAGATGGTCGATCAACTAAATATCATTAAGGAAAAAGAATTACTTAATGATGATGGAATTGTCATTTGTGAAACTGATGATAATGTTGTTTTAAAAGACGATGTAGAAGGTTATGACATGGTCAAACAAAAGAAGTATGGAATTACCATTATTTCTATTTACAGAATGAAGAGGGGATAGTTATGACAAAAGCAATCTTCCCGGGAAGCTTCGACCCATTGACTAAGGGACATCTGGATTTAATTAAGCGCGCAAGTAAGATGTTTGATGAGGTTGTCGTTACTGTGGCAAAGAATACCAGTAAAAATGGTGTTTTTAGTTATGATGAAAGAATGAGTTTAATTAAACCCAACATTGAAGGAATTAAAAATGTGTCAGTCACTTCTGCTGACGGATTAACAGTGGATCTTGCCGAACAGGTAGGAGCAACCGTAATTGTCAGAGGACTTCGTAATTCCAGTGATTTTAATGCTGAAAGCTCAATTGCTTCAATGAACTACAACTTGGATAATACAATCGAATCAGTCTTTTTGATTACACGTCCAGAGTTTCAATCTGTTTCATCTAGTTTAATTAAGGAAATTGCTCATTTTGGCGGAGATATTACTCCTTATGTACCACAAAACGTTGCTACGGCATTGAAAGAGAAGTTAAGTTAATGTTTAAAAATAACAGACGGAATAAATTAATCGCACTTTTTGTGGCAATTGCTGCACTTGCGATTTTTGTTAATATTCCATTTCTACCAAAGTATATTGAAAGTCCCGGAACAGCTCCTAATTTAAAACCGGTTGTTTCAATCAAGGGACATAGTGATAAGTTCAAAGGCAAATTTATGTTTACCACGGTGAGTGAATCACAAGCATCAATTGCATCATACGTTGTTGCTAAATTTAATCCGCACCAAACAATTGAAAGCATTAGCGATGTAACTGGTAACCAAGATCAACAAAGTTATATCAATCTGCAAAATGTTTACATGGAAAGTGCAATCAACAACGCAATTTATAATGCCTTTCATTACGCCAAAAAAGATGTTTATTTGAAATATCGTGGTATCTACGTGCTAGCTGTTGATAGTAAGTCTAACTTCTATAATCAAATCAAGGCTGGTGACTCCATTGTTTCTTTGAACGGGCACAGGTTTAAAAGTTCTGCGCAGTTTAGAAACTATGTAAAGTCTAAGAAGATTGGGTCAAAGATGACTTTAACGGTTTACCGTAATAAGAAAAAAATTAAAATAACTAGAAAACTATACAAGCTAGCAGGAACTAATCAAGCTGGGATTGGAATTATTTTATCTGATGACAATCAGGTTTCTACTAAGATACCAATTGATGTTAATCCAGGTGAAGTGGGCGGACCATCTGCCGGATTGATGTTCTCACTTCAAATCTATGGTCAACTAACCCAACAAAATATCAGGCACTCACAAAATATTGCTGGAACTGGAACAATTGATGAAAATGGTAACGTTGGTGAAATTGGCGGAATCGATAAGAAGATTATCGCTGCCAGAGATGCTGGCGCTAAGTATTTCTTAGCACCATACGTTAAGCCAACCAAAGAAGTGCTTAAGTATGAAGATCAACATATGACTAATTACCAACTTGCTGTTAAAACAGCGAAGAAGTATGCACCAAACATGAAAGTTATTCCGGTAACTTCATTCAGTGATGCTTTAAATGCATTGAAAAAAATAAAATAAAAGGAATGTAATTGAATAAATTACATTCCTTTTTTCGTATCTAAGTTTTAGAAAGGAGGAAACGGTGAATAAGATATTAGATTTTTCAACGCAGATAAAAGAAATAATTGAAGAACATGCATATAAAATTTTGATTGGTCTATTGCTCATCGCTTTTAGTTTAGGGTTAGTTATTATTTTAATTATGAACCAAAACAGCAATGACGCTAACAATGTAGCAACAGATTATTCAGAACAAAGTAGTGTTGTGGCTTCATCATCTTCTTATAAAAGCCAAAGTAGTGCTTCGGGAAACCTATACATTGATGTTAAAGGAGAGGTTAAGCATCCCGGCGTTTACCAAATTCCATCCAACAACCGTGTTACCGACGTCATCAAAGAAGCGGGCGGCTTCAAGGCAGATGCCGATAAACAAAGTGTTAACCTAGCCAAAGTATTAAACGACCAAGATGTTGTCGTTGTTAATAAAAAAGGTGCATCCGGGAGTTCATCTTTTGCTAGTTCGAACAATATGATCACAGGAAATCCTGCTAATAATGTCAAAATTAATTTGAATACAGCGGATCTAAACGAACTTCAAAGACTTGACCGCGTCGGTGAAAAGAAAGCACAAAAGATAATTAATTATCGCAATCAACACAACGGTTTTCATTCAATTGAGGAAATTAAACATATTAGTGGATTTGGTGATAAGACATTTGAAAGATTAAAAGATTCTTTAGAAGTGTAATCTTTGCTATACTATGATTAGTAGTAAAAGAGGGAGAGTAATTAATTATGACTAAACACAGAATTCCATGGGATCAATATTTCATGCTACAAGCTGTTTTACTTTCAACACGCGGGACCTGTAACCGCCTTTCTGTTGGAGCAACCATCGTAAGAGATAAACGTATTATTGCTGGTGGTTATAACGGATCAGTTGCGGGCGATGAACACTGTATTGATGTTGGGTGTTACATGCGAGACGGCCATTGCTTAAGAACAATTCATGCCGAAATGAACGCCATTTCTCAATGTGCCAAATTCGGTGAATCAACCGATGGTTCAGAAATCTATGTAACTGATTTCCCATGTCTTCCTTGTACCAAAGTATTATTACAAGCGGGAATCAAAAAGATTAACTACCTAAGAAACTACCACAATGATGAATATGCATTGTCATTAATTAAACAAAATAATGTCGAATTGAATCAAGTAATCTTGGATGAAGAAACAATCAAACAAATTGAATTTAGCTCTTATTTACCAAAATAAATTAATAATTTATATATTTTTCCATCGATTTCGATTGGAATATTAAGCATTATTTTCTTTGGTGATTTAAAGCTCGGTCTATTGCTTTTTTGTCTATGGATGATTCGGATCATTCGATTAAAAAACGCGTTAGTAATAAAAATAACCACCGTCATGGTGGTTATTTTTTGTTTGGTTTTCTGGTATAGATATAAACAAAATCAGGCTAATCAAATTCAAGGACAACAAACGGTAACGAAAAGTGTTTTGATTTATCCAGACAATATTAAGTACAGTGACGACTCATTTTATGGTATCGGCACTATTACTGATACCGGTAAGCAGATAATGATCTACGGCAATGACGCAAAGAGGGTAAAGCAATATTTTAAACCAATTGTCATCAATGTTTCTGGAGTCTCCCAGCCATTTGATGAGGCCAGAAACTTTAACCAGTTTGATGCCAAGGAATACTACGAGAGTATGGGTGTCTATAGTCGATTGACGGTTAAGCAGCTCAACAGTGTAGTAGAACAACATCGTTTTTCAATCATCGATATGCTTCATTATTTACGGATGCTAATGCTGAAATACACGAACCAATTACCACATCCCTTGAACCTCTACGCCAGCAGTCTATTTCTAGGTGTCATGGATACTTCATTCAATGACGAACTATCTGGTGTGAAGACATTGGGGCTCATTCACTTATTTAGTATTTCCGGTTTGCATGTCTTCTACATCGTGAACCTATTGAAAATGATACTGGGACTATTCCGTATTACCAGGGAGAAGACTCGGTGGATTACCTTGATATTTCTGCCAACATATTTCGTCATTGCCGGATCATCGATTGGATTGATGCGGTCGATATTAACGGTTGAAATCGGCATTATCGCATTAATACTAAAGAAGCGATTGACCGGTTTGGATGTTTTTTCGATTACCTTGATGGTCAATTTAATAATTGAGCCGGAGATGTTGTTACAGTTTGGTTCACAACTAAGTTATGCTCTGGCATTCGGATTGATTTATACGAATAAAATGAGACCGCTAAAGCAAACGGTGATGATGAACCTAGTCAGTTTGCCCTTTATTATCTACAAGTTATTTCAGTGGCATACTCTAACGATGCTGGCCAACTATCTGGTGATTCCGATATTTTCGGCGTTAATTATGCCAATGATATTAATCGCGGTCATTACGTACCCAATTGGCGAATGGTTTAGTTCGTTGGTGGCGGTGATATTGAACAGTTTTGATACTGTCGTAAATTGGCTGGGGGCTTTACCTGGGCAGATTAATTTTGGTAAACCCAATCTGTATGTGGCAACAATATTATTTGTAATGACTTTGTTGGTAATCGATAGGGTTAACTTAAAAAGGGTGTTGATGCTACTATGTATGTATCTAATCACATTTATGTATATTCACTATCCAGTTCAGGGTGAGGTATCCTTTTTCGATGTTGGTCAGGGTGATAGCATCTTAATTCGTGAACCGCTTAACCATTCAATCACCATGATTGATACGGGTGGTAAGCTGCAATTTGGTCGCAGAAAAAATAGTAAAGTGACCTATCAGTCGGAAAAAACGTCGATTAATTATCTAAAGAGTATCGGTATTAACCATCTTGATAATCTGGTGTTGAGTCATCAAGACGCTGATCACACTGGGGATATTCCCGCAATCTTAGCGGATTTAAATGTCGATCGGATTATTGTCGGGGATGGTTTGCAGAATAATCCATCGATAATGAGAAAAATCCGTCCTTATTTGAATAAAACAAAACTAGTGTTGGTTAAAGCAGACCAAAAGATACCTGATTTTTCGTTTAACATTTATCATCCCTTTGAAAGTGGCCTTGGTAAAAACGAGGACTCGGTCGTCTTAGGAACAATAAAAGGAAATCGCAGTTGGCTGTTTATGGGTGACTTACCATCTAGTGGTGAGAGTGACATCATGCAAAAATATCCGATGCTAAAAGCGGATTATTTGAAACTGGGTCATCATGGCAGTAATACCTCTAGCAGTGATGCTTTTTTAAAATTCATTCATCCCAAAATATCAATTATCTCCGCCGGTAGGAACAACCGATATCACCATCCGAGTGTTGAAACACTGAAAAGATTAAAGGATAATAATTTAGCATACGTGAACACACAAAAACAGGGTATGATATCATATAAATATGGATTATTAGGAAATCACTGGATATTTAAATTGCAAGGGGAATAGTAATGAAAGTAAACGAACTATTAACACAAATTAAAAACAATAATATCAACCCAATATATCTAGTGTTAGGTAAAGAAGACTATTTAATTAATGAAATTAAAAAACACTTTGTGGAATTAATTCCAAAAGAAGAAAGAACCATGAACTTCGCTAGCTATGACATGGAAAGTCAAAACATTGCCACTGCCGTGGGGGATGCTGAAAGTTTGCCATTCTTTGGTGAAAAGCGATTGGTTGTTGTAAACAATCCGTACTTTTTAACCGGTGAACGTAGCAAGTCGACCTTAGATCATGACATCGATAGTTTTATTGAATATGTTAACCATCCAGTTGATAGTACGGTTATGGTCATTATGGCACCATATGGAAAACTAGATTCTAGAAAAAAGGTTACCAAGCAGTTGAAAAACAATGCAGAGGTAATTGATTTAACCAAACTAGATGATCGCGCCATCCAATCATACGTTGCTAACAACATTAAGAGTAATGGCTATACGGTAGAAGGAGATGCCCTTCAAGAATTACTAGGCAGAGTATCTAACGATTTATCATCCGCAATGAACGAACTTCCTAAGTTATTCCTATACTGTCAAAAGGATAAACTCATTACTAAGAACAGTATCGATAGCTTGGTTGCCAAGTCATTGGATCAAAACGTTTTTGATTTAATTGATTACGTAATGAAAAAGGATTCCAAAAACGCCATTGATTTATACCGTAACCTAATCGTAGAGGATCAAGAACCATTACAAATCAATGCGGTCTTGTTGTCTCAATTCAGACTATTACTACAGGTAAATGTATTAAGTCGTAAGGGGTACAGTCAGGGAAACATTGCAGAAAAGCTAAAGGTTCATCCATTTAGAGTGAAACTAGCGATGCAAAATGTGCGTAAGTATCAATTTAGTAGTTTAAGGGATGCCTATTTGGGATTAGTTGATGTGGAAGAAAAACTAAAATCAACACCTGAATCACCAGAACTACTATTTCAAATGTTCACTTTGAAATTTGTCGACAATCAAATTGGATAAACAAAAAAGGACATCTCAAAAGAGATGTCCTTTTTTTAGGAATAAAAAAAGCTCAGTTAAAACTGAGTTCTTTTTACTTGTTTAACTTAGCTAGACGTGATTTGTTACGTGCAGCAGTGTTAGCTTTGATTAAGCCCTTTGACTTAGCATGGTCTAATGCACTAACAGCGTTGTTGAATAGTTCTTCACGGTTGTCAGCGTTAGCATCAGCTTTTTCAAACTTCTTAACAGCAGTTCTCATCTTGCTTAGTTGAGATGCGTTACGTTTGTTTGCTTTTTCATTAGTTTTTACACGTTCGATAGCAGATTTAATAACAGGCATGAAATTCACCTCCAAAAAAGTCGAATTTTATTTAAAATCCTTAAATTTCAACGACTTTTATTATACAAAAGACAACTTAAAAAAGCAATAGAATTATATAATTCGGATTTCTCCGATTACATTAATAAGGATATTACCTTGCTATTTTCAGGTAATCATAGTAGTATAATTAACGTAGTTTAAAACTACGGTACCGATACTTAGTTTTGTCGCTGCTCTCATCTGGCGCTTTACTCAGTATCTGGTATATTTACTTTTGAAAGGTGGGAAACACAATGGCTCTAACACAAGCTGAAAAGAACGACATCATCAAGAAGTATGCTAGACATGATGGTGACACTGGTTCTGCTGAAGTACAAATTGCTGTACTAACTGCTGACATTAATGAAATTAATGGTCACATGAAAGAACACAAGAAAGATTTCCATTCACAACGTGGTTTGTTGAAGAAGATCGGTCACCGTCGTAACTTACTAAGATACTTACGTAACAAAGATGTTCAACGTTACCGTGATTTAATCAAGAGTTTAGGTCTACGTCGTTAATATTTTTAAAATGGAACTGCTCTATGAGTGGTTCCATTTTTTTATACATACATATATTCACTTATCAGTTATTATTCAATTTAAAAGTATGATACACTATAGATAGTTAAATGAGATCGTATTGAAAATAATTATTTTATTTCATAATAAAAATATACATAAAATTATATGAGGTGAATCATGAAAAATAGTGTAAAAATCATTCCCTTAGGAGGAGTAAGGGAGAGTGGCAAGAACCTATATGCCGTTGAGATTAACAATGGGATTTATGTTTTAGATTGCGGTCTAAAATACCCCGAAAATGACATGTTAGGAATTGATGTAGTTATTCCTGATTTCACATACTTACGTGAAAACAAGGAAAAGATTATCGGAGTTTTCCTATCTAATAGTGACATGGATTCAATTGGCGCACTACCATATTTCGTCAGCGAATTCGATGTTCCGGTATTCGGATCAAAGCTAACCATTGAAATGGCTAAGTACGAAGTTAAGAATAATGAAAGATCAAAGAAGTTTAACAACTTCAACGTAATCAATGAAAAGAGTGAAATTCTTTTTGATGACGTTACAGTTACTTTCTTTAAGACTAGTCACTCAGTTCCTGACTCAATGGGAATTTCATTGGCTGTTGAAGAAGGCCAAATCGTATACACTGGTGACTTTAAATTTGATCCAGCATTACGTAACGGTTTTGCAACTAATTACAGTTCAATTGCAAAGGTTGGTAATAAGAAGGTTATCGCTTTACTAGCAGATTCACAAAATGCGGATAATCCTTTCCCAATGGCAAACGAAATTCAAGCTAGCCAATACATCTTTGATACATTTGAAGATAGTAAGAGTCGTGTGATTGTTGCAGCTAACTCTGCTAACCTATTAAGAATTCAACAAGTATTTGATGCAGCTGCAAAGTCTGAAAGAAAAGTATTTGTTGGTAAGCACCTAGATGCCAAAGTTAAGTTAGCAATTGATTCTGGATACATTAATGTAGCAGAAGGGTTATTAATTGAAGACATCGAAGAACTAAAGAAGCTTGAAAGCGACGAAATTGTTGTGTTGGAAACTAATCCAGTTAGTGAACCAATCAAGCTAGTTCAAAGAATGGCTGCTCAACAACAAAAGGATATCAACATCGAATCCGGTGACGTTGTACTAATCGTTACTTCACCATCTCCAGCAATGGATAACAGTATGGCTAAGACCGATGACATGGTATACCAAGCTGACGGTACAGTTAAGGTTATTTCAAACGACCTAAATGTTTCTGATCACGCAAGTGCCGAAGACATCCAAATGCTAATCAGCTTGTTAAAACCACAATACTTCATTCCAGTTAGTGGTGAATACATGATGATGAACGAAAGCAAACGTGCTGCTACTAACATGGGTGTAGACGAAGATAAGATTCTAATCCTAAGCAAGGGTGAAACTATCGAATACGATGGTGCTAAATTCCACCATGGTAACGCCGTTGAAGCTGGTAACACTATGATTGATGGTATCGGTGTCGGAGACATTGGTAACATCGTTTTACGTGACCGTAAGGTGTTATCAGAAGATGGTATCTTCATCGTTGTTGTTACAATCGACAGAAAGAAAAAGATTATCATTTCTCGTCCTAAGATAACTTCAAGAGGATTCATTTACGTTAAGTCAAACAAGGACCTAATGAATGAAGCAGCTGAAATTGTTTCTAAGACCATTCAATTAAACCTTGATAACAAGGAATTTGATTGGAGCCACTTGAAGCAATCCGTAAGAGAAAAAATCAGTCACTTCTTATTTGATAAGACCAAACGTCGTCCGGTAATTCTTCCAGTTATTATGGAAGTAAACCAACATCATAAAAAGAAGCGCCCACAAAAATAAATAAGGTTAATTATTCGGAGTGATTTTAATGGATGAATATAGTTCACAAATAGCCAAGGATATTGCATCGAATATTGATGATAAACAATATCAACTAGCTATTAACAAAGCCAAAAATTACTTAGAAGATCAGCCAAGCGATGAGATTGAAGTATTATTAGTTCAATCTCTTTTTAGCTTGAAGCAATATGTTGAAGCAAGAAAAGAAGTCATGGAAAATCCAAATGCGTTTACTACAAACGATCATGACTTTTTATTGATGATTAATGTGTTATTGAAGAATAATGAATACATTAAATCTAGAGAAATTGTTGAAACATTTAAAGCTAACGATAGCTATTATAATGATGGCTTAAAGCTAATTGAAGAAAGCGAAGCTTCTTTTAGAAGTAATTCAAGTGAAGAAATTCATCAACTTGCACAAAAGTTCTACCATATAAGTAGTAAGCAAACGATGTATTGGCAAAAAGAATCGTTTTTAAATGGACAGCATTTACCATACGATGAATTTTTAAAATACAGTCGCTTTGTTTTGATGGATCCATTTGTCCAATCTGTGATTAAAGCAGAGGTAATCGACACGTTAAGAAAGGTCGGTTCAAATGAAGTCGTCGACATGATGTGGATTGATGGAAAAACAAAGAAAGTTAAGATGGGTGAAATTAAATCACTTCAAGATATGAACTCATATCAATTTATCTTTAATCGATTAACTGACGAGTATATGATGGATCCGGAAAAGTTCATGTTATTGAGTAGTTATTTCCAACATCAATCAATTTTGATGTACCCATTCAATGATGAAATAATTCTGGATGCAAATAGATGGTATGACCTGTCAATACAGGCATATCTAAGAGCAAAAGAGTACACTGAAGACGATAATGATGATTATGTAAAATTAATCGAAATTATAAAGCGACAATTTAATTCAATTAAATAGAATAAAATTGTTAAATATGCTTTTTTTGTGTTTACAAATAAAAATACAGTAGCTATAATATTAAAGGAATTCTTCTTGAGACTGATATGTGATTTTGTCTTTTTGAGAAGATGTAGTATAATAAATCATAAAGATGAGTTGGCATTTGCTAATTCAAATCTTTCGAAATTTATAGGAGGTTTTCATAAATGGCAAAAGAACATTATGAAAGAACAAAACCCCATGTAAATATTGGTACTATTGGCCATATTGATCATGGTAAGACTACTTTAACTGCAGCTATCACTAAAGTGCTTTCAGAAAAGGGTCTAGCAGACGCTTCTGATTACGCTCAAATCGATGCTGCTCCAGAAGAACGTGAACGTGGTATCACAATCAACACTGCTCACGTTGAATACTCAACTGAAAAGCGTCACTACGCTCATATTGATGCCCCAGGACATGCTGACTACGTTAAGAACATGATCACTGGTGCCGCTCAAATGGATGGTGCCATCCTAGTTGTTGCCGCAACTGATGGTCCTATGCCACAAACTCGTGAACACATTCTTCTAGCTCGCCAAGTTGGTGTTGAATACATCGTTGTATTCTTAAACAAGACTGACTTAGTTGACGATGATGAATTAGTTGACTTAGTTGAAATGGAAGTACGTGAATTACTTTCAGAATACGATTACCCTGGTGATGATATTCCAGTTGTTCGTGGTTCAGCTCTAAAGGCTCTACAAGACGACCAAGAACAAAAAGATGTTATCTTACACTTAATGGATATCGTTGACGAATACATCCCAACTCCAGAACGTGATGCTTCAAAACCATTACTAATGCCTGTTGAAGATGTATTTACTATCACTGGTCGTGGTACTGTTGCTTCAGGACGTATCGACCGTGGTGTTGTTAAGATTGGTGACGAAGTTGAAATCATCGGTCTTGTTGAAGACATCTTAAAGACTACTGTTACTGGTCTAGAAATGTTCCGTAAGACTCTTGACGAAGGTGAAGCCGGAGATAACGTTGGTATGTTACTTCGTGGTGTAAACCGTGACCAAGTTGTACGTGGTCAAGTTATCGCTGCTCCTGGTTCAATCAAGACTCATACTGAATTCAAAGCTCAAGTATATGCTTTGAGTAAAGAAGAAGGTGGACGTCATACTCCATTCTTCTCAAACTACCGTCCACAATTCTACTTCCACACTACTGACGTTACTGGTGTTATCGAACTAGAAGACGGTGTTGAAATGGTTATGCCTGGTGATAACGTTGAATTTGACGTTAAGCTAACTAAGCCAGTTGCCATCGAAAAGGGAACTAAGTTCACTGTTCGTGAAGGTGGTCACACTGTTGGTGCCGGTGTTGTTTCAGACATCGAAGAATAATCAATTCTAAAAAAGAGATTCAGATTTTATCTGGATCTTTTTTTGTACATAAAAATAAGCGAAAGACCTATAATTATTTACTTTTTACTTGTGTTACGTTAAAATATAGAGGTGCGCAATTAGAAGAAAATTGTAAAAAATTATATTTTCATGTCGGAGGGAAAATAATGTCAGCTAAATGGGAAAAAAAAGGCACTAATGACGGTGAACTAACATTCGAAATTAGTGTTGACAAAGTAAAAGAAGGTTTAGATCAAGCCTTCAACAAGAACAAGAAAAACATCACTGTTCCTGGTTTCCGTAAGGGAAAAGTTTCACGCCAAGTATTTAACGAAATGTACGGTGAAGAAGCTCTATACCAAGACGCTTTAAACATTCTTTTACCAGAAGCATACAGTGAAGCTATCAAGGAAACTGGCATTGAACCAGTTGCTCAACCAGAAGTTAACATTGATAGTCTAGAAAAGGATCAACCATGGGTTCTAAAAGCTAACGTTACTGTTAAGCCAGATGTAGAACTAGGTGATTACAAAGGAATCGTTGTTGAAAAACCAAACACTCGTGTTTACCAAAAAGATGTAGACGCTAAGATTGAAGACATGCGTAAGAACCAAGCAGAACTTGTTCTAAAAGAAGACAAGGCTGCTGAAAACGGTGACACTGTTGTTATCGATTTTGATGGTTACGTTGATGGCAAACAATTTGATGGTGGCCAAGCAACTAACTACTCACTAGAATTAGGTTCAAAATCATTTATCCCAGGATTTGAAGACCAACTAGTTGGCCACAAAGCTGGTGAAGATGTTGATGTTAAGGTAACTTTCCCAGAAGATTACCAAGCTAAAGAATTAGCATCAAAAGAAGCTACTTTCAAGACTAAGATTCACGAAGTTAAAGAAAAGCAAATGCCTGAACTAGATGACGAATTTGCTAAGGATGTTGACGAAGATGTTGACAGCTTAGAAGAACTAAAGGCTAAGATTAAGGACCAACTAAAGGACCAAAAGAAGGCCGAAGGTGAAACTCAAGTTGAAGACGAAGCTATTAAGGGTGCTGTAGCAAATGCTACTGTTAAAGAAATTCCTCAAGCAATGATTGATGAAGACGTTCAACGTCAAATGGATCAATACCTTGCAAGCATGCAACAACAAGGTATCAATGCTGAAATGTACTTCCAACTAACTGGTACTAAGCCAGAAGACTTGAAGAAACAATTTGCTCAAGGTGCTGACGAACGTGTGAAGACTAACCTTGTATTAGAAGCAATTGTTAAGGATGCTAACATCGTTCCTTCACAAGAAGAAATTGATCAACAAGTTAAGGACTTAGCTGCTCAATACGGTATGAAAGAAGAAGCCGTACGTGGTGCTTTAACTGAAGACATGTTGAAACATGATATTTCAATCCAAAACGCTGTTAAGTTAATCACTGACAACGCAAAACAAGAACCAAAGTCAAAAATTAACAAATAATTTCGATTTTTGTTAATATTAAAGGTCCAGTTAACAATTCGTTAATTGGACCTTTTTTAAACTAAAGCATTATGATGTTATCAACATTAATAATGTGGTATTATTTAGAATAATATCGGAATTATATAGGGGTGAAGTTTTTGTTTGAAGATAATGAAGGAAAAGGCCCCATTACTTGTTCTTTTTGTGGTAAATCACAAGATCAAGTAAAGAAAATCGTCGCGGGACCTGGCGTATACATTTGTAATGAATGTATCGATTTATGTAAAGATATCGTCGACGAAGAATTAGCACAAGAAAATACTGATACAACAATCAAGTCATTAAGTCCAAAGGAAATCGTTGATAAGTTAAATGATTACGTAATTGGTCAAGATGAAGCTAAGAAAACCTTAGCAGTTGCTGTATATAACCATTACAAGCGTGTTAATAACTTAGATGATGACGACGATACAGAACTACAAAAGAGTAATATTTCAATCATTGGACCTACTGGTTCAGGTAAAACATACCTTGCTCAATCACTAGCTCGTATTTTAAACGTTCCATTTGCAATTGCAGATGCTACAACTCTTACCGAAGCTGGTTATGTAGGTGAGGACGTTGAAAACATCTTATTAAAGCTACTTCAGAATGCTGACTTTGATGTTGAAAGAGCTGAAAAGGGAATCATCTACGTTGATGAAATTGATAAGATTGCTAAGAAATCAGAAAATGTTTCAATCACACGTGATGTTTCCGGTGAAGGTGTTCAACAAGCACTATTGAAGATCCTAGAAGGTACTGTTGCTAGTGTTCCACCTAATGGTGGTAGAAAGCATCCACAACAAGAAATGATTCAAATTGATACTAAGAACATTTTATTCATCGTTGGTGGTGCCTTTGATGGTATTCAAGACATCGTAAAACATCGTTTAGGAGACAAGACCATTGGTTTCGGTACTGATTCCAGTGAAGCAGCTAAAGTTAACGATGATAACATTATGCAACACGTTATCCCAAGTGACTTGCTACAATTCGGTCTAATCCCTGAATTTATCGGTCGTTTGCCTATTCTTACTGCTTTAAACAAGTTAAGCGAAGAAGACTTGGTTAGGATTTTAACCGAACCTAAGAATGCATTGGTTAAACAATACGTTAAACTAATGTCAATCGATGGTGTCGAATTAGAATTCGAAGACGATGCCCTAAAGGAAATGGCTCACATAGCCATCGAAAGAAAGACCGGTGCCCGTGGATTGAGATCAATCATGGAAGATACCATGAGAGATATCATGTATGAAGTACCAAGCGATAAAGATGTTAAGAAAGTTATCGTTACTGCTGACTCTGTTTTGAAAAAAGCAGAACCAAAGATTGTAAAAGAAGCTCAATAATAAAAAAGCCTTACAGTGTTTAGTACTGTAGGGCCTTTTATTTTTTAAATAATTAAAAGTTATTTTTGTGGTAAATGCATTTATGAAGATGCCTTTTTTATGGTAGAATTGATATATAAAATTACAGAAACGAGTGAATTAAGATGGATGTACACAACGTCAATATCGATATCAGTGCGGTGGAACCCAAACAATACCCAAGTAATGGATATCCAGAAATTGCATTGGTTGGTCGCTCCAATGTGGGAAAATCTTCTTTAACCAATGTGTTAATTAACCGTAACGGTTATGCTAGAACCTCTAACAAGCCAGGAAAGACTCAAACATTGAACTTCTATAACTTAGACGAAAAACTATTCTTTGTTGATATTCCAGGTTATGGTTATGCGAAAATTTCAAAGGCACAACGTGCTAAATGGGGAGAAATGATTGAAACATATCTAACCACTAGAAGACAACTAAAAGGGGTTGTTTTATTAATTGACGGTAGACGTGCACCAAGTCAAGATGATTTGCAAATGTACGAGTTTCTAAAATACTATGACATTCCAACTTTAGTCTTGGCTACTAAGATGGATAAGACTCCTAAGAGCAAGTGGAATAAAGAAGTAAGTATTTTGAACAAGACGGTTGACTTAAACGACGGTGATGAAATACAATTATTCTCTGCTTTAAGTAAGTACGGAAAAGAAGAAGTTTGGAAATGGATCGAAAATAAAACGGGGGTAAAATAATTGGAATTTAACGAATACCAAAAAGCTGCAAATAAAACATTACACGGAAATGAACAAGTCTTAACTAACTGTGCACTAGGATTAGCTAGTGAAACCGGTCAAGTTGTTGACCTAGTTAAGAAGTACACTTTCCATGGCGATTCACTAGATCGTGAAAAGCTTGTTAAGGAAATGGGTGACGTACTTTGGTACCTATCTCAAGTTGCAGAATGGAACAATATTGATTTTGAAGAAATTGCTGAATTCAATATTAACCGCCTAAATAAACAATAAAAAATAGGCATCACAATTTAATTGTGATGCCTAAATTATATTATTTTTCTTTCTTTTTATCGGTTGATTTTTTATCTTTACGTTTTAAAAATTTATCGCGATCTTCGTTCTTAGTGTCCAGTTTGGCAAACTTATCGAACATAGCATTTAAGTCGTTGTTACGTTGAATATTTAAACCCATAATTATGCATCTCCTTATTTATGGTATATGATAGCAAATTAAATCGAATTTGTCATATTGAAGTGTTTTTTCAAACGAGGTGATAAAATGGCAACTTCACACATTGAGCATAAACTTAGATTATTACCAGATTTACCTGGATGTTATTTGATGAAGAATAAATTAGGTAAAATCATTTATGTTGGTAAGGCAAAAAATCTAAAGAATCGTGTTAGGTCATACTTTAAGAGTAGCCATGAGGGAAAGACAGCCAAGTTGGTTTCACAAATTAGGGACTTCGAAACCATTATTACTACTAATGATAAAGAAGCATTCCTACTAGAAATCACATTGATTCAAAAGCATCGACCTTACTATAATATTCAATTAAAACAAGGTAATGGTGGATACCCATACATCAAGATTACAAACGAACGTGATCCACAACTAAAAATTGTTAATACTATTAAAAAAGACGGTGGATACTACTTTGGTCCATATCCAAACGTATACGCTGCTGATGAAACGTTGCACTTCTTACAAAAGGTTTATCCACTGAGAAGATGTAATGGTTATCAACACAGACCTTGTCTTTACTATCACATGGGACAATGTTTAGGAGCTTGTTTTAAAAAGGTTCCTAAGTCTGAATACCAAAACCAAATTCGCCACATTAAGTCGTTTTTAAATGGTGATGTGGGAATTGCCAAGAAGATGTTAACTGAAAAGATGAAGATTGCTGCGGATTCATTACAATACGAACGCGCTGCCGAAATCAGGGACCAATTAAAGTACATCGAAATCACTGTGGAAAAACAAAAGATTATTTCAAATGACACCACACCTCGTGACATTTTCAATTACTATGTGAACCATGGATGGATTTCAATTCAAATCTTCTTTATCAGACAAGCTCGTTTATTGAAACGAGTTAAGCGTAGTTTTCCAATTGTCGATGACCCCGTTGAAACAATGGAAGACTTTATCGGTCAGTTCTACTCTGAAGAAAATCACCAAACACCAAGGGAAGTCTTGATTCCTGAAACTTTGGATGCTGATTTGATTTCAGAAGCGATTGGAACACCGGTGAGAGTTCCACAAAGGGGTCAAAAGAAAGACTTAATCGATATGGCACAAAAGAACGCCAAGCTAGTCTTGGATGAAAAGTTCCGTTTAATGGAATTGGATAACATCAAGACTAAGGGCGCTGCCGAAGAATTAGCGGTTGCCCTGAACATTTCTTCAGCTAAAACGATTGAAGCCTTTGACCACTCACACATTCAAGGGGCTGACATTGTTTCAGCCATGATTCAATTCGTGGATGGTAAACCAAATAAGAATGCTTATCGTAAGTACAAACTCCAAAACGAAGATCACGCTGATGAAGCAGCAAGTACCAGAGAAGTTATTAGAAGAAGATATACAAGACTTTTGAAGGAACATGCTGACTTACCAGACTTAATCCTAATGGATGGTGGAGAAATCCAATTGAACGCCGTTAAGGATGTTTTGGAAAACGAATTAGGTTTGGAAATTCCGGTTGCCGGAATGGTTAAGAATGATAAGCATAAGACTGCCGACTTATTGTTTGGACAATTGGATGAACATATTTCGTTGAATCCAAAGAGTCAGGCATTCTATCTTGTTCAAAGAATTCAAGACGAAGTTCATAGATTTGCGATTAACTTCCATCGCAAAGTTCACACTAAGCACTCACTTAGCTCGGAACTTGATACAATCGAGGGAGTTGGACCAAAGACTAGAAGTAAGTTGTTGAACAAGTTTAAGACAATGAAGAAAATTGCCAACGCGCCAATTAACGAAATTGAGGCGTTGGGGATTAATACCAAAACAGCAAAGAATATCAAATACTCATTAAATAATATTGAAAAATGATGTGGACTGTTTACGGTCTTCAAAAATAAAGTTATACTATGTATAAAATAAAAAGTAGAGCGGAGATAACATGTTTGTTGATCAAGTAAAAATTAATGTAAAGTCAGGAAAAGGTGGTAACGGAATAGTTGCCTTTAGAAGAGAAAAATACGTTCCAAACGGTGGACCTGCCGGTGGTGATGGTGGCCGCGGAGGAAACGTTATTTTTGCTGTGGACACAGGGATGAACACCTTGATGGACTTCAGATATAAGCGTAAGTTTGCCGCTAAAAACGGGGCAGACGGTGGAAATAAACGAATGACCGGTAAGAGTGCCGATGATTTATATATTTATCTTCCAGAAGGAACATCAGTATATAATGATGATACCAACCAATTGTTATTTGACTTGGTAAATCCTGAAGATGAATACGTTGCATTGAAAGGTGGACGTGGTGGACGAGGAAACACCCACTTTGCTTCTGCCAAGAACTCAGCACCAGAAATTGCCGAAAACGGTGAACCTGGTGAAGAATTAAACATTCGTTTAGAATTAAAAGTATTAGCTGATGTTGGACTAGTTGGATTCCCATCAGTTGGTAAATCAACACTACTATCTACAATCACTAGTTCAAAACCTAAGGTTGCTGAATACCACTTTACAACATTGGTACCTAACCTAGGGATGGTTAGACTAGATGACGGTAGAGACTTCGTAATTGCCGATTTACCTGGATTAATTGAAGGAGCATCATCTGGAATTGGTTTAGGTTTCCAATTCCTACGTCACGTTGAAAGAACACGTGTCATCTTGCATTTAGTTGATATGAGTGGCCAAGAAGGAAGAGATCCTTACGTTGACTACAAGAAAATTAACGATGAATTAGCTAAGTACGATGAAAATCTGCTAAAACGACCACAAATCGTGGTAGCAACCAAGATGGATATGCCTGATGCTGCTGAAAATCTAGAAACATTTAAAGAACAAATTAAAGACGATGAATTAGCTCACGAAGTATTGGCTATTTCTTCAATCACCCATGAAGGCCTTAAGGAATTAATTTCTAAGACTTCAGACCTATTGGAAACTACTCCTAAGTTCCCAATCACTGACGTTGAAGACGTTGATGAAGAAGTTGAATACAATGCTGATGATGAAGAAGCACCATTCAACATCAGACGTGATGAAGACGGTGTTTGGGTTCTATACGGTAAGAAGATTGAACGTCTATTCCAAATGACAGATACAACTCACGACCAAAGTATGCTACGTTTCGCAAGACAGCTTAAGGGAATGGGTGTAGATGACGCACTAAGAGAACATGGCGCAAAAGACGGCGACATGGTTTCAATTCTAGACTTCACATTCTCATTTGTGGACTAATAAAAGTAGATGGGACTAATCCCATCTTTTTTTATGTGCTACAATTTATATATCGAATATTACGAATAGAAAAGGAAAAATGAATTTATGCAATTAGAATTTTTAGGAACTGGATCAGGGGTTCCAGGTAAATTTAGAAATGTGGCTGCAACAGCATTAAAACTATTGGATGAATGCAACTCAGTATGGTTGTTTGATTGTGGTGAAGGTACTCAACAACAAATCTTGAGAACTAACTTAAAGCCTCGTAAAATTAATAAAATTTTCATTACTCATTTACATGGTGATCATATTTTTGGTTTACCAGGTCTATTAAGTTCACGTTCATTCCAAGGTGGCGACACTCCATTAACAATTTATGGACCAAAGGGAATCGCCGACTTTGTTCGTGTAAGTTTAGCAGTATCTCAAACTAAACTTGCTTACAAGATTAATTTTGAAGAATTAACACAACCAGGTGTTGTTTTTGAAGATGATAAATTTAAGGTAACCATGGGTGAATTAGATCATCAAATTACTTGTTACGGCTTTAGAATCGAAGAAAAAGACCACCAAGGTGAACTACTAGTCGATAAGTTAAAAGAAGCAAACATTCCATCTGGTCCGGTATATGGAAAGATTAAGAACGGTGAAACTGTTACTTTAGATGACGGTAGAGAAATTAATGGCCAAAACTTCATTGGACCAGCTCAAAAGGGTAGAACAGTTACCATTATTGGTGATACTAGAAGCAACCCAACCAGCTACAACTTGGCACAAAATGCCGATGTATTGGTTCATGAAAGTACATTTGGTAAGGGCGAAAGCAGATTGGCTCACAACTACTACCATTCAACCAACATGCAAGCTGCGAAGTTAGCAACTAAAGCTAATGTTGGTCGTCTATTACTTACTCACGTTTCGGCCAGATATACAGGTAAAATGGCTTATGAATTACAAAATCAAGCAAAAACTGTCTTTAATAACACTAAGGTTGTTAAGGACTTCGACGTGATAGATATACCATTTGAAAAAAATAATTAAGATAAAAGGATTGATTAGATGATCTCCGCTAATTTTGATTGGAAACATACGAATACGAAACTCTCAAATGATGCTACGACAATTGGGAAATCACTATCGATTAGCCCTAGAATTGTCGAATCATTGATTGAGAAGGGATATGACAGTGAAGACAAGATAAATGGTTTCTTAAACCCTCAGTTGAGTGATCTAAGAAATCCTTTTTTGTTGCATGATATGGAAAAGGCATGCAAACGAATTTTTAGAGCCATCGAAAACGATGAAAAAATCACCGTTTATGGTGATTACGATGCTGATGGAATCACAAGTACATCGGTGATGTATGAAACACTAGAAAATTTGGGTGCCAACGTTGAATACTTTGTTCCTAATCGTTTTACCGACGGTTATGGTCCAAATCCTGAAGTATACAAGCGTTTAATTAATGACGGGACCAAATTAATGGTGACCGTTGATAACGGTGTCTCCGGCAAAGAATCTGTCGATGCCGCAAACAAAATGGGATGCGATGTCATCATTACCGATCACCATCAAATGCCAGATGAACTACCCGATGCTTATGCGATTGTGCATGCTAGATATCCTGGCCATGAATACCCATTTGGTGAATTCTCTGGTGTGGGAATCGCTTTTAAAGTAGCAACTGCGCTATTGGGTGAACTACCAGAAGAATTCTTGGATTTAGCCGCAATTGGGACTGTTGCCGATTTAGTTTCCTTAACTGATGAAAACAGGGTGATTGTAAAGTACGGTCTACAAATGATTGCTAACACTGAACGTCCAGGTTTATACAGCTTAGCTAAGCTAGCCGGGATTAAAGAGGTTGTTAACGAACAAAGCATTGGTTTTGGCTTAGCACCTCGTTTGAACGCATTAGGTCGAATGGGTAGTGCCAGTTCCGGAGTTGAACTATTAACAACATTTGATGATATCAAGGCCGAAGAATTAGCTAAGGACACTGAGGACCAAAATAAAAAGCGTCGTAAGTTTGTAGAAGACATCAGTACCGAAGCAATTATTCAAGCTCAAACTCAACCAGAAAGTGCGGTGTTGGTCGTATATGGTCAAAACTGGCACGAAGGAGTTGTTGGAATTGTTGCCAGTCGTTTGGTAGAACAATTCCATAAACCAAGCATCGTAATGAACTTGGATACTAATACCAGAATCCTAAAGGGGTCAGGTAGAAGTGTCGAAGGATTTAATTTATTCGATGCAATCAATGGTATGAGAAATCAAATGGTTTCATTTGGTGGACATGAAATGGCTGTTGGACTAAGCATCAAAGAAGATGACGTCACGGCATTAACTGATCACTTAGATGAATATGCTAAGGAACACGAATTATCAGACCAAGTTAAAGCACCATTGAACATTTTTGCGGACTTAAGTTGCAGTGATGTAAACGAAGACTTGTTTAACCAAGTTCAATTATTGGCACCGTTTGGTACCGACAATGAATTCCCAGTATTCGAATTTACACCACAAAACGTTACTAACGTTCAAACAATGGGTAAGGATAATAGTCATCTAAAATTCCAAATGGTTGATCATGGTAGTAAGGTCAATGTACTAGCATTTAAGAACGGTGCACTTGCCGATGACCTATTGGACAATAGCGATGCAATGAAAGTTGCTGGTCACTTGGAAAAGAATACCTGGAAAGGTCGTACGACCATTCAAATCATGTTGGATGATATGTACAGCAGCGGTGTTGAAATTGTTGATAAAAGAACACAAGTTGTAGCAAAAGAAATGTTTGAACCGGATGCTGCATACTTATTCTTTAATGAAAAACTATACAACAAGTTGCGTCCATTTGTAGGATCTGACTCCACTGTTGGCTTATATCCTGATTTGTCATCATTTGATAAATTTGATAATATAATAATTGTTGATTGTCCTAGTGATATTTCACATTTGCAAGATGCTTTAAGTGAAATTAGTTTTAATAGCGTGACATTTTACCTTTTCAAAAATCATTATATTTTTAAAAAGGGGATGCCAAACCGTGCTCAATATGCTAAACTATTTAAGTTCATTAAGACGCATAACAACATTCAGATACATGATAAAGTAGATGAAATTAGTCGCTATTTAGGCATTGACCGTGATATATTTATCTTCATGGTAGATGTATTTAATGAACTAAATTTCGTTTATATTAATGATGGAATTATGAATTACAATCCTGATCTGGTTAACAGTGATTTATCAAACAGTCGCGCATACCAGAATAGAGAGAAACAAATCGAAGCTGAAAAACAACTTTTGACAATTAGTAAAGAGAAGTTTAAACAAGCTATTCGTATTTGTTTGGGTTAATGAAAGGAAGTTATTGGCTAATGGCACTTGATTTGCATGACTACATTGCAAGTTACGAAGATTTTCCAGAACCAGGTGTTTTATTTAGAGATATCTCACCATTAATGGAAGATGGACAAGCATATCACCAAGCTACCGATGAGATAGTAAAATATGCTAAAGAAAAGAAAGTCGACTTAATCGTTGGCCCCGAAGCGCGTGGCTTCATTGTTGGTTGTCCAGTTGCTTATGATTTAGGCATTGGATTCGTACCAGCTAGAAAAAAAGGTAAATTACCAGGTAAGACAGTTAGTGCTTCTTACGGATTAGAATACGGAAAGTCATCACTTTACCTACATTCTGATGCTGTAAAGCCTGGCCAAAGAGTTCTTATCACTGATGATTTACTTGCAACTGGTGGAACAATTGAAGCAACAATCAAGCTTGTTGAACAATTAGGCGGAATTGTTGTTGGAGCTGCTTTCATTGTTGAAATTGAAGCATTAAAGGGTAGAGAAAAGATTAAGGATTACGATATTCTTAGCCTACTAAAATACTAAATTTATTGGATGCCTAGTACATCCTTTTTTATGGAGAGTTGGCAGAGCGGTAATGCATCGGACTCGAAATCCGACGACCCGGTAACACCGGCGGGCAGGTTCGACTCCTGTACTCTCCTTTTGATACTTTCATGATCATAAATGTAAAAGAAAAAAGCACCTTACTATACAGATAGTAGGGTGCTTTTCATTTAGGAATTTCAATTTAAGTTAAATATTTTTTTATCAATTATTAACAAAAGAAGAATTATTAAAATGGATGCAAGAAATTGCATTGTTGCTGCTTATAATATGTAAAGGACAAAACCTAATATGAATAATACGAGAGAAATCATCGCTTCTTTTTTCAAATCTATTTTACGGATGAAGAATGAAATAATTTGAATTAATGCTAAGACTACAAACAAAAGTTGAATAACAATTACTGAATCTATTTTTAAATTATTTAAGTAAGTTTCAGCTGAGTACCAGTTAGAACAAACTCCAAACATTGTAAATACAATTAATGAAAAGTTTATCAATGTGCAGATTAGTTTAAAAAATTGATGACGCTTTTTTTCATGTATAACATACTCCTATTATCATACATGTCTATTTGTAACATCTTTAATCGTATTACCGTGGAGAATAATTAAATTATTGTATATCTTAGATTTAAATTAGATTTAAGATTAAAACACTATTATTAACATGTAACTATTTCATAATGATTACAAAATATGAAAATAGATAGATTTATGAAATTTTAATGCTATACTAAAAAATATAATAATCGCAAAGAAAAGAGTGGTGATTATGCCGAAAAAAAGATATCTAATCATAGGAGCAGTTCTTGCTTTAATTTTGATTTTTGTTCAAATGGGTTCACTTTCTAAAAAGACCCTAGCAGCAACTAATAATAATACCAAACGAATTGGTTTGTCATTGGATTGTTCAAGAACATATTACGCACCATCAACAATCAAAAAGTACATTGAGTTACTTAAAAAAGATCACGGTACATATCTTCAACTTCACTTAAATGATAATGAAAGATATGGTGTTGAAAGTTCAACATTAGGTCAAACTGTTAAGAATTCATATGAAAAAAATGGTGTTTACTATAACAAAAAGACTAAGAGGGCGTTTTTAACCAAGGATCAACTATTGGATATCATTCAATATGGTTATATGAATGGAATCGAAGTTATCCCGGAAATTGACCTGCCCGGACATGATAAATCTATTATTAAACTTCTTTCTTACACATCTGCTGGTAAGAAGTTAGCTAAACAATTGGATAACAAAGATGGTTATAACGAAATGTACTACCACAAGAAGGCGACTCTGGATTTTTCTAAGAAACTTTTGAGTGAATACGTTGGATTATTACCAAAGGGATACCACATTATTGTTGGTGCTGATGAAATCACCATTAATAATCGTAGTGATCAAAATGCTGCTGTTAAATACATCAATGCAATTGATGATTACGTTAAACAACATAATTTAAAACTTGAAATGTGGAATGATAGTTTCCATAAAGCGGTTTTAAATAAGTATCACAAGGATATTTTGATTAATTACTGGAGTTTAACTGGTGAGGTTAGTTCAAGTAAGGACCGTAAGGATAACATCAGAATGCGTGCCACTTTGCCTGAACTAAACAAGGCCGGTTTTAAGACAATCAACTACAATAATTACTACCTATACATGATTACAGATCCTACTTCATTCACAAAAGAATCAAAGAAAATTTGGACAAGTGAATTTAAGAAGTGGAAGATGAGCATGTGGAATGACCAATCCAAGAAGAATCTTGCTAAGAGCAAGAACAATATTGGAGCGGCATTCTCCATTTGGGGTGAATATCCTAACCAATACACAGGTGAACAAACCTACCAAAAAACTTATTACTATGCTGATGCATTCTTAAAGGCAAAGAAGCAATTTAAAAAATAAAAAGACGCACTTAACGGTGC
>ERZ794949.96-NODE-96-length-34186-cov-184.040169_pt1 | contig 34186 bp, 20 predicted proteins | sample MGYA00511363_ERZ794949 | MGnify/ENA primary metagenome ERZ794949 (study PRJEB30137, sample SAMN04331402) | food metagenome | isolation source: T1 must sample point D1 replicate B | place: Australia: South Australia ...
AATTTGACTCTATTAAATTAGACTTTTTAAGTGTTGCTTGTTCCATTTCAGCAATTTTAATTTTTAAATACCAATGATCTACATATAGAATGTAAAACGATTGGTTATATTTATCAAGGCACTTATAATTTCAAGTGTTTTATAAAAGAAAAAGTTTGTTTTTTTTTATTTAAAATTAAGCTCTTGGAAAATCCACTAGCTATAAATGTATACAAAGGTAGTAAATCATAATAAAAGAATCAAATCTAAAGAGTTTGAAATCTTCCGCAAACAAAGTAGTTGAGAAATAAAGCAAAACTCACCTATTTAAATATCGATTCTTTGCTTAAGAATCTCATTAGCAATATAAAATCTAAATTCATTAGCATTCTTTTGGTTTAAAACAATGGCTTCATCATTCGCTAGTTGCAGCAAGTTCATTAATGTGAATATACCACAATCGTAACCATTGCTTTGCTGTGGAGATTCAAGGTGTATCATTTCGATATCTTTACCCAAAGATCCACCACTTTCCTGTATAACATAATCTTTTAATCTTTGCATGTATCTAAATGCAGTAGGAGAATTCTTGGTTCTGCATAAAGAATCCAAATAGAATATTTTATTTTTTTGTAAATCTATCATTGAACAAACCCAGTGGTTGCCATTGACATTAATGGGCACTAGAATCTTATCTACATCGTTCGCTATATTTTTCTTCTTCATTTTCATCCATCTCTTCACTGAGACGTAACCTGATTCAGACAATTTTGTTATGAAAAATGGAGAAAAACTTACTATTCTTGAATTACCATCTTCAACCAATTTTAAGAAATATTCAATAACAGAACTATTCAACCATTCAGTAGGTGCCAAAGTTTGTAGATCTTTCAAGTAGATACTCAACTTGAATCTGTTAGATATTCTAGGATTATTGTATGGATTTTTGTTAAACATACGAAGAACCTCTTTTTTCTCCTCATCGCTAAGTTCTGGGATCAAAGATTTCTTAGGGTTTTGTAATTCTTCAAGGTATTTAGCTCTAGCTTCTTTCTGTTTTTCCGAAGATTCCAAAAACTTTTGGTATAAAGCCTCAAAGTATGATGAATCAAATGTCAGTCTATCTTTATATTTGTTGCTTAACTTCTCATACACAGGGATTTTTCTTTCTTTTAAAATGATCAACTCGTCATCATAGTCCTTACTGCCCTTGGTAAATTTTGAAAAGTTTAGGTTTCTTTTAAAAGAAGGTATTTGACTTGTTCTTTTTTCATTCAGAAGTTGCAGCTTCTTCCAATGGTCAGAATCATTTTTACTGTTGTTTATATCATTGTGCTTCTTGTTACAAAATCCGGGATTGCTGTCATGCACAAAGTTGAAAATTACTTCATCATTATCATTATAAATATCATTTGATGACAGTTTGTTATCCAAAGTTTGATTTCCATCTCCGTTTGTCAGCAGCTTTCTTTTCTTTGAACTTTTTGATAAATTACCAAAAACAGAACTGAATTGTCTTTTTTGTTTTAAAACATCTCTTTGCGCAAATGATTGAACACTTGGAGAAGATATGCTTGATGATGATGAAGATGATATTCTAGTATTTGATCTGGACGATGATACTGATGATGAAGTTCTTGTGATTTCCGTATGGGGGATGAGGTAATGTAAAATCTTCGATAAAAAAGATTCGTTTTGATTCCTTTCAAAGGGTGATTTGTATAGTGAATATGTGTTGCCCATTTTATCAATTTGAGAAACAGTTAAAGCCATTATATATTCAACTATAGAAAACTTTATCTTTATAAGTCTCTATGATATTTTCTCTTAGGCTTTCTTCCTGTAATATCTCTTAGTTTAAATGTTTTAAAAAAAAAAAAAAAAGAAAAATAACAAGTTATTAAAGCAATATGCATTTCTAGGGCGGAATTGTCAAAAAGAAACCAACAAAATGCTGAAAATCGGATATAAACAATATAAAATCCACAAACACATATTATGCGTTCAACATAAAAAAATGGACGTTTAAGTCACGTTTTTGTTTTTTTTTTTTGTTTATAGAAAATGAATATGGTCATGTCAAGACCTTTTGCTTATAGGGCTATATAAAATCATAAATCTAATGTCTTTCTGATAGCAGGTAAACTTTCATGCTTCAAAATCTTTACTCTTTCATCAAAGGTGTTATCAACAGATATCTTGTTTTCCTTGTTACTGATTATACAACCACCAGCACAATGTTCAGGAACCAAAAATTCATTATCACTGATAATTAACTCAACAGATGGTAACCCGGTCTTTTCTAAGTATTCGTTTTCAATATCTTTTAATAAACTCTCGACTAACTTGACATCTTGTTCTCTCAACTTAATAATAAAGGAAGTTTCCAAAATCTTGTATAAACCTTCCAATATCAAGTTCTTCAAGATAATTTTATATTGTGTTTCATCAGTGGTGAATGATTTTAAATGTTCTAAAGCAGATTCAAACAAAGTGTTTAAAATTTGGTTTTTATTTTCTAAGATCTTCAATCTCATCTTATTGTTAATTGTGGATTTGACAATTTCGTTTTGTAAATTCAACTTTTTTAACTTGTTAGAGTTGTTTTCTTGAATTAATACAATATCTTGCTTGACCAAAGATTGCTTTTCAATTTCATATTCTTGATTGGCTTTTAACTTGATTTCCTTAGCCTTTTCCTCAGCTTCTTTCTTAATGAAAGTTTGCATTTTAACAAGTTCATCATTGACTTGAGTATCTGATAAAGGTGAGTTTAATGTTTGTGACATATTGATTGTGTTTCTTTGGGTTGTTTTTCAACTCTTATTGGTGTTTGAAATATATTGGTTGTAAGAATTCATGCTTTTTTTCAACCTTTTTTTTCTTGTTTTCTGTTGCAACTTTTCAAGGGGGAAAAATCAAGCTTCCCAAGCATTTTTTTTTTTATTTCAAAAGCATAATATGGGAATTAAACAAAAAAAATGCATTCGGATATAATACTGGCATTATTGAAAACAAAGTGAACAAAAAAGTTAATTAATTCAAACACTTAGCTGTAAGCATTATGAATTCTACTTGTTTAGTTTACATTCAAATATTTAAGTTTTCAAGAGTAATTCTTTCTTGGTTTCGATTGACCTCTTCTTTCTTTTTCCACTAGTGATACTTGATAGTACAAGTTAAGGTCGAATTTCTGTTTATTACCGCTACCATAAAAAAAATGTTAATTTATTCGTCGTTTTTTTGTAGGAGCATAAAAACGCTGCTTTCAGCACTTTAAAATTTCTTTATACAGTAAAGCATCTACAAATTGACAAGAACCAAACAAAGAAGAAGAATTTCATAACATGAGTTATAATTCTTTTGATCAAGACTCCGTTTTTGGTTCATTACTTTCCAAAAATTTAGCTATTCTTCTCAAAATAGCAGGGTTTGATTCAGTACAAAACACATATACTTTGAATTATCTGAATGACATATATTTAAATATACTAAACAACTTTATCATAGAATTAAAGAATATTACAGAAAGCAATGCAACGGATGAAATAACTCTTGATGAATTAAGGCTTTTACTTAATAAAACAAATACAATAAATGATACAAACTACAACATAGATTCGACAGTTCTTCAACTCAATGATTATACCAATGATAAACACACAACAATTTATCATGAAAATGACACTCAAGGCATTGAAGCATTCAAGAAATGGGTTTTTCAAAATACTCTTTTTAATATAGACTATAAAAATGTTACTAAAGATTTGACGATTAAGAACTTGGATGTTTTCAATAATCCCGAAATTCCAGTAGAGATTCCTGAAGACGTAAATTCTGAAGAACAATTAGATTGGGTTACTTTTTCATACCTGAACAATCTCCAAGATACACAACAAATTTTGTTTTATGTACAGAATTATAAAAAAGATGATATTCTTTACGATGGAATTAATGATACTAGTGAAGAAATCATTTTAAATAATGACAAAAATGATGTCTTAGATACTATAATAACACCGGATATTTTGAAACCACTGAGTATATCAAATAAGAGAAAAACCGATTTCTTACCAGACAACAATATTGATAGACAGAACTGGAATAATGAAAATTTAGACAAGCTTAATGAACTCAGAAATAATCATTATAGAAACAAAATAAAATTATCTTACGAAGAAAAATGATTTATAATATGTATATATAGCTACAAACTTTATAATTTTCTGTTAGACTTGAATTTTTGAGGTCTCTTTTTACCAATCTTATTCTTCATCATTTCTCTGCTTCTGATCAACTTCTTATCACTAGGTTGTTCATCTTCATCATCAAAATCATCAGCGTCACCAGATCTTGTACCCTTCTTGAATTTCAATCTATTTCTTTGACCTCTGACTGGACCTTGTTTAACAGCATCTAAATAAGCATTGATACCTGAAGGTAAATTACCCAATGGATCATCATTGTTTTCAGCAGTTTCATTCTTTTGAATAACAACTTTACCGTCCAAATCGTATTCAAATTGTTGTTGTCTTTTATTCTTAGCTTTTCTTGGCATAGAAGAAGAGATGTGTTGAAGAGTTTTACTGTCTAATAAATCCAATGGTTGTTCTTTGTTTTCGGTTAAGTATTGCTTTTTAGACTTACCATTGGATTTCTTCTTATTACCTTCTTCATCGAATTCTTGGTATTCGGATTCATCATCCAAATCACTATCAGAATCATTCAAAACATCATCATAAGCAGACATGAATCTATTAGACTTGCTGCTGACAGCTTCTTCTTCCTTGACTTCATTGTCTTCTTTTTCAGCATCTCTTTTAGATCTGTTTCTTAGTTTTCTAATATTGGTGAACAACTTCTTATCACTTTCTGGGAAATGTTGTTCTATGAAGGTTTCACCAAATCTTCTCATCAATCTTTCAATGATGTGTTTGACCTTACTCTTGAAATGACCAGTATGTTCATTAGACCATTTCAATAGCTTTGGTAATAAACCTGGAATCTTTGGTCTACAGTCTTCGACTGGGTATGACAATACAATAACTTTAACAAATCCGATACAACTTTTTACAATTTCCTTGGAATTAGAGTCTAAGTATAATTCAACTGTTTCATAAATTTCCCAAACTTGAGAATTGAAGTCACTTTTTATAATGACATCCTTGTATTCATAGAAGATACATGAGAATGCAGTGACAGTGGCAGAAACCATATGTTGGGAATCACCAATCATACCAGCAGACATCAATTCTAATAGATTACTAAAACTGACAGTAACTCTGTCATTGCTTTCTATACCTGGTAGTTTTTGGAAATCTAATATGTACAAACCATCCTTATTGTTCAAGAACATATCGGTGATTTTTATCAAAATACCGAAACTTAATTCTCTAGTTTTTTCGTTAACATCTCTGGTGGATAGGACCAATTCTGTCATGATGTTAACAATGAAATGCATATGATCATTAGGTAATAAATCAATCACAGTCTTTAATGCTTGTAATCTAGCGGCTCTAGCATTAGTAAATAGATTGGCATATTGTTCAACCATAACATTTTCTAGACCTTCAATGAATTGACCAATGGCTTGTTTACCATTAGAAATTTCAGACATCTTAGAAATAATTCTGTATGACTTCTTTTGAATAGTTTGATGCTTTATCTTGATAGTGATGTTGAAGATAGAGAACAATATATTGTATGAAGCTTCTGGTAAGTATTTTATCATAGTGACAATAATGTCCATCAAAGTAGCGGCTGGAGAATCTTCCTTGTTGTTTTTTAAGGTAGATTCCTTGTCCAATTCTGTCTTTAGCATACCACAAACATTGTTGAAAGTCTTGTTAATATCATCTTCTGTAGCAATGTTTAAGTAACATTCTATAGTAGTCAACAAGAAATGTCTTTTAGTTGGATGAGTTTGAGAGAACAAGTTGAATAGAACAGATAACAAGTTGCTGACTTTAGTATTTTTTAAGTATTCTAAGTTGCTCTTTAAAACTTCTTCAGGGAAAAACAAATCTCTGTAAATCAAGTCATCAACTTCATTAATATTACTTTCAACCAAGTTTCTCAAAGCATGACAAATGGTTGATCTCATTTCAACATTGGAATACAAAACATTACACAAATCACTAGCAAATTGATCGTTGAAACTGGTGGTTAAGTCCTTTGGTAGGTAACAGAAGCTTGGTAAACAATGCCATATTTGATCAATAATAGTTTCAAAAATCTTTCTTTCCATGGATTCCTTTGGAGAACCTTCAATCTTTTCATTGAATAATTCTAAAACTGGCATCAATTCATTAACGAAAATAGACAATTCTGAGTATTTAGTATATTGTCTCATTAATGGGAAAAACCAAGCCCTACCAGGTCCGTTATTCATGGTTTTCTTAGATAAATTCAATGGTAAAACTTGTAAGACCTTATCAGTTCCCAAGTTCTTTAAATAAGCACCAAGAACTAGTTCAATTTCAGTAACATTTTCAACGGTGGTAGTTTCAGCATTGGTTCTCCATTCACCTACTTGCTTCAATATTTCAACGTATACCTTCTTATCACTCTTTAAAGAAATCTTATTCAAAACTAAAGCTAAAATGTTTAATACTTCAGGTATAGCTCTAGAGTAATTTATTGATGATAACATTTCTAGTAATTCGTTACCTAAAAGTTCGATAACTTGCTCTATGCTATTTTCAACACTCATGTCTTCTGTGACCATAAAAGTTTGGTTTAAAGAATTTTCAATCAAATTGGTTAATGAAACAAAACATCTGTTAACAATTTTAGTATTTTCACTGGTTAAAAAGTTCTTCAAAGTAATGAAAATTTGTAAGAAATCAGTTAAAAAGAATTTCAAATCATCTTTCTTGGATAAAGTTATACAACCCTTGGAAATCAAATCACACCAATTAGAAGATAATAATTCATCATTCAATGAAGGTTTCAAAGCTAAAACAGACTTTAAAATATGTTCAATATCAATAGATTCATTGGTGAAAATCTTAGTAAACAAACCAAAGATGTTTGAAATCAAAAATAGATTGTTTTCACTACTCTTGCATAACTTTAATAATATGTTGATCAAAACCTCCAACTTGTCGGCTGGATATTGATTAGTGATGACAATAATTTCAAATAATTTACACAACTGAATTTGTATGTTAGCAGTTTCTTTATCATTTTTACCACTTCCGCTAGAAACAGTCTTCAAAGCGTTTATACCATAATCAATGATCTTCTTGCTGGCAATATGTTCGTGAACGTTTTCCTTAGTACCCAAAGGAACAACGGACAAGATGCTTTCAATGGCTTCCAAAGCTCTTCTTCTGACTTTTGGTCTAGAATCTAAACACAATTCTAAAATAGCATTCAAACCTCTCAATGGATTCAATTGTAAGTTATCTTTATTGACCCAGGTTTTTAAATCTTGGTTTTTTAGTAAGTTTTCCAAGGTCCCAATGGATGCCTTCAATAGTGGAGCATCGGTCTTTTCATCAGTGATGCATGGACCTATTTTGGCTAATAAATCAATAAATTTTTCTCTTAGCATAACAGGAGAAGCATATTTGAAAACTATATCCAACAAATACATAGCTGTGTTGGCCATGGTTAAATCTGTGATTTCTTTGGTTTCGTTATCCAAAGATTCATCCAATAAAGACAATAATGAAATCAAGTAATGAGTAACAGTTGTAGTAGATACATCTTCAAAATTTTCTTCAACTGCTTCAAGCACAATTGCTATATGTTTTTGATTTTCTAATTTAGACTTTTTATGTTTTCTTAACTTAGAAAGTTCGATCTCTAAGTTTAATAGATTGTCTTTAGCGTCGTAAGTGTCCATTTTGTTTGGAAATTTTTTATAGATCAATAAACGTGAATCAAAAATATATATTCCTATAAAATCTATGCCACGAACTTTTGATTAGGGTTCTTACAATTGTTCTATATAGTTGGTTTAATTCAAATGTTTAATCCATATATACCAAGACTGAAAATATATCGACTTTTTTTTTTTTGTTCGCCTAAAGAAATATCAACTATAGCATAATTTCCTAAACGGGTAATTGACGCTCGTGATTGGTTAAATGAGAGGGAAAAAAAGAAAAGAAAGAAAAAATTAAAGTTTATCTCCGAGACACGTGCCTGAAATTGAAAATTTAAAAGAAATTTAATTAATTAACAAAAAAAAAAAGAAAAAGGAAGAAACCCTCCTACATCAATTATATACTTTTCTTGGAGATGAAAGGAGCTTGTTTTAATTCAATTTTGTTACTCCTTTCGTCGCTATCAATTTCATCGGTACTTTCAAGACCAGAAGCTTGGCTGTCCTCTCTTTCATTGGAAAACTTGAAGTTGGTATTGATGTTGTTCCCCTCTAGTAAAGTAGTGGTCAAAAATTGAGGTTTATGTATCTGGCTCACCAGTATATCAATATCTTCATCAATAGGTTCATCCTCAAATTCCAAATGCTTGCTGTCACGTTTTAATTTTCTTGGAGAAAACAATATTGGGTTGGTAAAAGCATTTTTTTTCTTAGATGAAACATCAGTTTCAATGGTTGAGTTCTTGATAGGAGTATCATGGATATTATCGTGGATTTGGTCTACATTTTCTTTCTCATCTAGCAAGAAAGTCTCATCTTCAGGAGTAGTGTCCTTGAAAGATTCTTCATCTTCTTTATTGTGGTCAAAATTTAATAATCCTTTGCTGGATACATTTCCTATGGTTGAATTCACATAATTCAACATACTGCTGTTACTTCTTTGATAACTAGTATCTAATTGAAATGATGTAACTGAATTTGCTCTTGATACATTTCTTCTGTTGTTAAATGATAAACTTTCCTTTATAATATGTTTCAAAATATTAAACAACTTGTCATTGTTGTCCAAATTTAGACTATTCTTATTAATTTTACACACATACACTTTGTTTTTTTTACATACTGAGATACTTTTCTGGTATACCATCTCTACCACACCAGGTGGAGGATTGCTTTGATCAAATGGGGTTATCTTTGGATTTATACAATGGTTTTCATACTCTTGCTTAAAGATATTAATGAACTCATTTGTTAGGTCAATGTTATTGCTATTAATTACTTGGTTGTTATCGAGATCTATGGAGGAAAATGATGATATACTATTTTGATATCTATGAGAATTATAAGGGTATGAAGGTGTCATAGGACCCATTTTGGGTGTTGTAAATCCAGATATTGTATTGATTGCATTAACCGGTGTAGACACAGACCCACCATTATTTTCTGATGTGTTAAGAAGATTAGTATTTATGTTATGAAGATAAAGACTATTTACTATAGAATTGCTTCTGCTATTGGTTCTACTATTATTTCTTCTAAGTATGTAAAAACATGTATTGTTGTTATTGTTCATATTGAGTTGAGAGGAGGAACTGAGATTGCTTAGCTTATCATTTTCTGCGTCTAAAGCTATATCTTCTTTAGCACTTATTGGTGTAACAGAAGATTCATCGCTGTGATCTTCTCGGCCACTATTACTTTTTGAGCTGATTATTGACCCAAATCTCTTAGTGTATCCGCTTCTCAATCTTTGTTTTAAACCAAATCCCGACTGCTTAATAGTCTTGCTGGGTTTCGATTCTGTTGATGAATTGTCAAAATCATTAGACATTGCGATATTTGTGTGTTGTTTTAAAGGGTTGCTGCTTGTTCTATTTGATATTTGCTGGAAAGAAAAAAAAAAAAGACGCTGAAAAATATTGAGTATTCTATTCCCAAAGCTCTTCAGATCTAATGTTACTTATGGTTTGTAATACTGCTGATTGGTTCCGTATAACCTTAATCATAGATGTTACTTATATAATTAAAACCTTCATGTTGTTTTTTCCCTTCGCTTATGTCCACATTGGTGAAATACGAATTTACCAAAAAAAAGGTCCTACGCTTCAGTGTTTTTTTGCTGAATCGCCGAAAACGCTACAAAATCAGAATTATACTTCCTAATTAGGAAATAGAACATATAGTACAGGTGAGATGACCTTAATGGTGCTACACTAAGTTAGAATATACTGTAAATTTGAAATAACATAGTGAAAAATTCATATACCCTCATAAGGCTTTGATACGAAAACCATCGAAATGTCAACATACAATCACCCCTATAAGCCTTATGATATACAATTAAAGCTGATGAACAGCATATATTTGGATTTACTTTCGTCAAATTCATCGAAAGACAGTGCTAAACTCGCGTTGTACGAATCTCCTACAGGTACGGGAAAGACGCTGTCTATCATATGTCCAGTGATGACATATCTTAGAGATGTGAAATTAAGTAAAATAACCGGTGGAAACAAGATAGTTGAGGAAAATCAAGAGAACGATAGCTTTTCTTTTTCTGAAGATGACGACGATGAGCCAGACTGGGTAACAGCGTCGTATGAACAAAATGTTAAGGCAAACATACTGCAGCCATTTGAAGATTTTGAAGAATCAATTGACAAATTTGTGCTAAACAGTAAAGTTCATTCATTAAACGAACCTGTAGTCAAAAGAAGAAAACTTGATTTTGCAGGTAAAACTGAAAAAAAGGAGGGTTTTGATGAAGATAATTTAATGATTTCAACCGATACTATTGAAGATGAAATAACTTCTTTGTTGAATAAGATCAATAACTCAACACCATCAGGGAAATTTGCTTCCAAAGATTTAACACATACCTTGAAGCAACCAATAAAAATTATCTTTACTTCCAGAACCCATTCTCAACTGCAACAGTTTTCCCAACAATTAAAGAAAGTAAATTTTAATTCATCTTTTAAAGATTTTAAATTCAACCACAAATCTATCTTAACAGAGAAAGAAATGGTAAAATTACTTCCTATTGGTTCTAAAAGACAACTGTGTTGCAATGATAAAATAAATACTAAAGTATGGAGCATAGACCAAATCAATGACAAATGTCAGGATTTAAGAAAAGAAAATAGTTGTGTGTACTTCAAAAATCTTAGAGACACAAATACCAATAGCATCACTAACTTTCCAACACCTGAAATATACAAATCTGTGATTGATATAGAAGACTTGCATGAAATCGGACAAAAATCTAAGACTTGTGCATATTACGGAACTAAGCCAGTGGTTGAAACCGCAGAGATCATAACTATGCCTTACCAGCTATTGTTCATGAATGATAATAAGCTGGATTTAACAAATAGCATAGTAATAGTAGATGAAGCGCATAATCTTGTGAGCACTTTGATTGATATGAATAGAGCTGATATATCTCTATCTGAGTTAAACTCTTTATTAGCAGGCATTGATATTTACCTGCAAAAATTTGAATCCAAATTAGCTCCAAGAAACAAGCACCAACTAAGCAAAGTTAAGGCTTTGATACAAGACTTAATTGACTATTTTGAAGAAGAGTATGTTGATAAAAAGACGACAAATCTTTTGCCTTTTTTAAAATTAAATGCAAACGATATAATCAAATTTATGCAAACGAGTTATTTACCACAAAAATTACAATCATACATGATAAAAAACGAGATAGTTAAGTCTAAAAGTCCATTACTGTTTAAGCTGATCAAATTTTTATCAATTTTAACAAATAATAAAACAACAGATGGAGTATGGTATTTTGAAAGCAATGCTTTGAAATATTTGCCATTTTCTCCAGGGGTTAACGTAAGTAATGTTATAGAGAAGTGTAATAAAATGATATTGATTGGTGGAACAATGCAACCTTTTGATCAATTTGATATTTTATTTCATGGTAACCAAAAAACCATAGATATATTTGAAAAGCAAAGCATAAAAATGGAATTGGGTCATGTTATTCCAAAAGATAACATTCTTTGTCAAATAGTAACTGGTTTCAAGTTTACACAAATGACCAGATCAGACAGAAATTTTATGACTAACGTTGGTAAAAGCATTATTCAAGTATTGAAGAAATCACCAAAAGGATGTATCATTTTTGTTCAGAGTTATGGTTATTTGACTGAATTACTAACTTTTTGGGAAAATACAGATAAGTTTAATGGCATATACTCACAAATAAATAATTTGAAGAAAATCTTTAAAGAAAATGACACTGTTAATAAGAATGTTTTTGATGAATATTGCAAGACTATCAATGAAAAGAAACAAGACGCTGTGCTGTTTGCTGTTTTTGGAGGAAAACTAAGTGAAGGTATAAATTTTGAAGATGATTTGGCCAGAACAATTATTTGTTTAGGTTTGCCATATCCAAATGTATTCACCTTTGAAATGGAATTAATTAAAAAGAAACTGAATGCTAAGTTTAATGATTACATCGATAATATAGTAATGAGGCAAGTTAACCAGGCTGTAGGAAGATCTATAAGACACGCCAATGACTATGCTCACATTGTTTTAATTGACAGTAGATACAGCAGTCCAAATATTAAATCTAAAATCTCTAAGTGGGTAAGAGACTCTATTGTGGATGTGCCAAATTTTGATAGTACTTTGAGTAATATAGACACATTCTTCAGTAAAAAATAAATTCTATATATAATTCATTCCTGTAACTAAACATTTCAACCCCAATTCAGATAACAAAGTTGAAGTGAACCATCCGTATTCGTTCATCAACTCATCTTTTTTCAAATCAATAATAAAAGTATTTACCATTTGGCAACTTTTTGTATGAGTTGACAGAATTGGCAATAATGTCAAAAAGCATTGCTTCCACTGATGCCCTTCATTTGAAACCAGATATTCATCATGATAGCATTTTTCAATATCAAAAGTCTCATCTATGAACTCCCCTTTCATTGTAATAGCAATGTTTTTCGATTCAGTAAATATTTTATTTTTTTCAAGTTTCTTTGCTATAAGGTTGATCGATAATATATCCAAATCATTGTCAAATTTTTCAACATTGTGTGCAGAGTATTCATAAAACAAATTTAGAATTCTTAGGTACAATTTCGATTTATAAATATTCCCTTTTTCAATCAAAAAGGTAAATTTGTTTATTCCAAGATAAGCATCATCTAAAATATAAGTTTGTATAAACTCTTCAAATGGTATGTCAAAGTTCTTCTTGTGCAAATCTTTGGATGTGCTGATTGTTTCATCTTCAATTAAATCCAAATAGTTTTCAGCAAATTTGTTTCCAAAGAACTTGTATTGAAAGTACCATAGCTTCAATGAATCAACATACTGATGATTATGTATTCTCCAAGTATCCTCAAGTTTGAAAATAGTGACGTATAGCTCTCTAAAAGATTTCGGATTGTAAGTTATACCAAAGTTGACGCTAAAGCTGTAAGCAATAATCACAAAAGATTCATCATTTGCTACTTCAATTCCGTGAATATTCAGAGACAACTTTGGATTATCAAGCCTACTTGTAGAAAATTTTTTAATCAGAAATTTTGTAATTGGACTTTCAACCACCTTTTGTGTAGTTAGATCAAACAAAACGTATTCATTTAAGGAGTACAGTATGATCTGGTTTCTTCTAACCAAATGGACAATCTTCTTTGTATCAAAATTTCCAAATGTATACAGTACCTCGTTATTTTGATTATAAAGTTTATCTGCGCTTATGTAGTAGAAAGAATTTCCATCCAGTTTAATAAAGTCTGGAATCATAAATTCCTTTTTGCTTATGTTCAAGTTAATACTCGTACTTTGAGTAAAATCTTCGGTATTAATTGTTATCAAATATAGCTCATTTTTATAACTTTTTCCAACAAATTTCAATTCGTTTAAAAATTCACTCTTCACACATCTCAATTTTTCAATATAATCATCGTCTCTATCTTTACAAATGTTTTCAAAAGCTGAGATAAATCCAAACAATTTCAATTCAGGACTATATTTAAATATTAAAACATCACCAGTCCTGTTGGCTACTGCCAAGTATTCATTAGTATAATCAAACTCGATATCGTAATAAACATCAAAGGAGAGTTTTTCAATGTCAATATTGTCACTATCACGTATTTCTTTTTGATATGACAAATTTTGTAAAAATTTCATACTATTCTTTTCACCATCCAAATAGCTGTATACCAAAATGTTGTGGTTATTTGTCAGACAGCATACAACAGATTGTTTAATTTTGTTTTTCAGAATCTTGGTAAACTTGGTTTTAAATGTAGTATTCAGCATTGGTTGCTTGTGGTACTCAAGAACATCTGTATATTTAACAAATCTGTTTTGATTTGGATAAGTATCAGTATCAAAGTTCATTAAAGATGTGTTATATGCCTCTTTAAACTCTGGCTCATTTGGGTCTATAGACAAACTTGCTAAATTAGTTATTGTCAAATCGTTTGCCAAAATGGTTGAATCATCTTCAGTATTTATAAGAATCGTTCCATCATTAAGTAGAACTAAGTTATTAGAATGAATATCCTGATCAACCGGCACAAATTGTCTCTCAAGACATATAGAGTATGTGTTCATTGGTCTTAAAGCTCTGCTGTATAAGCAGCTTAATTGTTGTTTTTTCGTTCGTGTTTAACCTCTTAAAGTCCGAAAATCAAAACAGTGAAAAATCACAACTTACCCGAACTTTTTCTTACCTTTTACGGACACTCTGTTTTGCTGATATCAGCGCTTTCCGTTTTTGCTACCTTTTTTTCTTAAGATAAGGGGAGATTAAGGCTGTATATAGGATTTATAACGAATTTAAAATTTTTAATATTGATTATGAAGTACATTTGGGAATTGATTTAAAACCATAAAACAGAATCGTCAATGTTAGTTGCTAGTAAAGTTTACAAGCATTTGTTGCTTTGCTTACTATTTTTGAAGCTGACAACTGCGTTGAAATCTTCTATAAACCCTAACCTGAATTTTATACCGATAGATACAAATCAAGATGATGAATGCCCGCCTTGTTTTAACTGTATGTTACCATTGTTTTCATGTAAACAATTTTCAAGTTGTAATGAATTCAATGGGCAATGTGAGTGTATGGAAGGTTTTGGAGGCCAAGATTGCTCCACACCTGTTTGTGGAGGGCTAGATATAGACAACATTCAAAGACCTTTCAGAAACACTACAAACAATAACGATACATATACAGAGGAATGTGTTTGTAGTGACGGGTGGGAAGGTATTAACTGTAACTTATGTACTGAAGATCAAGTTTGCCAAAGCTTTTTTGATGACCCTGAACTAAAGAAGGGAGCTGTATGTAACACTAACGGTATGATGGTTAACAAAATATACCAAGCTTGTGACGTGACAAATGAAAAAATTATAGAATTATTGCCTAATCAAAAGCCACAAGTCTCTTTTCATTGTGACAAATCCAATAATGAGTGTTATTTCCAATTCTGGACTAACCAAGTTGAGAGTTTCTATTGTGGTTTTGATACTTGTGAGTTTAGCTATGATTTGAAAAAGAATTCAACTCATTACAAGTGTGAAAGTGCTCAATGTAAATGTATTCCTGGGGAATTCTTGTGTGGTAAGAGTGGATTTATAGATATCTCTGAGTTTTTAGAAGAAACTATTCAAGGTCCTGGTGAATTCACTTGTGATGTTGGAACAAAAGAATGTAAATTTACTGAACCTGCCATTAATGATTTGATTACTACTCTATTTGGTGATCCTTATATTGCTTTGAAATGTAACGGTGCTGAATGTTTACATTACTCACAAATTCCAGGGTACGCACAACCTGTTAAAAAGAAAATTTCTTGGAAACAAATAGCTGGTTTATCCTTCTTTGCCTTCTTGACTCTTGTTTCTATAGGTTTTGCTATTGACTTTATCTCAAAATCACCAATGTTTAGTAAGCCAGATTACAAAAAGTTAAGTGATGAATCTGAAGATGATGAATTTGAAAACTTTTTGAATTCTGAAAGACAAGGAGTAACCTTAACTTTTGAAGACGTTGTTTATACAATCAACTCGAGAAAGGTTCCAATATTAAAGAAAATTAGTGGTCATATTAAACCAGGTTTAACAGCTATTATGGGTCCTAGTGGTAGTGGTAAATCAACACTGATTGATATTTTATCCAACAAACAAAAATCTGGCTCCATATCTGGAACAATTAAGGTCAATGGACAAGATTACGAAGACGGAAGCAATCGTGTATTAAAATCAATTGGTTTTGTAGATCAAGATGACTTCTTTTTACCTACTTTAACTGTTTATGAAACTATTTTAAACAGTGCTCTTTTAAGATTGCCAAAAAACATGACTTATGAAACCAAAGTAAAATTTGTTGAAAAAGTATTGAAAGATTTAAGAATATATGATATCAAAGATCATTTAATAGGTGATGAATTTACTAGAGGAATTAGTGGTGGTGAAAGAAAGAGAGTTGCTATTGGATGTGAACTTGTTAAATCACCATCTATTTTGTTTTTAGACGAGCCTACCTCCGGTTTGGATTCTGCTAATAGTAAAAACGTAATTGATTGTTTGTCTGATTTGGTTGTTAGAAATAACACTACAGTTGTTTGTTCGATTCATCAGCCAAGAGCTAATGTTTTTGAGAAATTTGATTCATTGATCTTTTTAGGTGACGGTGAAATGTACTTTTCCGGTCCTGTTAGTGAATTGAACGACTTCTTAATCAACAGTGGATATGAATGTCCAAAGTATACCAATATTGCTGATTTCTTGTTAGACATTACCTTTGATGGTTCAGATGAATATAAACCTTTATCTGAAACCTTTTTGCAAGGCCACTCAACTGGCAATAATGAATATGGTGAAATATCGCACTTATTATGCTCCCCAGAAGAAGAAAACGCGCATAACTACAGTTCTGTTAATGCCAAAATATCTAAAAAAATTAATGAGGGCCATGCTTTGGCTAACCATGAATTAGCTAGTAAGTTCTTAAATTCTCAAGTTTACTCTGAATTATTGCATCAAATAAAATCATCTAGTACAGAAGTTGAGAATATCCATACCAGCTTGTATGATTCCCAGGCCTCTTGGGTTCAACAAGTTTTGATTTTATCTTCAAGAACCTTCAAAAATGTTTATAGAAACCCAAAGCTATTATTGGGAAACTATTTGTTGAGTATTGGTATCTCTGTGTTTTTAGGCTCATTGTATTATAATGTACAAAATGACCTGACTGGTTTCCAAAACAGAATGGGTTTGTTCTTCTTTTTGATTTTATTCTCCGGGTTTTTGGCCTTTACTGGGCTGTCTTCATTCTACTTGGAGAGATTAATATTTTTAAAAGAAAGATCCAACAATTACTACCATCCGTCAGCATATTATGTTAGTAAAATTATAAGTGATATTATACCTTTGAGATTGATTCCACCCTTCATTTTAGCATTCATTATTTATCCATTGGTTGGTCTTAATATGGGTTCTAATGGTGGTCATTTCAGTTACTTCTTCAAATTCTTGGCAATTTTAATTTTGTTCAATTTTGCCATATCATTTGAGATACTGACTGTAGGTATATTCTTCCAAGATCTTAATGCTGCTATTATGTTTACTGTTTTGTTGTTGCTATGGTCTGTCTTGTTTTCAGGTTTATTCATTAATACATCTCATATTACAAATGATTTCTTCAAATACATGAAAAATGGAAGTTTGTTCTTCTATAGTTATGAGGCTTTGATTATTAATGAAGTTAAAGATTTAACATTAAAAGACGAAAAGTTAGGTCTTACTATTGAGGTTCCTGGTGCCACTATATTGAGTACTGTTGGTTTCAATGCTTTGAACTTAAATAAAGACATGGGTATATTGTTAGGTTATATCTTTTTCTTTATGACCTTAGGCTACGTTTTATTACATTACAAAGTCATTGAAAGAAAGTAATGTATTACTAGGACTAGTGCAGATAATTAATATGAGTAAGATATATATTTTTTTTTATAAGAACAAGTTTTAGATTTTTTGCTTTTTGTTGGAAGGTGGTTCATCACTTTCGATCAATAAAGATATTCTTTCAAAGTATTCTTGTTTTATGTTGTCAACAGTTTCTGCAAGTTTTTCATTTCTGTCTTCTTTGGAAAAATCAAGTAGAACTTCATAGTTTTGCTTAAAAACTCTTTTCATCATCACTAACTTTATGAAGTCATCCAAATTTAAATAAATGAATACCATTTCCAATAATCTCTGAGCTTGTTTATATTGGAACTTCATTTTTGTTTGTAAAAAGTCAAGCAGTTGAATATAGTTCTTCTCTAGAACTTCTTTTGGTTGATTGGACTTAGAATACAATGATGAATCAATCATGGACATGAATTGGGATGTCTTTATAATTCTATTGAAGTCATTCTTGTCTCTCAATGCATCAAAAGATTCGTTTGGATCTTCTACGTTGATTTCAATAATTGAGTTATCTTTTAGCCAACTTTCGTAGATGGCGTTATAGAACAAGGACCCAAACTTTTTATTTTGGAATGTTGGGAAAATCAAAAACTGAGAGATTCTGCCTTTGTAGGAATAATCTTGAGGAACGTTCGCCAAAGAATCAAATGCTTTGCTGCCTCCATTATAATTCCAGTACTTGTAACAAGTTGCATATCCAATTATTTTATCGGTATCTTTTTCTAGCATAACGTATACATCCCATACTTCGTCGTCATCTTGAATATAACTGGCACCTTCAATAAATAGCAAGGAGAAAAGCTTCAGTCTATCGTGAATATTTTTGAACTTAGATATGTTGATCTTATAAACTAGTGCTGTGTCTGTTGTTGCTATAGCCTCACCATCTGTATGCAAAATATTTTTTACAAGATCTTTATCATCATGGCACTTTCTAGTCCAAGCTTCTTCATCCTTGATTGTTAAATCTTCAGTAGGCATCAACTTGGCTAGTTTGATTAAAGGGTCAAACTCAACGGTTTCTTGCTCTTCTTCGTTTTCTTCATCCTCAAAATCTTGTTCTACATCTTCTTGGTCTTCTTGACCATCATGTTCTTCATCTTCTTCTTCATCATCATAATCAATGTTGGCATCCATCTTTGCTTTTTCCAGTAACAACTCATCGTCCAACTTCTCACTAAATTTAACATTCAAAAAAGGCGTAAAGTTTTTAGAATCAAATGCTAAAATGATCTCCAAGTCTTTATAACCAAACACTTGTTCAGTTTCTCCAAATATTGGATAGGTAAAACTAGGTTTGAAAGAAGCTAATTTTCCCTCAAAAGTATCGACTAAACTAATGGTAGTGGATAAAGTTGCATTAGCAACCCAAGCTTCAGGCTTGAAATCTTCTATATTATCGCTCATGTTTCTTTGGTAGTTTTATATGGAGTTATATATATAAAAAAACATAAATATATATGAAAAAAGAAAAAAATCACTACGAGGTTACGCGTCGTGTGAAACTTCTTTTAAAAAATTCGGACATAACTATACAAGAGAACTATGCTGATTATCATTGAATACATAGTGCTACTAATATACCCTGATATTAATCGTTTTTCTTTAGGTAGGTGAATTTTTAGCACTTAGAAATAGCGTAAAATTCGTTGCTGTAATTGAATTTTGAATTGAAACAGGATTTAAGATTTTGGGTCGAAACAAGTGTTAATTTGTTTCCAATAGCATAACATGATCAAATATAAACAAAATCATTCCTATACCTTGACCAAAATGTTTACAACTGTGATTTTTATTCAGTAAATTATTCTTTTTTTAGTCAAAAGAAGGGTAAAATAGACTTATTTAAGGCTATATTTTTAAAATAAGATATGTAAACAATTGGAATTGATTTGGTAGCGCTAGCAAGAAAATAGCATATATTGCTGCTTAGCCACATGGACAATTGTAATCAATGCTATAACAACTCTAATAACAGAGTTTAAACAACATTGCACTTCAATATATCAAAAACAAAAGCTATAATCGATTGTGGTTTTTTTTTTTTGGTTTTATTTTTTTTTTTTTTTAATTTTTAATCATATAAATAATTATATAGGATTATATATTTTATACTGGGTTTACTAGCATAGAGTTTGTAAATGACATTTATTGAATAGAAAAAGATTTTTTTATATTAAAAGTCAAATTTACATCTTCTTGGCAGCAGACTTAGTGACCTTACCAGCAGCTTGGGACTTATCAACAGACTTGATAACACCGACAGCAACAGTTTGTCTCATATCTCTGACAGCGAATCTACCTAATGGTGGGTATTCGGTGAAAGCTTCGACACACATTGGCTTGGATGGGATGAACTTAACGATAGCAGCATCACCGGCCTTGATAGCCTTTGGATTGTCTTCCATCTTCTTACCGGATCTTCTATCAATCTTTTCGACTAATTCTTCGAACTTACAGGCAATGTGAGCGGTGTGACAATCTAAGACTGGAGAGTAACCAGCAGAAATTGTACCTGGGTGGTTCATGATGATAACTTGAGCGTTGAAAGAAGCACAACCCATTGGTGGATCGTTCTTGGAGTCACCACAAACGTTACCTCTTCTGATTTCCTTAACGGAAACGTTCTTGACGTTGAAACCGACGTTGTCACCTGGAACACCTTGTTCTAATTGTTCGTGGTGCATTTCGACGGACTTAACTTCAGTAGTAACACCGGCTGGAGCGAAGGTGACAACCATACCTGGCTTGATGACACCGGTTTCGACTCTACCGACTGGTACTGTACCAATACCACCAATCTTGTAAACATCTTGTAATGGTAATCTTAATGGCTTATCAGTTGGTCTGGATGGAGGATCACAAGAGTCAATAGCTTCTAATAAGGTCTTACCCTTAGAAACACCGGCCTTGGTTTCCTTTTCCCAACCCTTGTACCATGGAGCGTTAGTGGTAGCTTCAATCATGTTGTCACCGTTCCAACCAGAGATTGGGACGAAAGCAACAGTCTTTGGGTTGTAACCAACCTTCTTGATGAAGTTAGAGGTTTCCTTAACGATTTCAGTGAATCTGGCTTGGTCCCACTTAACAGAGTCCATCTTGTTGACGGCAACGATTAATTGTCTAACACCTAAGGTGAAAGCTAATAAAGCGTGTTCTCTGGTTTGACCATCCTTGGAGATACCGGCTTCGAATTCACCAACACCACCAGCAATGATTAAGATAGCACAATCAGCTTGGGAAGTACCAGTAATCATGTTCTTGATGAAATCTCTGTGACCTGGGGCATCAATAACGGTAACTTGGTATTTTGGAGTTTCGAACTTCCATAAAGCGATATCAATGGTGATACCTCTTTCTCTTTCAGCTTTTAACTTGTCTAAAACCCAAGCGTACTTGAAAGAACCCTTACCTAATTCAGCGGCTTCCTTTTCGAACTTTTCGATGGTTCTCTTATCAATACCACCACACTTGTAAATTAAGTGACCGGTAGTAGTAGACTTACCGGAATCGACGTGACCGATAACAACGACGTTAATATGTAATTTTTCTTTACCCATTTTTTTATAATTATTGTTAATGACTGGTTTTTACTTATTCTTTAGTAATCAATAATATAATTCATCAAGAACTTCATAATGTTTAAGAAAAACCTTGATGAATGTAAAACATCTGACACAAATGAAATATATCTATTTTCTTCCTTTTTCTTTTATATCGACAACCTAATGAGTAATTCATTGAAAAAGAAAATGAAAAAAAATTTTCGCCACCTTGATTTCTAGCAATTGCTAGACAAATTTTAGTGTTGATGATAGAAATTAGAAAAAGAAACGAGAGGGCCAAATGGAGAAGATAAGAAGTTCTTAGAAAAGTACGCAGAAGTGGCTTGTTTAGGAGAAGAATGAATAACCGCTTATATTGCATCATTTTGCTTGCATTTTTTGTTTTCGTTTACCCCTTATGAACTGTTTAAAATTAGGTAGAAGTTTTGATTTTTTTCCTAAAACGATCATAGGAGAAAAAAAAAGAATGAATATTTTTTTTTTTTTTTCAGGGCTTGTGTGATGAAATTGTTGGTATTTCCTAAACGGGTAACTTCATGTATATATATGAGAATGCCATTTTTTTTTTTCCCAAAAAATTTCAAAAAAATTTTTGCCCTTATTTTGGTTTTTTAAAAAAATGTAACAAAAAATTGTTGCTACACAAAGTTGATTTATATTTAAGCACGTGGTTGAATATATTTTCGGAGATATGGACTATGTTTCGAACCGCTGTCATTTCTCTGACGGTACCGTGTAAAACTTGAAGGTACTGCTTAATTTTATATTATACAAGTAAAATTGCAATGAAGTGTTTTTAATCTAGAATGGTTATATATATATGTGTGTATCTCTTAATTCACAATCAAATGTTGTAATGTTATGTCAATCTTAACTCTTATATAGTAACAGAAAACTTGAGGTGAATTCACCAGCAGTTCTTAAAAAGCAGCTGTTAAGTAATTTAATGACTCTCCTCTTTTATTACAGTCACGTGCTATAGCGCCTGGTTGTAGTTTTTGGCTGGTATTTCGGACACATAATATGTAGTTACCTTTTTCGGAAGGTTTAATCAATTGGCATGAAATGATGCTTAATTAATATTTTTTGTAAATTTTATAATACTAAGAAGGTGATTACTTATGAATTAAAAGCAAAAAAATATATATATAAAAGAAAAGACAGTTTAAATAGTTAATGACTTTTTGAAAATGCTATTGCTGGGCAGTTCTTAAGAGAATCAGAAATTAAGCAACCATTACACCAAAAAATGGTATCTTTGAAAATTTACAAGTATGACAATAATGACGGCTTATTCCAAACAAAGAACATAGCCCCAAATAAAAACCATTCTCTCTTTGAAAACAAAGACAATTGGAATAACTCCATTATTGAAGATTTTTTTGAAAATTCTTCTTCAAACGAGAGTAAATGTACCATGTCCTTGAAGAATATAGAACAATCGACCCCTTCAAAGAAGAAAAGATGTGACTTCAAAGAGAAAACTTCAAATAAATACTCTAAAAACAGTGATCCAAAGCCACTATTAACTACCAAACTTCTTAAAGCTCCAAAGAATACCAAAAATGCTTCCAAAATATTATTTTCTTCTTTGCTTGCTGATAATGAGCAGAATACAGTCACTGTATTAAGCGAATGTGATGGAACTGCTCTAAGATCACATAGCTGCTCATCATTATCTTTAGATACCATAAATAAACCGCTAAATGTTATAAATATCAAAACGTCACCATTTGATATTGACAGTGTTAGTTTATTAAGCAGTTCTAATATTTTCGATAATCTTTATTCTGGTTCTCAACTACCTAGCCACCCAATAAGAAACAACACCAAATATAAACAAAATTATTCCAAATTTATGAATGACTCAAACAACCTTTTTGATGAGCCAAATTTAAATATCAATTTTGAAAGTTATAATCTATCTTTATCTGAAAAGACTACAAAATTTCTTTTGCCAAATACTTCGAATAAATTATTTTTTAATAAAATAAACAAATCAAGTGAATCTAAAGAACAGCAACAAGGATGTGAACATTTAAACACAAAAACAGCTGATACATACTTAGACTTTCAAAATTTAAATTATAAAAATAAGGATGTAAAAAAACTTCAAAAAAATAAAAGCAATAAACAAATAAGACACAGATTAAATAACTTATTTATATTGAATACTTCAACATTTGCACTGAACGAGCATAATTTTTTTGAGCACAATAATAAAAACCTTTTACATAGCAAAGGGTATAGTGTTAGGGATAACATAGAGCTAGCTTGTAATTTAAATAGCAACTGTGGTATCACTGAGAGCAGTGGTATTTCAGGGTTTAATTCTCATTATTCCCATACAAACTTGTCTCTACCAAGTATTTTTACAACCTTAAATAAAATTTTAGACCCTCAATCCAGTGCTTTAGAGATTGAAAATGCTAAAACAAATTCTTTAAACACAATTTTGGAACACAATTTTTTGTCTAGTAGTAAAGAACCCATTGTAAAGCAAGAAAAGACATTTAAAAATAAAATAAAAATTTTGAAGAAAGCTAGAAGTCAAAAATGGGCTTTTATTTTGTCAAACAGAAGCAATGCAAACCCCAAAAACAACATTGTAGAGCCTGAAACAGGAATATCTGTAAATACAACAGTAAAAGCCTTTGAAAAGCAAGAGCTAAATGTTTTAAAAAGCGAATATGCAGCAGGAGTTGAAACAGATATTTTGAGAAAAGTACAATTCAAGGTAGATCCTACTCTGTGCAAGCAAACTAAAAATTTACCTCCTAAATATGTACCACTGTATCAAAAAAACAGCAAAATATCTAGAAAACCCTTACTTATTGAACCACAATCATACTACTCTCCTTTGAAAGGATCAGAAAGTACAACAAGTAATCAAGAATTAACAAGCTTAGGAAGGAAGTGGTGGATTTTTGGAAGTTTAGGTGAAAGAAAATACGACAAATTGGATCACGGATTTGATACCATTTTTGCAAATGACGCAGACTCAATGGTCATTAGTAGTTCCACTAAAATGGATGTAGACACTACAGACGACCAAATTCTGGAACTGTCAAAACCCAAAACCTCACTTTTAAAAAAGCTAACACGACAGTTTACAAAACAAGGCCATTTAAACAGGAGAAAAACTTTGAATCAGCCTTACAAAAAATCCCTGAGTGTATCATTTGTCAAGTACACGACGAACATATACAAACATGAAAAGGAAGGCTTAAATCCAGCTAACTTGACTTCCGAGTTCAAAGCCAGGTCAATATTAAAGAAATAAAATCCGTATATAGTCAATAATATTAATTTCTTATGAATTCAGTATAGATAGCCTTTGTTTCTTTAGCAAGTTCAGGGTCCTGAAGCATGATTCTATTAATTATGTCATCAAAGTTGGATTCCTCCAAATTTAAATTACCTATTAGTTTTTCGTCAAAATCATCATCATTTTCATCCTCAATGTTATCATCAATGGAATAGCTGCTTGTTTTCAAAGACATCAAATCTTTCTTTTTGGCAATATTGGATGATTCCTGTGCATACAATTTAGTCGATGGCATGTTTTTGTATATTTTGATTTTATCTTCTGAAAACTCAGTTATGCCTTGATACAGACAATCAAGAATGTACTTCACAAGTCTCTTTCTTTTCCATGTATCCAATTCATTAAACCATCCATTTTCAGGATCATATTTATCCAACAGCTGTGAGCTTTGAATAATGTCTCTGACATGTTCTTCAGTCATTAATACCTCCATTGTGTAAGTCGAATACCAAGGAATTGAATTCCCAGTCAAGTAAAACCTGGTATCAATGCCTCCGTCAACATTACTAATGTATTCTTTAGGACATGGTACAAAATCTTTAAAGACATCTGTTTTAGGGTTGGATGTCATTCTGAACTGTTCTACTTGGTAAATGTGATATTTTGGGTCACTACTAGGATCAACTCCGTATTTACAATATGAGTGAATCCAAGGACCTTTCATGATTCTGTAGGCTACAAACGGCAAGGCATATTTCAAAGTGGTTCCACAAAGAGAAGGTTTATCGATTATAACACCTTGTAGATGTTTTTTCAACCAAATTGGTCTTTCTTCAAATTTGGCCTTGATTAGCTCAATCATCTCTTCCAAATCCTTAAAAAAGTCGTATGCTGTTTGAATACTCAAAAAATGAGGATATCTTTTGACTTCCTGTGCAAGTCTCCATTTTTCTTGAAGTTCATGAGAAGGTTGGTTAGGAACTTCTTCAAAACTTGAAACCTGAACTTGATATGTAGGAACATAAACAGATGTGGATGTAGCTATTTTACTGGCTAGTTTATTGCTTTTGAATTCATATTCAAAAGGCATCTCAGCAACAAATGTTTTGACAGGTGGCATTAAATCATAAGAGTTTGTTTTGTCATTTAAGGGCAGCCATGGTTGACTGTCCATATCTTCTAAGTTTTGAATAAAGGAATCCATTTCTTCAAAATTTAAATCTAAAACACTCTTTTTAAAGTCCTGTGCTGTTTTGTTGTGATCAAGGGCAAATTGAGCATCACTGGTGATCCTGAATTTGATTGTGCTGTCAATAACAGCAATTGGTTCAGTTTCATAAATCACATTTTTAGTAAAGAGTTTTTCAACTAAAGTCATCTTCTCACTATCTGCTGGAAGTGTATCCTTCTTGATTCTTATTCGAAGAACAATTTTTTGATCCCTATTAGGTCTTCCTAATAAAGGCTTTTCATTGAAAAAATCATTTCCGTTACCTTTGGATTTATTAAGATACAGATACAAGGCTTCATCTCCTATACCTGGTTGTAAATGAAGCTTTGTTAATAAATCTTTAGTTTTTCTCCGTCTCTTTCTTGCTTTTGTCTTTGGTTTTGTATCATCGTCTTCGTCTTCTTCGTCAATGTCTATGTCCTCTTCTTCCTCCTCGTCCTCCTCTTCGTCTTCTTCCTCTGCATCCTCATCATCTTCCTCCACATGGCCTGTTTCAAAAACGTTCTTTGAGTCTTTAACAATTTTCTTTCTAGCAAGAAGTTTTTTCCTTTCAAGCTGAAATTCCTCAATTTTTTGTTTTTCTTCTAAATCATCAATGTATTGGCTAACTGTTTCGTTTCCTCCACATTTGTATATAAGCTTTTCAATGTTTTCTTTTTCACTGTATTTTGAATTAAAATGAAGTGGAAACTCTATACTTGTTACAGTGGGTGTATCTTGTAAACTGTGAGTTTTTACTTCTGCATAGCGTTTGTTTCTTATAAAAAACGTCTCAGCGTTAGGATATGTTTTAGGCATCGCTCGTCGTATCTGGTTCGAACTTTAAGCTTGAATTAAATAACTTTGAAAGATTTATTATGCGTTGTATGTTTTTCCCATAGTGCGCGTACGCGTTTTATATGAAGTTTCACTTTCCCCTAATAATGATTTAAAGCGTTATGGCAACTTAAAGGGAACGATACAACCCATACTAATAAAGAGGTTACGCTGATTTGAAGACCAGAATCATTGATTAAAATGACTGCTGAGAACTTTAAAGACATTTTAGACTCAAAAAACGTTTATGAAAGTATCAATTCTCTTCCTAGTAGCATCAAATTAGAGGATGTTGAAGAGTTTTTGAATATTAAAACTTGGTCTCATAATAAGACATTTAAAAATAACTATAAAAATTTACAAACAGATACCTATTCAAAGTACAACAATGAGGACTATTGGTGCATGAGATACACCAAAATTGATGGTGTTGATGAGAAGACATTTAGAGAGCAATATGTCTTAAATTTGAACGGTTACACCTATGACAATGGTGACTACAACATTACTGAAAAGAATGCTGATTTTAGAGTATTGACTGAGAAGAAGTATATTCATGCAATTGTAGACACCAAGGTGATGGAAAAGGCTGTAAGATCTGACAACGCAGTAGTTCAATTCAAAAGTTCATACAAATTGGTGCCTTTTTTGTTTGATATCAGACATTTTTACCAATGGGTGTACATCAGCAAGCCAGTTAAAGTTAAAAACACAGAAGTATCATATGTTGTATCTTTAAGAAGTAAACCTGATCAGAAACAAAACACAAAGTGTTATTACGTATCTGTTGAAATGTTGAGATATAATAACGATAGTAAAGAGCTAGAGTGGTATATGGCAACAGCAAGCGATGCAGGTGGTATGATACCTTTGTTTGTACAAAAATTGGGAATTGATAAAGCCGTAGTGGAGGATATACCATCGTTCCTGAAGTATATAAATTACTAAATTATAAGGGAATTCCTTTAGAATTAATTAAATATTAGTTGTGTAGCGCTTATCTCCGAGTGCTTTGGAAAAAATTTTCTTTATGAGGCAAAAACGCACTTCATGGATTCTTTCTTTCTTTTTTTTTTGCCTATAACGAAATGCTGTTTAAACTTATGATATTTGAATGAAATAGTAAGAAGAACTCACCAAATTACACCAATACAAATAGAAAATCGTTTGCGCATAATGCTATCAAATATTAAATTGAGAGCTTTACCTATTATCAAAAGATCATATGCAGTAACAGACAGTTCTTTTGAAGCTTACTTAGCCAAAAGAGACGCCTTGGCAGGTACAGCCAAGATTAAATTACATGAAACAGGAGAATTTATTCCGGATCATGAAAGGGTTGCAACACTGTATCATTTATTTGAGCAGCATATTGCTCTAACGGATGGATCTGTTATCAGAAGATATTCTCAATACCCAAGAAAGAAAATAGTTTCTTTGCAAGACATCAAATCCAATGTCATTTATAATCCATATAGACCTGATTTAGCTCAAAAGAAGGCAGCTTCATCCTCCATTGATAAATTCAAAGAGAAGTTTAGACTTGCAAATGCAAATGCTGCTCAAAATGAAGTATCCAATCAAGATATCGACAAAAACGGTACAGCACAAGCTGAAGAAGCCTCTGCTGATATACAAGGTGATTTCGATTACGACAATATGGATGATTTCTTGGATTTGTTAGGAACTACTGATGTGACTGGTGAAACTATAGAAAAACAAGCTGCTTACGTCGAACCTGAACCTACAAAGGGTAAGAAGGGTAAGAGATAATCAAATAACTATATACACCTGTAAATAAATGAAACGACTCGTAGATATGTAAGTGCTCTTGATTTGACAAGAGCATTGATTTTTTCCAATTCATTTTTTATTTTTAATATTTCTCTTCGTGTTGAGTCCTCTTTGTAGCATTTCATAGCGAATCTAATTAATGCCTTTTTTTTCTCTTTCTCTATATGTTTCTTGGTTTAACAAGTGAAAGAACAGTATTTCAATAACCAAAAAAAACAAATGATTAATAACAAGAAACCACTGCTGCAAACGATTCCTGAATTAGAATCAGGTTGGCATATAGACCAAGCAATTTTATACGATGATAGTCGACTTGCAATCATCAGATTCGGAAGACCTTCTGCTTTCACGTGCAAATTGATGGACGACATGTTGAAATCATTACAATTCAAACTGATCAATATGGCTGCAATGTATTTTGTTGATATTGATAAGGTTGATGATTACAATGAAATATATGATTTTGGAGAAGATGACGAATTTGCCATAATGTTTTTCTGGCAGAACAAACACATAATGGTTGATTTTGATACTGGTGACAACAACAAACTAAACTTCGTGATCAATGATAAACAAGAGTTTATAGATATTGTTGAAGTTGTCTACAAAACATGCCGGAGAGGCAGAGTATCTTGTAGATCTCCACACACATACTCTTAGTTCATATGTATATAATTTGAAAGGAGAGACATATATATATATTAGTAATCGGATTCAACTAATTTTCAAAATATGCCATTCTCTGATAACTTACCCGACTTGCAAAAAACTATAAATTTCCTAAAAAAGTATCTATAAAAAATTTTTTTTCAGTGCACGTTTTTACCCTTTTTAAACCATATTTTCACATTGGACGTTGAACAGATGATTCATTAACGAGGAAGCGTACTTGACATTATGGTTATACTAAATATCATAAAACCAATAATAATAAAAAAGATAACATAATACACTAAGTTTGATTTTTTTTTCGATTTTACATTCATCAAAGAACTTTATTCTATTTGTAACCGAAAATTCATCGTTTTATTCCAAAACTTAAAGTTAGCAATTTAAAGAGACATTTGCTAATCAATCCTAAAGTATATTATTCATCTTTTAATACAAAAATGTTTGAACTTGAAAAAGCCAAGAAAGAAATTCCTTTCAGCAGAGAATCCTTAGAATCCACTTTGAAATCTAGATTCTTTTATGCCCCAGCCTTTGAAGCCTATGGTTCCGTTGCTGGTTTATTCGACTATGGTCCAGCTGGTTGTGCTTTCCAAGCCAATGTTGTTGACCAATGGAGAAAGCACTTCATTTTAGAAGAAGATATGTTAGAAGTTGACTGTACCATGTTGACTCCTTACGAAGTTTTAAAGACCTCTGGTCACGTTGATAAATTCAGTGATTGGATGTGTAAAGACCCAAAGACTGGTGAAATTTTCAGAGCTGATCACTTAGTTGAAGAAGTTTTAGAAAGTAGATTAAAAGGTAACCAAGTTGCCAGAGGTTTATTAACCAATGCTGATGAGCAAGCAGCTGAAGATGCTGAAAAGAAGAAGAGAAAGAAAAAAGTCAAAGAAATCCAATCTGTCAAATTAGAAGATGACGTTGTCGAAGAATATGAACACGTTTTAGCTAAGATTGATGGTTACTCTGGTGAAGAATTGGGTGAATTGATGGTCAAGTATGAAATTAAGAACCCAGGTACTCAAGGTGATTTAGAACCACCAAGAGCCTTCAACTTAATGTTCGAAACTGCCATTGGTCCATCTGGTCAATACAAGGGTTACTTAAGACCAGAAACTGCCCAAGGTCAATTCTTAAACTTCAACAAGTTATTAGACTTCAACAACGGTAAGGTTCCATTTGCTTCTGCTTCTATTGGTAAATCTTTCAGAAATGAAATTTCTCCAAGATCTGGTTTATTAAGAGTTAGAGAATTCTTGATGGCTGAAATAGAACATTTTGTTGATCCTGAAGATAAGTCTCACCCAAGATTCAAGGAAGTTGCTGATTTGAAATTGAAGTTCTTACCAAAGGAAGTTCAACAATCTGGTTCTACCGTTCCTATTGAAAAGACCATTGGTGAAGCTGTAGCTACAAAGATGGTTGATAACGAAACTTTAGGTTACTTTATTGCCAGAATCTACTTGTTCTTGACCAAGATCGGTGTTGATCCAAGCAAGTTGAGATTCAGACAACACATGTCCAATGAAATGGCTCACTATGCTGCTGATTGTTGGGATGCTGAATTACAAACCTCTTACGGTTGGATTGAATGTGTTGGTTGTGCTGATAGAAGTGCTTATGACTTGACTGTTCACTCCAAGAAGACTGGTGAAAAGATGGTTGTTAGACAAAAATTAGATGAACCAAAGGAAGTTGAAGAATGGGAAATCACCTTGACTAAGAAGCTATTTGGTCCTAAATTCAGAAAAGATGCTCCAAAGGTTGAATCTTTCTTAAACTCATTATCCCAAGATGAATTAAAGGCCAAGGCTGATGAATTGAAGGCTAATGGTAAGATCGTATTTAAGGTTGAAAGTGTTGCCAATGATGAAGATATTGAATTAGATGACAAGTTCTTGAAGATTGAATTTGTAAAGAACATCACACACATCAGAGAATTCATTCCATCTGTTATTGAACCATCCTTCGGTATTGGTAGAATCATATACGCTATCTTTGAACACAGCTTCTGGGCAAGAAAGGAAGATACTGCCAGAACTGTCATGTCTTTCCCACCACATGTTGCCCCATCCAAGGTCTTATTGGTTCCATTACAAAACAAAAAGGAATTAACTGCCATTTGTGGTGATATTGCTAAGGCTTTGAGAAAGGAACAAATTCCATTCAAGATTGATGACTCTAGTGTTTCCATTGGTAAGAGATACTCCAGAAACGATGAATTAGGTACTCCATTTGGTGTCACCATTGATTTCCAAACTGTTGAAGATGGTACTATTACCTTAAGAGAAAGAGACTCTACCGTTCAAGTCAGAGGTACTGTTGAACAAATCTTGAAAACTATCAAGGAAATCGTTTACGAAGGTGCTGCCTGGGCTGATGCCACCAAGGATTTGGAAACTGTTACTGCCGCTGAAGAAGAATAAGCAGCTTTTGTATATATACAGACCTTTAAGATAATCATAACTTCTTGATTCTTGTTAGCAATTGAAAGTATCACGTGTTTGATCGTGATTATCGGATTTAATATGTCCGAAAGCTACTAAAAAAATTTTCCCATGAATTTCTTTTGAAGGCTTTCCAAAAGAGGGAAAAAGGCCAATTTGAATAATTTTACCAAACTGAGAATAAGAGAGAGAGGATTTAAACAGAGCCCTGTAACACACCCCTTTGCCTCAACATGTCCGCTAAGAATACCAAAGCCATTGCTAACAGAATTGTCACCTTCATTAAGGAACTACCTGAAGATAGAATTCAACATTATGCTGATTTCAAAAAGATACAATTACAAAGATTTGCCAAAGTTGCTAATCCCGATTTGAAAACTGAAACTACAACCAAAAATGATGGATTATCTCTTTCGGATGTAAAAGATATGCTAACAAGAACCAAATCACCACTAGGGCTTCAAAAATCCGTTTTAAAGAAATTTGCTCAAGCCGTTCCACAAGAAAACTGGAATGAAGTTTTATTAAGTCAGCAGTTAACTGCTTTAGATAGTTTGAAGAACAACTCATATAAGAAAATGTACGACGTTACTGATAAGTTATACAAACCTGAAGGTAACCCACAATACTACCAAAGACTTTATGATGAAATAACCGGAAAGAGTAAGGAGAACTTCTTTACAGCCATGAAAACTGTTATTTCTGGTAAATAAAATGGATTTTTTCAATAAAAAACAAAACAAGAAGAAGTTAACTATTTAAACTCTTGTATATATTCTTGATGATTAATTTTTGTATTTAATTTTTATTTTTGTTTCAATAAAGCAGTTTTAAGTTTGTTAAATATTAATCTTGAATCTTGTTTTCTAAATGGCTTAATTCATGAACGAAATTTTCACCCCAGAACTCACTAGTGTACTTTGAAATATACTTGTAAAGTTTGTCGTAATTGGCTTCTTTCTTTTCTTGAGGAAGAGTCAGAGCTTCATTCAATGCATCAGCAAGTTCATCAGTGTTCCATGGATTGACTATCAAAGCTCCGTTCAGGGATTGAGCTGCACCAGTAAACTCGGATAAAATCAAAGAACCTTTCTTTTCTTCTTGGCAAGCAATATATTCATAAGAGACTAAGTTCATACCATCTCTGGTTGAAGAAACTAAACATACATCAGAAATGGCGTATAAAGAGATCAATTCTTGGAAAGGAATGGACTTGTGCATGAAATGAATAGGAACAAATTCAACGGTACCAAATTGACCGTTGATTCTTCCAACAAGTTCATTAACAACACTTCTTAAAAATTGATATTCCTCAACATCACCTCTGGATGGTACGGCTACTTGAACCAAAACAACTTTTCCAATCCATTCTGGATGTTGATTCAAGAAAACTTCCATAGCATGAAGTTTTTGGGGAACACCCTTGATATAGTCCAATCTGTCTACACCAACAATGATCTTGCAATCCTTGAAGGTTTCCTTTAAAGCTTTGATTCTTTCTAAGCATTTGGTTTCTTTCAGACCATCCTTAAAAGTCTCTACATCGATACCAATTGGGAAAGCACCAACATTGACAAATCTGCCTTTGTGTTCAACACCATTCGGCAAGGTATTTATGTTCAATACTTTTGAGACAGATGACAAGAAATGTCTGGCATAATCATAAGTATGGAATCCGATCAAGTCACAACTTAGCACACCTTGCAGGATTTCTTGTCTAACAGGCAAAATTCTGTAGATCTCACTTGAAGGGAAAGGAGTATGCAAAAAGAACCCAATCTTGACCTTTTCAGCAACTTCTTTTTTACCTATCTTGGTCAAATAATCTCTTATCATCTGAGGTAGAAGCATCAAATGGTAGTCATGCACCCAAACGATATCATCCTCGTTTATGTTTTCAATAATAGCTTCCATAAACTTCAAATTGGCTTCGTTATAGGCTAACCAGGCATTCTCATCAAAGTTGATTTCACCTGGATGGTAATGGAACAGAGGCCATAAAATAGAGTTCGAAAACCCATTGTAGTGCAAGTCAGCTATTTCTTCTGACAAAAACACTGGAAAAGCATTGAATTTGTCTTTTAAATCCTTTGATACAATTTTTCTGTCTTCGTCAGGCAAGTTGAACCCCGGCCACCCGTACCATTGGAAAGATTGATGCTTGGCAAGACCTTGAAGAGCCGTCACTAAACCCCCACTAGACATTTCATAGCTGTATTTGTTTGTAGTTTCATCTTTGCTGATAGTAACTGGAAGTCTGTTACTAACAACTATAATTTTTCCTTTGTTTCCCTCTGACATATGTTCAAAGAAAGTATCTCTTGTTTGGTTTCGCTTATTTCAATAACTTATCCTTACTGCTAATCCCCTATAACTTGTTTAAAATATGCCCCCTTCCCCCGTTAGATTCGCAAAAATTTTAATACGCTGCGGAGAAATGGGAACCTGAGGGGAAAGGGCGTTTTTTTAAAGGGTGAAAATGATAGGTGCCAGTGTGGATTGTCGGAGATAGTGACTGCGTTTCAGGCCGCTGTGCATGCTCTGGTGGTACTGTGCTGTGCTTATAGGCAGTGCTTAATGGTATGTTATACTAGTGAAAACGCAGCA
>ERZ794949.97-NODE-97-length-33609-cov-196.462270_pt1 | contig 33609 bp, 22 predicted proteins | sample MGYA00511363_ERZ794949 | MGnify/ENA primary metagenome ERZ794949 (study PRJEB30137, sample SAMN04331402) | food metagenome | isolation source: T1 must sample point D1 replicate B | place: Australia: South Australia ...
CTTCAAGTATCGGCTCTGTCGTCCAAACACCATTTTTAACTTCTTTAATTACTAGTCAAACTGTTGAACCTTCTATCGAAATATCACCTTTGCCTTCAGTAATTACTACTATTAATGCTAACAAAGCCAATTCTTTAAAAATTAGTAGTTTAGCTATTTTGTTATTACAATTTATTTAGATTGTAATTTAACGTTCTTCATGTTTCATATATATGCATTTAAACTAATTTTTTTATTTCTTTTTTTTCAACTAGATACATATGTATCGTAAACATATTCAAAAGTTGTTATTTTTGCTTTTTAAAAAAATAAATAAAACACAATTATGCTAATAATAAAGAATTCAATTTGTGGCATTAAAAAAGTATCTAAAAATTCAATAAATAAAAAAAACAACTTTACAGATCAAATATATAACGCGTATCTATTAATTAGCAATTGATGCAAAAACAAAAACAAATTATAAATTTTTTATGTTTATTTTTGCTGAATTTTTAGTAAAGTTTCATTTAAATATACAGCATCTGCCAATTGCAATTAAAATTTTTTTTTTACTTCATTTTGCTATTAAAAAGAACAGTACCAATTCTCTTAAATTTTTAAAAACATAAAAAAAAATATCTTTTGATTTTTGGTGAGTCTCCAAAAAATTGGACAGTTTTCCAAATATTAAAGTTGATCTTCCTTGTAGGTTACAAAACCAAAACAAAATTTAAAGGTTTGGATTTTGAAAGTTAATTAAGATTTGTTTTTTTCTAACATTAAAAGTGAAATTTGATTTTTTTTGTTTTAAAGGATTGTAAATATCTTGTGCATGATATCAGACGCAATCTTAGTCTTACGATATTTTTGTATTTTATTCATAACTTTCGCGCATATTGTTTTTTGAGAGAAATTTTTAATTTTAATTATATATATATATTTTTTTTTGAAGACGGTGATTATCTTTCTTGCAATGAATAATACAAATTTTGGTTTTCTCTAAAAAGAAATAAGTACTAATTTTTTAACAAACATTGTTTAGTAATTTACCTTGAAATCTTTAAGAATTTTTAATTTTCTTTTTTTAACTTCTCAAACCTTGAATACGTGCATTTTAAGAAATTAAGATTAAGGCCGTTGTAATGATTTAAAGCCTGTATTCAAAAAAAAAAAAAAAAAAAAAAACTTTTCTTTCAAAATTAGATCTTTATTACAGCAAAATTTTGACATATTTATGTAATTTACAGTGCTTACATCTACTATGAATTGTTTTAAGCGGAGTGTAACATGGACACGAATCAGCAAATGATAAAGCTCCACTGTTTGCTATATTGCGCGAATTTATGTTTCGCGCTCATAATAAAGTTGTTATTTTTCTTTATATATTTTTATTATATTTTTTTTTTTCACCAAACCAATGGCAACACCTGTACCTAACTATCTCTTCATGGCACACCAAGATGTCACAGCCATGCTCGATAACCAAACAATTTATCCATCAATTTTAAAAAGATTTCTGTGCCAAACTACCAAACTTCTGAGAATCCATAACCACAATAAATTCCTTAAGTACCAAGACCTATATGACCTAGTTACCAACGGATACATAAAAGACAACGATACGTGGCCATTACTCAACGAAATATTGGAATGCTACACAATTGTAAACTCTACTCTCATATGCAATAAAACTATTGCTCTTCCACATAGATATAACACCTCTAACCTGTATTTCAATACGTCTGACAGCCTGCGCAATACACTTGACTCCGATGATGAGTTTGAATCAGGTGACATAACGGAATTAATCAACACTTTTAATGCCATACTTGATGTTTCCACAGTTCCTGCATCAAAATTAAAGCATTTGTGTAACACTGCCTATTTTGACGCAGAGGAATTATCTCCTTATTTCGATACCACCTATTTCTTGCTTTACCATGAAAAAGTAGGATATATCCTGGATATTGTAGACCGCACCATCTACATCATTGATCCATCATTCTCATTTGATCACAAAAATATTATACAAACGCTGATCTACATGAGTTATTATAAATCTGGCTTAACCACACCCTCAACCCTATTCATCAATGAGTTTAAAATTAAGAATGTGACTTCTGTTTTCAGCAAGAACCACGTGACCAACAAAATTGTATCCTACTTTTATTCTTTTTTTGCCAACATCGAAGATGCTGCTGCTCTTTTTATGAAAGAACACACGTATTCGTACGTTGATATAGGAAATTTAACACCTAGTATGAACGCTTATCTTTCAGACAGTGATGCTTATAACGAAGTTTTTACTCCCGTTCACCTGAGCACCAAAGAGTTGAAGGAGGCTATTAAGTTTTATATGTCTAATAATTTGATTTAGTACGGGGATATTTTCTTTTTTTTTATCAATAAAGTGGTATTTATATATCGGCTCATTATTTATATATTATGTCTTCCATATTTTGGAATATATATTACCAACATGATATATGTGGGTAAGTTTCAGTGACATAATATCTGGGAACGATCTTTCCTGTTTTGTATACCCTGCTGTTGGCGTCGTGTCATTCACTCTGCTTTCTCTGGGTTGAACTTCTATATCTTCATTTTCTCCATTTCTTGAGCCAAATCTTCATCATCCTTCTTTAGGAAACCGTTAACAATCTTTCCAATACCATCCAGGTTCTTTCTCCAATCATTAATATTTACCCACTTCCTACCATTCATTTCAAATTTGTCATCCAACTCATAAATACAGCACGTGACTGCATACTCATAAGTCCCCAGGTCCAGGTTATCAACACTGTCAACCATCTCAGCATTCTGCTTTTTAACAAAACCTACTGGATCTTGCAGACTAATAAACTTGATTTCATCTATTTTTTTGGTTTTTGCCCACTTAAACAATGCACTGGATCTCCATATAAATGGCTCATCCACCATATTAACTTTTTGAAACTTAATCTTATCATTTTCATTTACCAAAATTTTATCACGGTTTTTGTTTAATACAATATCTACCAAAACAACACACGCCTCACTTACCTCTTCGGAGTATTTTTTATAAGACTTGTTTCTGAAAAATACTTTGTATGCATCTTCTTTCAAATCAGATTCAAAGTAACCTTTATAAAACTCATTTTTATCTTCCACTAGGTCCGTTTTTAGCAAAGCTTTAAAGGCAGAAAATCTTCCGTTACTTACAATATGCCAAACTGCTTGGTCTAATTCCAACCACTTTTGTATCCTCTTACCTTTCTCCGGCCATTCTTCACTAACTTCATCAACCTCCATTTGGTAATAATATTCAATGCTCTTTGGAAACATTTTCTTTTTTCGTTTAATCCAAGCTTCATAGTTCTCGTTTTTATTATTGGAATCGCAATAGTAGTAATGTCCTAAATCCTTGGTTATCTTACCTTTAACCCCAGCTTCTTCCCAGGTTTCTCTCATCCCACCTTCCATAAAACAGTAAGCAGCGTTTGGAATTTTTTCAAAGTTTTGAAACTTTTCCGAATCCTCTTTTTTATATCTCAATTCATCATATTCCACACCACCTCTTGGTATTATAAAGTTACCACCTTTGGCATGCTTGATCATGAGAATCTTTTTACTTTTAAGATCTATTGGAAAACATCCTGCAACCACTCTATAGTCCTTGATAAATAAATTGGTTGACCTATCAGTACCAGCTATACTCACGTATGTATCTAAATAGTTCTTGCTGTTGATGTAATTTCTATGATCCGTTGTTATCTTCTTAGGTCCTTTCAACATGTTGCTTATGGTTTTCGTAATGCCTTGATTCTTTTTTTTTTTTCGATGGTTTTTAACCTTTTAACGCGCCATAGATGATTATTATTCACAGTTTTTTCACTAAATGTTCATATAGAGACCGATGTCTAGACCAATAACAGTGATGAGTTCACTGCTGCTGTTTTAAGAGTGACTGAACCAACAATACACATATGTTAATGCAAATGGTAGTAAAAAGTACCCTAAGTTTACGTTTAAAATGCTGTAAAAAATGGTAAAAAAGGTTTAAATTTTGTTTTTTTTCAAAAAATTTAAAATGTAAACATAATAAAAAAACTTTAAAATTATGTACATATTTTGAAATTACACATTGTATATTACAGTAAAAATCTCAAGATACAACCAAAGTGTTGAATTAGAACCAGATTTAACAAAATTCACAATGAATCTGCCAATCTTCTTTAAACGCATTTTATGCTTTTGATCCATATTAATTGAAATAAATACCAAGATCGTTACATGTATTCCATAGGCTAGTGAAATAGTAGAGAAAATTTTTTTTTTTGCCCATTCACGTTTTAAAGAAACTTCCCCCATGCAAGAAGTTAGCAATTTTGGACCAAAAAAAAACAAGAAGTAATAAGAACCATAAAAACAGCATATAGAACCACCAAGAAGCATGGCATTACCTAAATTAAATATCTTAGTACCAGTTAAGAGAGTAATCGATTACTCAGTCACTCCTAAATTAAATGCAGATAAAACTTTGAAGATAACAAACTTTGCTATAAACCCATTTGATGATATTGCAGTTGAAGAAGCTTTGAAATTAAAGAAGCTTTCAGACAAGTTAGCGACCAAGGTAAATGTTGTTACCATTACTAATAATTACGAAAACGATTTGAAAGGATTGAAGTCAATTCTTGTAAATTCCATGGCCAAAGGGGCTGATGAAGTGAAGATTTTAAGCGTCAATAACAGCAAAGGTTACGATTTATCACCATTGTCCATTGCAAAATTATTGAAGAATGAAGTCACCAAAAATGACTACAACTTAGTTATTTGTGGTAAACAAGCAATCGATGATGATTCTGGTAATGTTGGGTCTATGCTAGCAGGTTTATTGAACTGGAAACAAGCCAACAATTGCTGTAAAGTTGAAAGAGAAGAAAACAAATTCAAGCTAACCAAGGAAATTGATAATGGTGAACAAGTTGTTGAAGGTGAACTACCAATGGTTCTAACCACTGATTTGAGATTGAATGTTCCAAAATACGCCCCATTACCTAAGATTATGAAGGTAAAGAATAAGCCTATTAAGGTAGAAGAAGTCAGCATTGACGATATAGAAAATAAACAAGCAACTATAACCGAATACATGGAGCCTCCAAGCAAAAAACAAGGTAAGATTTTTACATCTGTTGATGAGCTGTTCACTCAATTGAAAAATGATAAAGTAATTTAAACATTATGTATATAGTTTTAGTTTGAAAGTTCTTTCCTTTGTTTCTCAATGATTTTGATGCTTTTTTCAGCCTCAGTCTGTGTTTCCTTTATAGTATTCAAGGCTTTTATGAGATTACTTTTTAAAACTTCATTTTTATGAATTGTACTATCAAATTGTTTATTTATGTCTTCTTTATGATCAAGAATGTTTTTAAGATCATCCGTTAAATTCAGCTGAACCATGTCTGAAACCTTTGACTAGATGGTGTTCTGGGGGTAATCAATTGCTATCATAAGCCTTATCACTGGATCTAATATATGAATGTGTGATTAACCCTGCTTTTTTTTGCCTTCAAGCCGAGTCTCTATGTCCTTATATCCGATTTTTTAATTTTCTTGTTATTATCGTCATTACCATCAGACAATTTACGTTTATTCATGGATGTTTTAGACCTTAGCTGGTTGTAAAGCTTCCATGTTTTGATATCAGTTCTGTTGACTTTATTCTTGGTTGATTTAAACAACTTGTAGTCTTTATTGTTGTAGTATTTTGTCAGATCTTTTTCATCCACCTTTTCGTTGATTTTAGCCACTTTTTCTGCATCAAGCTCACCTATGAGAACAATGTTTTCTCCTCTGATGATCTCAACTGAAGTAATATCGTTTTCTTCCTTCTTGATAATCTGTTTTTCTACTGTGATATTCAAATGATTGTCAAATCCCGCTAGTTTTCCCTCAATAACATGTCCTTCTGTGAGAATCACATACACAAACTTTCCCAAATATTGTTTCAAATTAAATGACATCTCAGACTGTATAATATACCCTTTCTAATGCTCTCTTTTGGTCCTTTCAGCCTTCAAATATGACCATATCAATGTTAAACCCGCTCATTTCCTCTCTAATGTGCGTAGTTCAGAGCCAGCAGCCAATATGGCCCACCATACAAAAAACAAGGCGAAAAAAAACCCCCGTTCCCCCCAGCTGTAAGAAAAGACAAAAAAAGAAAGCAAAACTACTCATCGGACTTATACTTTCCTCGCTACTCAATCATCCTGATCTTACAGCTATCAGCATCGGCCGTTATATTAGATGCTTGTAATAGCCATTATCCACTGCAATTTCAGCACGCTACCAATATATTGCCATTTATGGCTCTTTTGCTATTTCTTATTCTTGAGAAAAATGTGGAAAAATTTTTCACATTTTTTTGCTGCTTTTCGCTCCCATAACGGTAACAGGGCCGCTATCGTATCATATATTTTAAAATTTCATGAATATTTAAATTGACGATATAGAGATGATACCCAAAGAAACATAACGACTTACTTGTAAATAGCCATTTTTTTTTTGTTTGTTTAGAATTAAGAAATAAAATGAACAACGATCCTTGGTCTGATGTCAGATCTAGTAGTATTAATGACGATATAGAGAGTGCTATTACTTCTTTATCGAATTCAAATGCGAACAACAACAGCTTTTTATTATCTAATCACAGAAAGAACTCTATTCATTCAGATATACAGAAGCCACTGTCAATTAATGAAGAACTTAATAATAAAGACCAACCATCGCCTATATTGAGAAGAACTACGTTATCCTTAGGTGGTTACTCATTACAAAATGGCAACCAAAGTTATAAAGGAAACTACAACAATTCGCTTACAAATCAAAATAATGGGTTTTCAAATTTCAATAATGACAACAACTCATTCAATCCAAGTTTTGCTCATCAATTCAACAACCACAACTCTGTAAATTACCCGTTGAATAACAGCATCTCTACAAACTCAGGTCAAACCAACATGACTTCCAATTATGTCCACAACAGAAGAGGGAGTTATACCATGTCTAAGATTAACATAAACATGCAAAACAATTCAATTTTAATGAACCAAGTCCCTCAAGAATCTAATAAGACTAGCTTTTTTGAGAACTTTGGTAAACAATTGGTCGAAGCTACAAAGGAAGTTGAACAAAATGAGGAACCTGCAAATACCAGCAGAGTCAGCTTTTCTGAAAGTGAAGGGAGATCGCATTCTATCAGAGATACAATCAATAGTTTGAACCCACAGGAAAACAACTTTAGTAATTCCAATATGGGTTGGATGAACCAGAACAATACTTCCTTAACTCCAGGATTTATTCCACAGTTTCAAGGCTTTTACCAAGGCCCACCAATCCCACCAAACTTTATGATGCCCTTTATGAACAACAATTTCATTCCCCCACAACCTGTTGATAGCTCTTCAAATGAGAACAACGATGAAAATGTTGAAATGCATACACCTGTACCAAATGTTAGTCATGATCATCCTCCATTGTCACCACCTACCGGTATGGCAATTCCTGGTATGAATGGAACACCACTTTTTGTACCGATGTCTATGATGAATACTCCAATTTCATCTCCACCAGTTAGTGTTCCTCAACAAAACCCACCAAATTCCAAAAACAAAAGACAATCTAAACAAAACAAGTTCAATAAACGTAAAGAACCTGTGATAAGGTCAGAAAAGTTAGAGCATTTCATTAAAACCTATAAAGACTCTTATTATACCATTGATTATGTTTTAGGTAATTCATTGGAATTTTGTAGAGATCAAGTTGGGTCTAGATTTATACAAGAAGTCATTCCTAAAACCGATGATGAATTGCTAGTTAAGTTTTACAATGAAATTGATGAAAGCGTATATCAGCTAATGATTGATGTCTTTGGTAACTATGTAATACAGAAGCTACTGGAAACAATCAAAAATCAAGAAATTAGAAACAAAATAATGGAACACGTAAAAGGCAATGTTATCACTTTAACAAAGTCTCAATACGGGTGTAGAATAATCCAAAAGGCCTTGAGCAATCTTTCCTTAGACCACAAAATGATCATTGCCAATGAATTAAAGGAAACTGACATAAAAGATTGCATAAATGACCAAAACGGTAATCATGTTATTCAAAAGGCCATTGAAAATATTCCTATAAAAAACATAATGTTTATAGTTGATCAATTAAAAACCATGACCTCCAAGTATGCTACCCATTCTTACGGATGTAGAGTCATACAAAGACTACTGGAATTTGGAGATGATGAAACAAGAACAAACATCTTAGAAGAATTGAAACCTCATTTCTCAGAGCTGATCAAAAATGAATTTGGTAATTATGTCATTCAATATATTTTGAAATCATCCAATGAAAAATCTGCAACCTTGGAAGACTCAAAAATTCATATCATTGACTTAGTACAAAAGAACATTTTGGATTTTTCCTGTCACAAGTATGCATCCAATGTAGTTGAACAGATATTCGTTCTTGGGAACGAAAACCAAAAGAAAACCATGTATGATTTGATTTTACCACAAAACACCAAAGAAGCTGCTGATTTGAAAGAAGAAGAGATGATATACTTGATGATGAAGGACCAATATGCCAATTATGTTATTCAAAAGATGGTTAAATTGAGTCTTGATGGCTCCAAAAACCAAAAGTTATTGGTTCTGTCTATAAGATCCTACCTTGACAAGCTTAAAAAGGCTCAAACTCCAGGCCAGCAAAACAATGCTAACCAGAGAAAAAACAAGAATTTGGCATCTGTTGACAAATTGAGTACTTTGATCCAAAACATTAAAATCTAATTAATACCATATATAATGTTGTTTTTAATTATGAAACTATACAATTACATAAAATCCAAGCCATGGTGAAACTGGCAACTTCCCTGAATAAGTTATCCATAATCAAGTTAGTGAAAGGTGCTATGAAAAATGCCTTCAGCTTTTTAACATTGAAACCGTTGTATAAAACAACAAAGGCTGCTACGACACAAAAGTATTGGATCAAAAAGAAGTACAATCCTGCCAAGTTTCTAAACTCTAGTAATCCACAACAACATCCTGCTATAAGAGAGGTTGCGTCCTGTATATACTTCAAAGCTTCAATGTTATAGACTAAATTGTGGGTGTTGTTTTTTTGTTGGAATTGCAAATCCATACTATCCTGGCCTCCGTTCATGTTTCAGGTAATCGGTGTTCTTTGGGTGTTTCTTAAGGCTTCATATTTAGGCCAAAATAGCTGTATATTTAAGTGAGTTGTTACTTTTCAAATTTTTCACCCCCTAGAGCCTTTATTTGTATGAAAAATTCAAGGCGTAGCATAAGCATATAAGGCTTTGCCGGATTTATTTTTTTTCACCTAAATAATTTTAAAAACAGTGAACAACAAAGATTTGAAGCCCAAAAGCAAAGATAATGTCTGGAAATAGCAAGCTCTCCTTGGAGGAAAGACTTAAATTGGCTACACAGAGTGGTGGGAAAAAGAAAGGGAAAGGGAAGAAGAATAGCGGAAGTAGGAATGTTACACCTCTAGGTTCAGCAACTCCCGAACCTGAAACCAGTGTTGTTGACGATGTGGGTGGGATCAACGAGGTTCCAGAAGTTATAGAGACTGTAGAGGATGCCGATCAAGTCAAGGAGCTTGTTGAAGAAGATCCGAAAGTTTTAGTGATTGTAGAGGATATCAATCAATCTGAGGAGCTTGCTGAAGAGGTTCCAGAAGTTATAGAGACCGTAGAGGATGCGGATCAAGCCAAGACAGTTGCTGAAGAGGTTCCAACAGTTATAACCACTGCTGAAGATATAAATCAATCCAAAAAAGTTGATGATGAGGTCTCAGAAGTGGATATTGCAGAATCTGAGGAAGCAGAAACCTCTGAGAAACAGGAGCAATTGACTCAAAAGGTAGATGAAGCAAAGGAAACAAAAAAGTCTGATTTGGAAGACAGCAAAGTTGAAAAGGTGATAGAAACAGCAGAACCTGAATTAAATATTAATGAAGGAAAAGAGGAAACTCAAATGATCAGTGATGAACCGCCTATAGTGAAAGAATCTCCAGTTATTGAGCTAAACTTATCTAAAGACTTTATGCTCCAGTTTAACTTATCCCAATCATACTACAAAAATCTTCATGATCAGGAAGTATTGAATTCTCTACAAGCTGCTATAATAGAAAAGTTTAATGACCTTCAAGAAAAGAACTTATCTGAAATCCAAAAAGTCAATAAAAGAGAAGCAAAACTGACTACACAAGTATCTACATTACAAAAGGATAAAGTCAAGACTGACTTGAAATTTGAAAAGATCAACAATGAATTGGATCTGACCAAGAAGAAGCTTTCAACTGCTTCTACTGAACTAGAAAATATAAAACCAAAGTTTGAAGAGATAAACAATGAATACACCAATGTACAAATAAAGCTTTCTGAAATTGAAAAAGGTATGTCCGAAAAAGATCAAACCATAAAGGCTTTACAGATAAAATTGGATGATACAACCTCAAGTCTGAACAACTATAAATTAGATAACGACTCTTATGCCAGTAGAGAATCCGAATTAATTGACGAAATTGTAACTTTAAAAGGCAAACACGAAAAAGAATTAGCAATTCTTGAAAGCAAGATTGAACAGCACAAGGCAAAGCTTGAAGATATGAATCTAAAGATCTCATATGATGCAGATGAGTTTTTCAGAAATGAAAACATAACCAAAGAAGTTGAAACCTTGAATGAGAAAATAAGAGACCAAAATGATATGTGGTTAAACAAGTATCAGTCTTTATCTATAGAAAATAACGAATTTAAAAAGGTCCTTGAGGAAATTAAGTCAGAAAATGAACAGAATGTCTCAAAAATTCAATCTCTAAACAGTGAGATCGAGGAACTGGTGTTATCAAAAACAACGCTTGAAGATGAAAATACTAGCATGAAAGAATCTTTGACAAAACTTCAAAATGAAACATCAATGAGAATCAATCAAATAAACAAACTGAAAGTTGATTTGAAGTCGGCTAACGAATTAAATAAAGTTCATTCTAAGCAACTGCAAGATGTTATCAAGAAGAACTTGAAAAAGATAGAAACCAAAAAAGCTTCATTTGTTCCAGGCATCAAGACTCCAGATGTTGAATCAATACACGAAAAAGAAGCTTTAAATTTACAACTAAGAGATGAATGGAACATTGAAAATTCACATACTAATTGGAAGTTCTTGGAAAGTCATGATGATCTAAGCGAAGATGGAAGCATGGCTAGCAGCTTGAATTTTTCATTCAAATCACCAGAAACTAACAATTTTAAGAGTTTCAATTTCAAAAATAGACATAACAATAGTTTGCCATCACAGCAATTATTGGATATTGATGAAGAAGATCCTTTGCTTCAAAGAAAGTCATCGGATGCAGCTTTGACCCCAAGTATACCTACAGACAGCCATAACGCAAATATGAACTTGGTTGCAAGATTGAACAACAAAATCAGAAGCTTAGAGTACGATTTAGAATTCTATAAACATAGCAAGGAACGAGCTGCTGCTGAAAAAATAGAACAACAAAGAAAACTGAGTGAAATGGAAAGAAGATTAGATGAATTAAAGACATTTGAACAAGTAAATAGTGATTTAATAAAGGAGAAATCCATCACTAGCCAAAAGTTTGAGTACTTTGAAAATGAGATCAAAATGAAAAACAGAAGAATTATGGAGTTAACAGAGGATTTGAAAGACATGAAGGAATTGATGCATCATCAAATTCAAGAAATAATGTCTGCTGCTGACAAGTAAACCTGTTTATATATGAATATAAAATTAAATATTCCCTTGTTCAGTAGCCCTTTTTGTATGTAGATCTATATCTGTGGAATCGTAAGGGAAACATAACCAAGAGTCATCAACATCAGAGGCAACTATATATCTGCCTTGATCCATAATATAATCTGGTAATTGTTTTTTCTTTGGTTTCAACTTGTTGTATAAAACAAAAACACTGAACTCAGTATCCAAATGCTTCTTTTCTTCTTGACTGTTTTTGGCCAATTCAACTTCTTTTTCCAGTTCTTCCAATGCATAAGCTAAGGTGGTTCTAGTATCATCAACTTCATCTACAATCAAAATCTTCTTTCCTAACAGAGTTCCAAATCTTTCGTTGATAATATCCAAATCTAACCACTGTGTCTTCACAACTTGTTTCCCAATAACTTGCTTAAAATCATCAGTTCCCAAATCTTCATAAAGAGATAAACCAATAGCTTGGATAGGTATGTTCTTTCCTCCATTTTCTTTTTTCAAAAAAGTTCTTAGCATTCTAGCTGGTATCAATCCTCCTCCACTGATTGCAACAATGATATCTGGCATTTTGTCAGCTTCTCTTAACTTCACAGCAGATTGCTGACAAAGCTTGTGCATGTGATTATAAGAGATATAAGTCATATCTGGTGTATTTTCAGTCATTTTTAATTGGTGCCTTCTGGGGAGTAGAATTCAATACATTTCTTCAACATATACGTTGTTATTAACGTTAAAAAAAACACGAGTCTAAATTGAAGACCAAGGACCAAGTCATGTGACTAAGCGTAAAAAGATTTTGTTCAACAAAATAAGAATTTATAATATTTGACTTAATAATTAAGGGCTTTAAAGGTCTACAAAAAACAAAGAAAAAAAAAGTAGGAAATTGTTAGCTTATATATACCCTAGACTAAGTTAGTCCTCGTTGGCTTCACCATCAACAATTTGAATTGATTTATTGTCGTTTGGTTTGGTGCTTTTGTTGGAATTCGAGCCTAATACTTGATCTATAACGTTTTCGGAGTTGTTTTCCAAAGATTGCTCATCTTCTTCTATAACATCATTTTCAAAATCATCTTCATCGCTTAATAATTCTCCCATTTCTAGTCTTAGTTCTTCTTGAGCAATCAACATTTCCAATTTACCTTGGACTGACAGTAAAGAAGATAGAGTATCAGTGGATTGACTCAAGTTTTTCTCCAGCAGTTTGTTAGTCTTATTGATTGTTGGAGATATCTTTTTACTAACAAATACATTGGTCATAGTCAAAATCCATTTGATGAACAAACAACTGTTTTTGTTGTTTTGCCAAGGATTTGAAGAAATATGCTTTGACAACTTTTCATAAAAGAAGAAAATCAAAGAATTCTTGTCCTTATTCTTACTGGTCTTCTTTTCGCTATGTTTTTCATCTTCAGGTTCATCTTGGTCAAGTTTAGATATGATGAATTCTTTGACTAGCTCTTCAGTCCATATTTGGTTTATAACAAGTTTCATTACAACATCATTTGAACTGAAGTCAGCAGTATTTTTCTTTATAGCTTTCAACAATTCTTCAAATCTCTTGTTCTTTTCAATAGCTGAACTATTGGCAAGTTTCAATTCCGCTTCCTTTTCTTCAGCTTCTCTAGCCTTTTCTTTTGTTTCTTCATCTTCGTAATGCTTTTGGGATTTTTCTTTGTCTTCCAGGTTGTGGTGTTTGTCTTCTATGATCATTTCTTCAACAGGTAGCAAATTGTCTATAATAATTGTTTTATCCAAGTGCTTTTCACCAAGTTCAAAGATTTGGAATCTAGGTTCATTGATATTCAACCAACTAACAATCAATCTAGTATTATTATCACTAGTCTTCTTGGCATTTGATGTGGTTATTGGTTGGAATTCCACAATATCAGAATTCTTAACGATTATGTTAGATACCCAGTTTTTGTAGTCAGAATCAAAGACAAATAAGGAGTTGTGAGTTAAAGAAAAACTGACAATGTAAAGTTTATCGGTGTTGGCATTGTAACAGCACTCTAATCTTTCACCTTCAAATTGCCATTGCTTTTCAATTTCTTCATTGGTGTAGTTGTATAAAATTATAGAATCAATGGTCAATATAACATACATGTTCTTTTCTGGTATGTGTTTAAGATCAAAACATCCTGTCAACTCAATTTTTCTTATAAGAGCAGGTCTTCTTCCATTAGGATTGATTATGTATACGAAATCATCAGTGGCTAACATTAATTCTACAGCGTCTTCATGTGATTCAACGGATGATTTTAATATATGGAAGGTATTGATATCTTCATTTTTACCATCAATCAAGGTAAAGGATTTCAATTGCTTTTTGGTTCTGGTATCAAAAATTCTAATCATAGATTCTTTGTCTAAAACGTATATTTTATTTTTGAAAATCTTAATTGCTACAACTTCAGTTTTTAGCTTGATCATATTGACAATCTTTTCATTTTCATACATTACAAGAGCACCTGACTTGAACAAGCAAACAAAAATTTGATTAGTCTCAACTAACAATTGAAATCTTTCTTTGATGGTTTCCTTTTCAGATAGGTTATTTGAACCACTTGAAGTTCTTCTCTTTCTCTTTTGAGTGGCTAAATCCTTGATTTTGGACAAATCATCATCACACCAAGCCATGTCCAAGATTTCATCACCACCAAAATCTTGATTTAAATCCAAGTTGTATAAATTTTTAATTTTTAAAGCATCTTTTTGTGGTAAGTCATCAAATATAGAGTATATCTTGATGTAGTTGTGATTATTAGGAGCTTGTAAAGCGAATCTGTGAGAATTCTTAGAAAATAAAGCAGTTGGCAAAACAACATCGTATTCATTATTATCTGATTGACCATCCTTTAAGTCTTGTTCTTCTTCATCGTCATCGTCTTCATCATCGAAGTCATCTTCATGGATTAACTTCTCTTTAAGAAGTTTCAACTCCGTTTCCTGTTGTTCCAGGTTTTCCTTTTCAATATCAAAATTGGTTCTTTTGGTAGCAACCATATTGTAATTTCGGTGTTTGTTTTTTCTTTGGTGTATTAAAATTGCTATTCAATTTTGTTCAAAGTATTTAAAAATTTAATAAAAAATGGCAGCTTTGGAGGAATACTGGCGCAACAATAACCATTTTGGGTAAGTTTTACAGTTCACGGAGAAAAAAAAGCAAAAAAAAGAAACTTTCGGATTTGTTGCCAGTTTGAGGAATATAAAATACTTAAATAGGAAATCTACCCGAATATACTCAAACACGGATTTATCACCAGCGTTTTCAGTTATCCAAGGGGACATACTCGTGACACAACCAACTCCAGCTATGCTAAATATCATTGATATATTATATATTCTGATAGTCTGCGTGTCTTATCCTGTAGGGCTTTTGTCGGTAGGGATTGCATTATTTCTTTCACCTGATCTGTTACAGTATGGCAAGACACTTTCAAATCATAAAACATCTTCGAGCTATGCTAACATTTTCAACCAGATATACAAGCTACAGGTGAAAAGATCTTGGTTTATACATTTTTATTACTTAAGCTGTGTTTTCAGCTGCTTCAATACAATATATGAATATACGCATTATGATAGCATTAACATAAGTTTTCTGTACCTCATACATTCAACAAGAAGATTGCTGGAAACATATAAGCAAAACTCAACAGTACACGAAGATACTTACATGAACATTTCACACTACTTGGTGGGAATATGGTTTTACTTTAATTTCAATTTTTTGCAACTTTATAAACAAACAGCAAACCCAAATGAAAACATATCAGCACTTCAATTGCTCATATTTTTGACGCTAAATGCTTTACAATGTATTCATCACTTACATATCCAAAGTCTGAAGAAATATACCATTCCTTACCTGTATTTGTTCAAGAGAAGTTACTGTGCACATTATTTTATAGAAATTTTGATCTATCTGAGTCTTATGTGGTTTGATCACTTCTCTTTGGAGACAACATTACCATTCATTTGGACTTTTGCTAATTTATCTGTTTCAGCATATAATACAAAAAAATGGTACATCAAAAAGTTTAATATAAAACCTACAGATCAAATACATAGTTTAATTCCTTTATATAGTACATAGTTACAGTTTTGCCAAAACCAAACAACTGTTTACACCACCAAACCCAAAACTATTATTTATAGCATAGTCGATTTTGTCTAGTTTGATAGAACCATCGTTTTCAGTCAAAATCCTGATGTTTTCAGGTAAAATATTTGAAATTTCTGGATCTATACTGTGTAAGTTTTTTGTTGGTTTAATAACACCAGTTTTAAGTGTTTCATAACATACACAACATTCTATAGCTCCACTAGCACCCAAAGAGTGACCTAAAGCCCCTTTAGATGATGCCACATACACTGTATACCTAGGATTGGACCCAAACATTTTGATAATGGCCTTTATTTCTGATAAGTCTCCTGTTTTTGTTGAAGTTGCATGGCAGTTGACATAAACAGTTATTTTATTATCAGTATCATTTTTTTCCACTGACCTCAAAGCCTTTTTCATTGCTCTATATCCACCATCACCATCAGGCAATGGAGAAGTCAGATGGTAGCCATCTGAGGTCAAACCAGATCCAACAATACATATATCATCTTTTTTTAGGAGCTGATTATCAACTCTGGATAATAACATCAATCCACAACCTTCACTTAAAACAAATCCATCTCGAGCCAAATCAAATGGTCTTGAAATACCAGTTGTGCTTAATGCTCTTACTCTTTGAAACCCTGCTAATGATATTGCGTGACCTGAAGCTTCACTTGCACCAACGATCATGTTTTCAATTTCAGGATCGTCATCCTTCATGTTATCTAAATATCTGTAGCCATCAATTATAGATTGTGTTCCTGTAGCACACGCAGTTGAAGAAGTCAAAATAGGACCCTGGAATTTGTAGTTGATATGAAGATTTGAAGCTGCCATATTCGGTAAAATCTTTGGTATGAAATGTGGAGATACTTTTTTTCTTTGTTTGGCATCAGAAGATAGAAAATTATTAGCTGCTGAAAGCACATCTTCGATTGAAATAATTCCTGTACCTATAGACGAGCCTGTATTGTGGCTCTCCAATTTTGCATTACTTTTTTGAAAGAGATTTCTTGCACAATAAAGCAAATATTGCGTGAATGTGTTGTATTTTGAGTTATATTTCTTTCCATTTTCTTCTAAAACCTTAGTCCCATCAATCTTACCCACAGATAGAGTGTTATTGAAATGGTATGGAACAATATCTTCGATATTTAGCGATGACTTGTCCGAGATTCTGTTTATATTTTCCCATTCATTATCCACACTTTTATAGCCGTTTTTCTTGTCCAAATTGTTAAATGTTTCTGCTAAAGATAGGCCTAAGAGGAGTAAGACACTCAGCCCCCTTAATCACAACAGCATGGCTTTTACTATTAATCAAATTTTTCAACATATTACCTTTGGTCAATGTACACGTTTCTTTGCAATACATAGTATACGGATTAGTAAAGGTGAAAAAAATATTAAGGAGTCCGAAATGCTTATGGTGAATTTTTTTTTTGCTGCTTACTGGGTATAAAAGGGGTGTGTAAAGTCATATATGTCTTTAAGCTAAGGTTATGAAGACAGTAAGACCACGCCATAATGAATGCTCTACGGATTAATAGACTAGACAGCAGTCTTAAAACATGCAATTTGTTTTTGAACAAACATAGATTACTTCGATATAATGGAGGGTTTTTACCGATGATTTCTTATAGAAACTTCGGGACCTCTCGATACATACTGAATAAAAAAGAGGAGAACAAGCCCAAAGAACAGCAAAACATTTACAACAAAGAATACTATCTATCACAGACGAATAATTTGTTAACAAAGATGAAAATCAATTTTCGCTGGCTATTGAAGAAATCAATGAAACCTTTCAATGTTGATGACATGAGTGCGTTTTTTTCGGTATTTCTGTGGACACATTTAACGATGATTTTACTTTGGACTACAGGATTCTTTTCTTTGATAATTTTGCTTTTGAACACAGTAATGGCACAGGATTACCTGGCTACCAAATTTGGTGAAATAATAACAAACAACAACTCCAGTAATATGCTGATTGTGTTTGAAAATGCCATTTTACCCGATTTGAAATCAGGGAAAATAGTATTTCAAAATGTATTTGTGAGCAAAAGACCAAGAGATAAAGAAGAAAATAAAGTTGTGAAGGCTTCACATTTGGAAGCTGCTAGAAGAGCAGAGTATGCATTGCAAAGTCAGCAGAAAATATATCTGCCTGTGATTTTTGAACCTAAATTTAAGGAAGGCAATTACACCCAATATGATTTGACCATAAAGGAACTGGAGGTGTCTTTATCGTTTAAGAAATGGTTTCAAGGAAAAGGACTCATAGAGGAAATGTCCATCAGTGGAATTAGAGGTGTTGTTGATAGAACGAATGTGCAATGGAAGGAAGGAGATGACCCTCGAAACTATTTGAATGTCAAGCAACCTGGTGATTTTGATATAAATAACTTCAAGATGAACGATGTATTATTTACTTTGTATCCACCTGATGGACTAAGGCCATTTAAAGTATCAATATACACTTGTGAACTCGAAAAGCTAAGACAGCAATGGTTTTTCTTTGATTTTTTAAATGCAAATTTCATATCAGGTAAATACGATGGTTCTCTGTTCACTATCAACAAAAGGTACAATTCCAGTGGTAAAAGAGTAACCACTTGGAGAGTTGATAATCTAAATATTGATAACTTGAATGGTGGTGTTGAAGGACCGTTTTCATGGATAACTAGCGGAAAAGTTGACATGATTGGAGACATAAAAATCAAAAACAAGTATAAAAACAAAGAAGACAAAAATTGGCTATTTTCCAAAGAAGAAGATTCTGAGCTTTTCAAACCTGGCCATTTTTGGAAAAAGGCTCTATACCAATGGCAGCAGCATTTGAATGAGGAGCACGAATCACAAGAATTGGAACTAAACTATTATTTAAAGCTTCATAATGTACATGCTGAGGTGCCTATAATCAACGATAACTTGAACATATGGAATTCAGCATTGATCAGACCAATAGTCTCTTACATTAACAACAACAACACATACATACAAATAAGTTGTGATGTTGTAAAGCCTGTTAATGACTTTGATGGTGCATGGACGATTTATGACTCTACCTTATATGATGACCTTAATGAAAAGGTGTTTGAAGCTCTTCAAGAGTTTGTTATAGATGAGGAAAGAAGATCGTTGAGATTAAAGAAGATAGGATTTTGGTCCCTACAGCTAATCTTGCAAGTAATATTGATGAGCCTTGGGAACATAGCGTAGAGGGAGCCCCCTCTATTTTTTTTTTTTGCCTGTGTTACTGTATATAGTAATTTTCCTTTTAAGGAAAGAATTTCCCAAATAGGAAATTGTATGTGTTTTTGATGATTATTTAAGCGCGATAACACTGATAAGCGCTTTTAGAGTATTTTTTTTTTACCACGCGGATATAAGTGCGTTATCTATACGTGCGCCGCTACCACGTCAGTTTAAAGCTAAAAAACACAAGCTTATCTCCGATTTACGGAGATAAGCAAACTCAAAACAAAAATAACTCTAGGTCTGCATCCGTGGATGTGCATAAGCAGCCATTGCCTACCAAAGTCTGTTTGACGCCACCTTATCTCCCACACCACTAGCAGCGATATCATAACTCCGACACATCGAATCACTAGCAGATCTACTCACGTGTTATCTGTTCACACGTTCCATTCTTACGTACCTATTTTTTTTTTAGGCGTATACTGGAGAGCGAAAAAAAAGTGCAGTACGAAGTAAGAATACTCCTTAAAGGGAGACTTTTGAAAATGACATTTCTAAGGTATAAAGACAGGTTAATGGAGACCAAAATTAATATTAAACTTCTTATTTATGGACTATATTAAAGAGCAGAACAATAAGAACATTGATTTTTTCATACTGGTTTTTATCATTGCAAGTGTGTATACATATGTGAATACTAAAAAAGATGATAGACATTCGATAAAATTTACTTTTAAAAATCAACAAATTATTATGAATCTTGTGGATAAAAAGGATGAGGAGCTATATGTGAAACCAACATTGGAGGATGCTGAATTTGAAGTACAGATTGATAGTGAAGAAAGTTTTTCATCTTCAGATGAAGATCTTTATGAACCTCTAATCAATAATGAAACTCCTGTTGTGAAGATAATATCTCCGTCAAAATCATACAAACAATCTATTCAAGATATGGATTTAGATCATGAAACTGAGGTAATTAATAACGAATATTATAATGAATCAAATGTGGTCAATTTGCTCCAGAACCTACAACATGAAGGTGATACGCTAGATGAATCTCGTCATAATTCTGAAAAAACAGAAGAAATTGAGGATATTTTCACCCTTCATCCTTCGAGCAGCAAAGTATTGATCAATGATGAAACTCAATTCGATAACTCAACAATAAAAACCATAGTTAGTGCTGGTTTTGATGATTCTAACACACATAACAACAATGTCGACTATGCATTGTCAACTTTAGACTCAAGAGAACAGCAACAACCTGTTAAGCTGTTGATCAAAAAGTTTGAAACTATAAGTTCTGCATCTTCTGTGAATTCTGGTGAAAACAGTTTTATTAACAAAAATATTTTGAACAAGGCAAATACAAAGAGCAATGAAACATTGAAAAGTGCTATAGTTCCTATTTTGAACTATGAAGATCGTATTGAGGTTGTTGAAAATGCTATACCAAAACAACCATTAAATCCTGAATTAAAAACTCCGGTGAAGAGAGACAGTATAAGTGACACCATTTCTGTTCACTCAAAAGATAGCTTTAACTCCAACACAAGTTATAAGTTTTTTACACCATTGATTGAAAGAAATAATGGAAGAGGATTATCTATATCCAAAGAAGGTGGATCTAATTTTTTGAAGTTCAAATCTGGTAATGAAAATATCAACTTTAATGATCTTACTACAAGCTCAATATCAAAAAGTGTTTTAACCCAAGAAATATGTGCAACAGCAACCATAGTGTTGCCTGAAATAGTAACTTCAAAGGCAGCAGTAGACTGAATTTGAACAGCAAAATGTGACTGAAAACAATTTTACAATCGGAAAATAATAAAATTTATATATTCATACTAACTATAACAGAACAGGATATGGTTGCTTTTTGGTTAAGTACTCATCAAAAAATTGTTCAATTGAAGTGCAAATTCTTCTGGCAGCTTCAGCTAATTCTTTGTCGTTCTTGATTTGTGAAGTTGTAACTCTGATAAACCCTGATTTTTTAAATGAATGGTTTATGTCAACTATCAAACGAGTACCAATGATTGCATCTAAATTGTTTTCTAAAAGTTTGTAGTCCATGTATTGCATGGCTTCTGTTAAAGCTTGTGGACTTTTCAAGGCTTCAGATTTAAACTCATTTAAGTTTAAGCCAATGAATAAAAACATGCCAAATGTTGGTTTGATACATGTAAACAGTCTTTTGCTAGCATAAACAGGGTTTTCTGTTAATTCTTTGTACAAAACTTTTTGTTTATGTCTATGCAAAACACACAAGTTAATACACCATTGAACCCAACCATCTAATTGTTCAATATCATTAGTCTTCAAATTTTGGCATAAAAGTTTATCCATACCTTGACAGCATTGATTAAATACAGTCATACTCAATCCACTGATTTCTCTAGTTGAGCATTCAATGTAGTTTTTGACCCTATCAATAATTTTTTTTGGACCAATGATGAACCCTAATCTAAGTCCTGTTCCAAATATTTTAGAAAACGATTCACATCTTATAACCAAGCCTTCAGTATCTATAGACAAATAAGAGCCTGTTTTTTTCAATGCACTAAAGTAAATTTGTTTTTGGGATTCAAAACTTGCTTTATCATTAAAGTCACAGTTACTTTTTAAGTCATCAGTCAAAGTTAAGTATCCATATGGATCATCTTCCATAACTAAGATCTTATATTTTTTCAAAATATCATAAATCTCTCTTTTATGTTGGATTTTTTGAACCAAGCCTGTTGGATTTTGAACTGGAATTGTATAAAATACTGAAGGAAAGGGCTTCTTTGGATGAATTGTTGACCAATTTTTCAAAAGATTTTCTAAATACTTGGTATCTATTGGATTTTCACCGTTCTCGTCATTAGCATTTAAGTTGACGTTAAAAGGAACAACATTTGCACCAGTCATAGACACATTACCCAAAATGACTGTGAATGTCAACTCTTCAACCAAAATAGTCTTTGTGTCGTCTAGTAGCAGTTGACATAAATAGTAGGAAGAAGCAGAAGTACCACTTGTAACACAATAGTCGTAGTCTTCTTCTGAAAAATTATTAGATTTGTAGTCTTTAAAGATTTCAAATTTTTTAGTCAATTTCTTAACTAAATCAATTGTGCTATATGAACCAAAAGTATTGTCAGCATACTCAAAAAGCTCTTCAATCTTGCTATCAGCCTTTTGAACATCAGATTGTTTTACCTTTTCACCTATGTAAAAAGAATTAATATGTGAATCTTTTGCGTCTTTTTGGTAATGCAAATCAATACTGTGATTAACTGTGATGTTTTTAACACTGAAAAAATCTTTGTTTGGAGTACCTGACCCCATAGTGATCATATGGTTTGGATCCAAAAGAGCTAAATTCTGTTCAAGTTTAGCTGGGAATGGCCCGTGACCCCATGAAGGAGGTAAGATTCTCTTGTGATCGGTTTTTGAAAAATAAGCTTGATAAGTGGGCATATATATAGTTTAGATGAAGCTTTGGTGATTGGTATTTCCTCTATATTGAATCAAATTTGCTTTTCTTTTCTCAGAGCAAAAGCCCTGTCTATTAGATTTTCTTCACAGCATCAAGTGGCTCTATTTATAAGCTGAGGTATACTCCAAATTACTTATCAGTATAGCCAAAAAAAAAAAAAAGAATACCGACGTTGGATGTCCTTTTGACGTTTTAATTCTGAAATGTGTCCGCTATGGTTAAGAGATATGCTCACTTCTTAACCATAGCGGACACGTTTCCACATATATACAAAAAACTCAAAAATAAAGGCTACAGCAAATTTCTTTTGATTGAAAAAAATAATACCGATGCAATTTTCATTCAATTATAGCACCGTTTGAATAGTCTCGTTCTGTTTCTTCAGATTATGTCATTTATTACCAATACATTCGACTTTGTTTTAAACATGCACGTGACTTATATTCATTAGACTCAGCTTTCAGCGCTTATTTTCCAGATCCTCGAAAACACCCTATTTGGGAAATACCCACATATAGAGTAAACAAATTTATTACCTTATTTGGTTGTTCAGGTGACACCAGTCTTTTGAAGAATAACAAACACATACCCCAGATTTACCCAACCACTTTGATATGTCGCCTATTACACAGCTAAGAAGGCTTGTAAGACTGCCATTTATCTACACCGTTAGACTATTGAGACAGCAAGAACAAACTTCCTTAAAGATATTAACGCAGATCATACTAGTTCAATTTGCGTTTTACTTCAACTTCCTTGTACTTTGGAAGTGTGTTTCATTTTTACTAGGGTTTAGTCCGTATGACAGTATCTTTGATTACACGAACTTCACACTATCGGATTTAAAAGGCTTAATCAACATTGTGTGCTGGCTGATAAACTCAGTTCTTACCTCATTCATCATATCCATAATTGTTGGTAGAAGTAAGTTGGCATGGGATTTTGCTTTGACCGTTCATATAATCAACATAATATTGAGTGTCATTTATAATAAAAGCTTCCCCACACATATACTTTGGTGGCTTATTCAATTTATTTCTTCTTTACTAATTATATTTTTGGGTACATACATGTCAAGATTCAGAGAATTGAAAGATACCTTTTTCGATGAGCTTTTAGAATCTTCTGATTCTCCTGACAACAAGCCAATAGAAATGAGAGATCTTGAAAATCAAAATTAATTGGTCTTATATACTTCTAGATATTATTATTCACCTTTATTTGTCTTTTTTATAATCCGTCAGTAGATCTAAGATTTCAAAAACAGATTTATGTTCAGTATCCTTTTCCAAGTGGCCATTGATTTTTTGTCTTACATTCAAAGACAAAATCAAACTTTCTAGTCTTGAAATCAAATGATCCAAAAATTTGATCAAATCATTTTCATTGCCAGTTTGAACAATAGCGTTTCTTGTATCACTGGTGAAGTTAAATAGCTTACCAACCTCTGTTTTGTTAGAGTATTGAGTTGAATCACAATTGTAGTAGCTGACAATATCTTCCAACTTTAAGGTTATGTTCCTCAAGAAGAATAGGGTCTCTCTGGTCTTTAAGAAATCATTGGATACAGCTTCTTGTATGCTCAATCTTCCTTTGATTTTCTCTGGATATATCACAGTAATAAATTCCTTGGTTTCCAACCCCTTCATCTTGGTTTCACCCAAGTCATGTGTGAAATAGCCAATATCATTTAAAGTATGTAGCTGTCTTTCTAAGACTTCACCAATAACTTCATCACCATAAGCTTCTTTCAAAGAAACACCCTTTTCATGCACTTTTTTACTCATATTTAAAATGGCTGTAAACTCGGTGATAAAGTCCATAGACAAGGTAATTTCACCACCATCCGCAACTGAAGATACTCTTGCGGCCTTGTTAACCATTGGCCCTAAATAATCCATTCTTTGTGTTACAACATCTTTTTCAGGAACCGGTTTACCCCAATGAATACCCATTCTAACGGACAACCCTAAATATAAAACATTATCATCTTCATCTTTAACTAAGCATCCATCTTTGGAGTTGGTTATTTGAAGCGGCCAAGAAGCTTGCAATAGCTTCAATTGAACCGTTAAACACCAATTTAAAGCTGCTAAAGGACTCGGAAAAGCAACCATAAATGCATCACCTTCAGTTTTTACTTCATAACCACCAAATAATCTCAAGTTTCTTCTCATGATACTGTTGTGTGTTTTGATAGCTGACCTCATGGCATCTGGGAAAGATTCCCACAAAGAAGTAGAGTTCTTGATATCTGTGAATACTATAGATAAATTACCGGTTGGAGGAGATATTTCAGGTTCTAATCTTCTCAAAACAGAATCTTCAAAGGTATTTTCACTTCTTCTCATAGAAATTAAAGATTCCTTGTTCAAGTTGATTTGACCAGTGAATTCTTCAACAAAGTCTATAGAGGATTCTAAAGAAATACAAACAACACAAATTGACTCTTGGCATCCATAGGCTATAGCAAAATCTCTTAGTTGAGCAGCAGCTTCCATAGGCTGTTGTTTATTAGATCTAGCAATATCAGAAGCAGTTTCATAATCAATGAAGTTCCATAAATCATTTGTAGCGATTATTAACATCTCATCTGTTTTTGTCAGTTTCAAAACACTGATATCTGGAGAGGCATGGATGTGTGGTAACAAGTGAAAGAACCCAACAGCTCTGGAAACATCAGAAACACCATCAACTTTTCCATTGTTAACATATCCACCAGCAATTCTTATTCTCACATATTCTTGTGGATTACCAGGTTTGTGTTTTGTGGTCAAAACAGCATGATCACCAGTACTTCTACTCAAAATAGCCATTGTATCACCTATATTGGCTGTATAAACCATCTTGTCCTTGATATAAACAACGGTTAAAGCTGCTCCAGATGATAAATCAATCATAGAAACATTTTCTTCATTAACGGAACTACTTGATGAGCTGCTACTAGATTTGTGACCATTCATGGTATCTTGAGCTTTAGAATTCAAGTCTTTATTTAATTGTAGGAAAGAGTGTCTTAAAGCATTCTTGATGTTTGCTTCAGTTTCATCACCATATTTTTCCAACATTCTATTTAAAACATCTGGGTACATGTCTCTTAAAAACTTAGGTAGTCTATTACTGGAATTGGAAATTTCATTCTTACCATCAATCAACATTAGCAATGATTCATCAATCTTTCCTCTAAATCTTTGAACTGAATTATCCCTGTAATTAACAAAGCTTCTGGTTCCGATATAATCAGCAACACCATATGCCATGTTATTCACCTTTGATTCAGATGTTCTCATTCTTAAATTGAAAGCTTCATCAGGAATTTTTGAAGTCTTCAAAGTAACATCCATCAATGATAAAACAAGCAATTTATTTAAGCTGGTCATATCAGCATAATTAATATTGTTTACTACATTATCACTAATTTCAAATCTTTTGTTACCAGAAAAACTCAAATACTTCAACTCAGTATTCTTTTGCCAATTATAGTCGTATTGGTAATTACCGATATTGTATTTCAAGTGATTATTACTGACATCTAAGACTCTCAAATGCTTCAAACCCGATAACTCAGCAGGTAAAGATTGTAATCTGTTGTTATTAAGCATTAAAATTCTTAAACTTGGCAGATTTTCAATTAGTTCACCAGGTAGAGAACTCAACTGATTACCAGACATGTACATTTCTTCCAATTTTGGCATACTATTAAGTCCAACTTCGGCAATAGCATTAAAAGAAATATTCAAGTGTTTCAATTTTTTAAATTTGCTAACCCATATGGCTGATTTAGAATTTAATCTATTGTCAGCAACAGACAAATACTTCAAAGTTGTAAACAAAGGCATGTTTTCTCTTGATGGATTAACCAAAGAATCTTGCCAATAAGTCAACCCATTGGATGATAAATTCAAATGGGTCAATTGCAAATTAGCCAGATCTGGTACAAATTCTGTAATGTTATTTGAGTGTAAATCTAAGAATCTCAAATTCTTTAATTTAACAATGCTTCTAGGTAAGTTTTCCAACTTATTTCTGGTAAAACTCAAATGGGTCAACTCAGTTAAGTTTTCTATGGCTTCTGATATTTGAGTCAAGTTATTTTCATCTAGTTCCAATTTTCTTAATTTAATAAACTTTTTCCAAATAATTGATGGTACTATAGTCAAATTTGCCTTGGATAAATTTAATGTTGTTAAGAAGTTCATGAAATTTTCTTTGAAGTATACCGAGGTTAATGGGTTTTTAGCAACATCTAAATTTCTTAAGTTTGGCAATTCATCTTCAAACTCAGAAATTCTGTTATCACTTAGGTAAATGTACTGCAAAGATTTAGAACTAGCTTTGAAACTATGGATTAAGTTATCTTTTAAATTGATAGTTCTCAAGTTCGACATATCTTTTAAGTTTGGAATGATAGTCAAGTTATTATAGGCAAAGTTTAATTTAGCCAACTTTTTCAACTTATTGATGGTTTGAGGTATTTGGTAGATTCTATTACTTGATAAATCTACCTGTAACAAACTGGTACATTTGTTGATTACTTCAGGATATTCAGTAAATAGATTAGAAGATAAATCCAACAATTGCAAATGAACTAAACTACCAAATCCTTCCGGCAAACTTGTTAGTCTATTTGATTGTAAATTCAAAATTGTTAAGTTCTTAAGCATACTGATACTCCCAGGAATACTCTTGATAAAGTTTCTAGATAGTTCTAAAGAAACCAAAGTATTAACATGTGTGATGTTTTGAGGAAACTTAGAAGCTCTGACGTTTACCATTCTTAAACTTGATAATGAAGTGGCAGATTCAATAAAATCTAATGGAAGGAAACTGTTAGCATTAGATGATAGATCCAAAGATTCAATATCACCTGCTTTTTGATAAAATATAATAGGTGGTCTACTCAAGTCCATATCTCTCAAATCAACATGTACAAAATCCCCTCTTTTTAATATCAAATCTTCTTTTTCTTTTGATAACTGAGAAGTTAGAACTGGATGCATTAAGAACTGGAAAACAAAAGACAAATCCTCAATACCTAAAATATTCAATGGATCATGAGTCTTTCTATAACCTGATAAAAGCAACAATCTCAATTGAATGGATATAGGCTTAGCTTTTAGATGCAAGACCTTTGAAAGTTTACCAATTTTCAAAGAAATTTGAACGTTTCCTTGGGCAGAGTAATTAAATTTCTTTTTCAACATTGGAAGCATCTCTTCAACTGTAGTATTTATATTACATGATAAAGTAGTGAATGTATTTGTAATGACATTAAATATTTTGATCACATATTTTCTGTTCATATCAAATGACGAAAAATCATTGTAGTACAATTCATAAGTGTTCATCGTTGCTTCGGAAATGACTCGCTGATCATTCTCAGCATCGGTTATGATAGAAGCTAAAGATGATCTGCTTTGGGCATCATTCAAAATACCTCCGACTTTTGATAAACTTGACTTTTTTGACCATGGTCCGGCTATGGAATTAAAGTGCTCTTTTGAAGGTACCGTTACTTTCGTTAGAGAGTTTTGAGAACTTGTATTAAAATGATTAAGCTCAAGCTCTGAGGTACTGAAATTATTAAAGTTTGTTAGCTTTTGAGATTCCGAATCTTTGTTTTGAGGAAATATTTCTCCTTGCAAAAATGGTGATAATGATTGGTGGGTTGCCTTTTGTTGTTTTGTCAGGATGATACCGTCATTATCTGAATCAAATGAATCTACTCTTTCTTCTTCTTCAGGAATGGTTCCTTTTAACTCAACCATATTGTCATCTAAGGATCCAATAGATTCTCTGACGTTTTCTCTGTTCATGGGGGATATTGATTCATTTATTGGGGAGGACAAAGAATTCTTTTTTGAATCTAAAGGATCATATTCTTTGTCACTATGCACTTTCAGAGTAACATTCCCATTTACCATATTGTTGAAAATGTCCTTGCTTATTTTAAACGGTTGTTGAGTTTTGTTCAAGCTAGATTTGCTACCATCTTCAAGAATTTCACTTTCAACATTAGTTGTTTGAGCGTTTGAAACATCCCAACTTTCTGGAGCAATCCACTCTGAATCTCTTTTTTCTTGTGATTCAGTAGGTGAAGGTATACTAGGTTCCCTCAATTCATTGTTGATGATTGCTTCTATATCTTTGTTTTGAGTTGGAGAATCATCATTTGACTCTTGATTGTAATTTGCAAAATCTAAGGATATACTGGAGTTATTGTTTGTAACACTATTTTTTAGATTGTGATTTTTATTGGTCTTGACAAAATCAATATCCAAATTGCTACTGGATGTGGTTGGTGATAACACAGGAGAAATAGCATTTGTTGAAATCTTATCATTCGATTTGGTAGGAGATAAAAAATCCAAGGTTTTATCACCATTGTCTTTGCTGTTCTTTTTAAATCTATTTGAGAAGAAGGAAGGTGTTGAAAAGGTTCTTTGTAAAGGCAATGACTGAGTGGATGGATCCTCATCAGATTTTTTAACAGTAACTGGCTCATAGTTGGTACGTTCATTGTTATGCAGCTTGCTATGCAGATTTTTACTAAAGTTGATTATGTTGTTGTTCTTAGCTGGTGTACAGACAGGCTCGCTATCTGTTTGCTGCATTGGTGAAGCACTCAGCAAAGGCTCCTTATTGTGTCCGTGGTAACCATGACTATGGGCTGCATGAGAAAGCTTCTTTTTGAACATCGATATGCTTGACGGTTTTTTCTTACCTTGAGAAGAGCTTCTTGACATTTCACTTGACAAGGAAGTAACATCATCATTTAAATCTAACTTTGAACTGCTGGTTAAGCTGAAGTTTCGGTTCGGAATAGACTTACGAAACTTTCCTGACTTAGTGTCTTGTTTAAGTTGATTGTCTTGACTCATTGATCAAATTTACAACCTTTTATTGCTACTTGCTTATGTTTATTACTCAAAAGTAAAAGAAATGATGGTTAATGGTTCTATATTTGAATATAAAGCAATTGCCAATAGATGTCTGTTATCTGTAAAGAGCAAAACAAAAAAAAGTCGGTATATTATATGTTGATAATATGTTTTTTTGGTGTTTTTTTAAACGAATTACCTCAAATGTATCTCAATTAAGCTGTGAATGTATATAAAAATCGATGTCAATATGCTGTAATCCGACTACCCCTGAAATATTCTAAATTTGCAGCTGTAGTATTTTGTGTGCTGCTACCTAAGAATTAAGCTGTATTTAGAAACAACAAATTACGCTTACAAAAAAAAAACAGGCAGCAATTGCAAACCGCGTTATATGCTTAGTGGGCGTTTTTTTTTTTTGAGGCATTTCCTATTTGGGTAATTTACACCTATCAATGTAAATAACTTGGATAAGAAGGTAACGCCTTGATTCTTATGGATTGCTTTGTGTTTAATATGAATGCGTAGTGGTAGCTGTATTGATTTGAAGTGTGAGCCAAATATTCGGTTATTTAGAATTTTGAACTGTAAAAAGGATAATTTCTTGTGAGATTGCACGTGACCATCGGACATAATCCTTGAAAAAAAAGAATTACTTTTTATGCCTATATAGCCGAAAGAGGACGAAAAAAAGAAGGTGAAAATTTACACCATGTTATAACATCGATAATTAGATCCAAATCCATAGCCCCTATATACCTAATCAAAATGGCCTTAGTAGAAACTTTATACTGTAAAATCTGTACCTTTCCTGTAGATTTTTGTGACTACAATAAAAAAGCAACCAAGTGTAAGGCTTGGTTAGAAGAAAACCATCCAGCTAAGTACCAAGAATTATATTCAAATAAAGAGAACGAAGATGTCGATGAAAAAACCAAAAAGGTTGAAGAATCTTTGAAAAAGATGGAATTAAGACAAGAAAAGAAGGATAAGAAAGAACTTGAAGATCAACAAAACAGTAAGATTATTATCAAAACCATTGAAAGAACTAAAAGAAAGAGATCCATTGAAATACAAGGTTTAGAAGTCTTCCCATTGAATTTGAAAAAATTGTCTAAGAAGTTTAGTAACAAATTTGCCACTGGGTGTTCTATTGTTGATAACAAATTAGTTTTACAAGGTGATTTAGCTGATGACATTGAAATCTTTATTAATCAACTTCTTAAAGAAGAAGCTGGTTTGGATGACATCAAGGTCGAAAAAGTTGTTGCTAAGAGAAAGAAAACTGAAGAAGAATTGGCTGCTGAGGCTGCTGCTGCTATTGCAAACGGTACATCCACTGCTAAGTATGTTAAGGGTGATGAAAACAAAAAGGCGTAATTTATATATATTATAGAAGAAGAACTCAAATACTTTTCAGAAGTACAAAATGTTGTTATTCGTATTAATGTTTTTGTTGTTGTAAATATTCTTATTACAGCATGATTATATATAATGAAAAGATCAAATTTAAATCAAATAGTTGTTTGGGTGATGTTTTCTATTATATCTAGCTTCTAATGGTCTAAAGAACAAATAGCTGATAAATGAGAAACTAAATCCAAGAATCCAACCAATTTCACCGCCAACATCGCTAATTTTTCTTGAAACATAACCAATCCAAAAAGATTGACTCATACCTAAGAAAATACCAATAATACCAACACACATAGCTGCAAATGATGCATATCCAACTGGCAGTTTTTCATGGTTATCATAGTCATTAGGGTCAAAAAAGTCGTATCTGCCTTTTCTAAAAACGTATAATTCACAACCAAAAATACCCAGGTATAAAGAAACATAATACCCGACCATGTTCATGATGTTAGAAAAAGTTGAAGAAAACTTTTTAGATTCAGCAAAGGCTAAAGATAAAGCAAAGGATACTAAAGAACCAATCAAAGCCCATATGTGTCTAGGAACTTTCATTAAAGAAGGATGGATTTGACCAGAGTTCAAGGTTAATGAATAACACGACCCTGTTGTCATTGAGATTGATGAAAGAGCAAGGACTATAGTCAAGAACTTTGCAAATCCTTCCAAGCCCTTTGGACCAGACCCATCAGGATATGAATTGGGAGATAAAACAGCGTAAACAGCAGCACCAAATCCATTGGCATCATACAAATCTTTCCATTCTTGAGGACCATTCAGAATAGCATAACAAATAGCAGCACCAAGAATATTGGTGATTAGCAAACCCAAATACATACCCAAAAATACTGCCAAGAATGTTCTCCATTTAGGCACACTTTTTGGAATGTAGGTGGTAAAGTCTGCTGCTGAAGTTGCCCATGCTGTAGAAAATCCAAAAATACATGAAATAAATCCAAAGGTATTTCCAATATTTTCACTTCTTTTAGGGGAGTCATGACCAATTTTGACAAACCCAGTTACCTTCAATCTTACGATGATGGCAACATAAACTATAAATGTGGCTATCCAAGCAAATCTCTCATAGGCATGGATGACGTTATATCCAAAAAAGACAATTGTCATTGAGCCAACAAGCAAAACCAACAAAGCAGCCCATTGAGGGATATTATGACCAGAAACTTGGTTTATAGCTGCCAATGCTTCAGCAGCAGCAGATGAATCAATGGAGCACCAACCAGCAGAGGAGAACCAATTCATAACACAAAAACAATAACAAGTTGTGAACCAGCCGCTATAAAACCTTGTTAAAGTTAATTGTCTAAGACCTGTGTTGAAAACAGCAAAAATAGAAACAGGAATACAAGAAACAAAACCAAAGAAAACAATAATCAGAATGATTGAGGAAAAAGATAAACCGTAATAAATTGCCAAAAACCCTGTACTCAAACCTGCAATACCATTTGTTGTAGACAACCACATAAAAAAGGTGTTCCAAAACGAAGTATCAGTTTGTTCTTCAGGTTTAATAGGTGTGATCCCTTTGGTTTCAACTCCTTCTAAACCATACCAAAGAATTTCGAAAATGTTTTTTTTCTTGGTACTTTCTCTGAAAACCAACTGCTTCTTTTCATAAGTATTCAAAGAGTCATCATTTGAGTCGGTATTCGAGTCTTTTAGTTCTATATTTATATACTCTTTTTCCAAATCTTTTTTAAAGGAATCTGGTGTAGATGTCATTATGTGCTATAATGTCGACTTTTTTCTTTTTGGATTATATATGCTATTTTCTTATATCCTATTAAGTCCTGTAATAAACCAAATTATATGCACCAAAAAAAAGTCAAATTTCTGCAACTTCTCCAATTGATTAAAAAGGGAATTTTATTGATTAAAACTTAATAAGATGAAACCAGTTGTAAAAACCCCTATTTAGAGTCCGTTTTTTCCCGATTAAGCAATGTATCACAAGCGGCTACAGCGAAAAAAAATTTTTTTGAGGCCCCAGCGGGAAATCAAACAAATGGAGGGTTCTCGTGCGTAGAGTAGATATTAGGAGTATTGAATAGTGGCATTTAAATTGAAAAAAGGGAAAGAGATATGACGGTTTTAGGAGGAGGTTTTACGGTTTAGGATTGAAGAACAATATTTTGTTTGAATTTGGTAGATGAAAGAGCAAAGAGTGTATTACGGAGTTGAAAATGGTGTAAGAGGAGTAAAAAGTTTGTTTATACATGGTTGATGTTTTTATCAAAATTAGGAACTTTGAATAAATAAAAAAAAAGGATAATTATTTGAAAATATGCTTGATTAAAACAAATACAAGTAATGCTAGAATACTGTTTTTTTTAGAAAAACCAGTAAGTAACTGTAAGTTTGGCTGTATTTTTTGTTTGAATTTGATTTTGGAGCTCTGTGGTACAGATAAGCCGTGTAGAAGCCTTTTAAAATTAAAATTACGACTCATCTTACAGCAAACTTGATTAAGTCCTACCAAAACGTGTGCTAATCAGCACGATTAAATTAAGCGAGAAAAAAAACTCCCATTTGTATTCAAGGAATGTGTAGTAATAAGGCACGTGACCTATTCAAATAGTTTTTAGTTTTGATATTCATGGTGGTCAAAGAAAGATATATGTTGTGTTAAATCCAATTATACTACTCTTTGTTGAAGCACATAGAACCGTAACATATTTACGTTTAAAACAA